>Ga0056115_1000481_pt1 | contig 18040 bp, 19 predicted proteins | sample WorMetOlspDAHAB1_FD_77007 | JGI IMG/M metagenome (GOLD analysis project Ga0056115, IMG submission 77007) | Marine gutless worms symbiont microbial communities from Max Planck institute for Marine Microbiology, Germany - Olavius sp. DAHAB.1 ...
AATTATAATGTAATATCAAATGGTTATTATATAATTAAGAAGTAATTTAAGAAGATTTTAGCCCGTTTCACAAAAATTGTTGCCTAAAAAACAACCCTTAGGTTGTCGGACAGGCTCTTAATATTAAGATATTCCCCGGAAATCTAATTATTGAAAAACCAAAGAGATTGCTTGACATCGGTCTGTCCGGTTGCCATTTTTTTTAAGTTAGAGCGCAGTTCGCTAAAATTTAAAATAAGAACCATTTTAAGGGACAAATTTTAAATGACAATTCGTAAAAAAAAATTGCTGATTATAGGCTATTTTTTGATTGCAATCCAGTTAGCGCATTTATCAGATTCAGCTCGGGCCCAATCTTATTCTCAGATCAAACTCGATGCTAATCGTATTCCGTGGACCCAACTTAGGTACGGGATTCGGAACTTTTCAGTTGAGGTAAACATGAAAGTGCAACTGGAGTCGCTGCCTGCAGATGAAGTTGAAGCGGCGCTAATAGAGAGTCCTCAGGGTGTGCCTTTAGGGCCCTCAAGCCCGGAATCCTATAAGCTCACCGTCAAAAGGGAGGTCGATTTAATTTTTAAGCGGCCGGTAGAGACGATGAATCAGGTTTGGTTTAGCCCGCAGGATGCCACTGCGTTTGGAAGATATAGGCTGCGAAGGGGCAATGATGACTTTAAAAAAGTCTACCGATTTACAAAGCGAGGTGTATTTCGACATCGACGGGAACCGAAAGATAAGCAGGAAATTCTGAAGGAACCGGAAGAATGGACCGATGTCAAAGATACATTCTACGCTCATAACCTGACGGAACTGGGATGTACCAACGTCTCGGATCGATTGCTGTTGATCTACATCGCTGCTGCTGCTGACATACAAGAAAATGACCGTCCGCTGTCGTTGTGTGTCTTTGGTAAAAGAAAATTATTTCATGTAAAGCTAAAGCCGTCAGGAATATTACCAATTAAGGTTGACTTCATCGAAAAGAAACCTGGAAAAGAAACTCACCGACAAGAAAAAATGCGGGGACTGAGAATCGAACTAGAAGTTAGCTCGTTGAGGTCGGATCAGGGCATAGAGGAGAACTTTTCCCTTCTGGGGATGCATAAGAATATCGCGTTCCATATCGACCCCGAAACAAAATTGGTGCTCCAAATAAGCGGAGAAAATTCATCGGGGCGAAAAGGAACATTAAAGCTAAAAGAAGTCTACTTTAAATAGGCACTAGGGTTTTTTAGACTTCGTTTGGGGAAAGTGGCCCCAGCAGGGCATCAATAGGGCAGTATCATTGATTTTAGTTTTCGGGTGTCAGGCTTCGGGGGTCAGAAAACCGAAGAGCAATGTCCTGACACTCTTATGAAACTACATCGTTTATTACAAAAATGTAGTTTCTTTTTCGATCAGACTGGACGCTCGCGGCCAGCGGCGGCGCTTATATGAAACTACGTCGGTTCGAAACCCTGAATAGATTGAACGTCGAACCCACCAGAGGCGGACTGTAAGCATCGAACGCCCAACATCGAACATTCAAAATTGATGGAGCTGCGCTTAGTCGATTGTAAATCAGGCAAACCGCATATTTTTCTGGAGGAATCCGCCAATGGCGTCGCCAAATCCTATTCAACCCTGATTCAGGTTCTCGGAACGCTGGATGAGGGATTGAGGGACTATTGGATTCTGATCATCTATAACCTAGAAACCTACCGGTCTTGAACTTCTGAACCTTTGAACCCTGAACCCTGAACCTTGGGAATATCTTGCGGATCACAGCTGAGTTTATCAAAGTCTGCCGCCAGGGAATCAATTCTTTTTAAGAGGTGGGATCGCTGAACCGGCGTTAATAGTCGATCCAGTTGAACGATAAATTTGATGGTAAGATCGATGTTGGTCTCAATTTTCGCCTGATAGGCCGGAGTCCTCAACAGTTCGGGGTTGACGATAAAATTCAGCAGTTTTCCCCGAAACTCGGGACTGCTGTTGCGCCCGGCAAGCAGACGGCGAGCTTTTTCCTGGAGCATTTCACGATTCTGCAACCAGTCTTTAGATATGGGAACCATCTGCTTGCTCCAGGTGGCGATGGCCTCTTTCTGCTCGGCGGTCGGTTTCGATATCCAATATTTCAAGCGTTTATGCATGCTTTTTTGACGTTTCTCGATCGACTTTGCGGTGGGAATATCGACATATTCTTTCCTGAACTCCCGGTTTTGTTTACCCAGATTGTCAAACAGCTCGTCAATTTGTTCATTTGAAGCCGTTATCAAAATATCGCTGATATCGGGCCCGATCTGTTTCATCAATTCCTTCCAGAGTTCCATTAGCTTGATGTAGTAAGACTGGATCTTCGAATAATCAACCGCCGGATCCGGGTTGGTGAATTCCCGGCCGATGGCCCTTAGGGTCTTGGCATAGGTGGGCAACTGGGTACGGCAATGCCAATCAAGCTGCTTAAGCAGTCTTTTCTGGAGCATATTCTTCTGCGTGTCATCAAGGGAAATGTAGTCGCTGATATACCACGGGATCAACCAGTCCAGATGAGGATAAATTAGTCTGGGACCGCATCCCGCGAAAACAATCAGGAATGCTGAGGCAATTAAAAAATTTTTCATTGTAGAATTTTATACAAACATGTCGGACGCCATTTGCATCCGGTTATTTTTTTTGTATGATTTTATACAAATATAATACATTAACTATTTGCCACAATCGTCATTTTTTGTTTCAATGCGACTATGAATCGAAAAACTTGCACCCAGGACATCACACTGGTCAATATGAATGTATGGTTCGGCCTGGACTGCCGCGGAATTCTTAAATTCGGGGAATATGAACCCGGCAATATCAACGCGGCCAGATTCCAAAATCTGACCAATGGATTAAAAAACTTGCAACCCGATGTTATTGGAATTCAGGAAGCCAACCCACTGCCGGACTACATCAGGAAATTAACCAATACCATTGACTATGATGCGGTTTGGAGAGTAACCAATTCCGGCATCAAGATTATGGGATTCGGTATTCCGATCAATTTTGCAGCCGGAAATGCCATTCTGGCCCCCCGAACCCATGGAATAAAATTCCTCGGCAGCCGGCGTCTGAGCGGCATGGGCTTGCAGACCAGATATTTATCGATGCACGTCAGGGAATTGCGCGATGTTATTGCAGCCCGGGTCGACATCCGCAACCAATCGATCATCGTTTTCAATACCCAAATTCATTATGGCGTTGTTTGGAACAAAACCTGGCGACAAAGCTTGGCGGCAATGATTGACAGCTACAATATACCGCCAAAAGTAAAAGAAAACCTGTTGGAATCCATTCATAATAGCAATCGACGCCGACGGCAGGAAATCTCAAGGATTATTGATTTTGTAAAAAAAACCACGCAAAAATATGATTATCCTTATATAATTATGGGAGATTTTAATGCCCCGATTGAGTCTTCTGAAATGGCGGAACTTGTAACGGAGCTTGGCCTATTGGACACGTATGCTGTAAAACACCCGAATAATAACGGATTTACCTGGAATCCAGCCCAAAATACCAATACCGGGTATGACGCCTCGCCATTCTGGGCAAACGGCATCACACCGCGCGACCCACTGAATAAATTAGAAGCGCAATTTGACCGTGAAATGGCCCGACGAATTGATTTTGTATTTCTATCTTACCAATTTGAACCAAACATGATAAAGGATGTGAATCTGATATTTAACCGGCCGACAAATGGTCTTTTCACATCCGATCACTTCGGCCTGCAGGTGGTGCTCAAGCATCTGCCACCGTGAGTTAGCACTGCAACATTGAATACGTGGGGGAATTTGCTCCGCCAACAGCGGATACGCCTGGAGGATTCATCCGCCGTTGCTCTTGCGCAACAGCCGATATCAAGTCAAGTATCGCATATCTCAAACACTAACCAGAAACCGTCCCGAATAAATTGACGAAACGAAGCGACATCGACAATGCGGCATTCGTCCATCGTCATTTATAGGTCGTTCGTCACTCCCGGGGTTTGCCGCATTCTTTGCATTTGCCGTCAGTGCCGATAATACCGATACAATTGCCGTCACTGCACAAGACTCTATTTTCCCACTCATCATCAACAGGGGCATCGGTGGCCTCAGGCAGCTCGGTTGTCCCAGGGGATGCATCTGCCTCCTCCGCCGCCGGTTGATCATCGTCCTCTAAAGAACTCAACGTGGGTAGATCACCTTCATATTTTTTCCCGCACTCTTTACAGCGTCCATCCGAACCGATCACGCCGATGCAGTTGCCGTCGCTGCACAAAATGCGATTATCCCAGTCGCTTCCGGTGTGCACGATCTCTTCTTGTTCCTCTTCAGGCACTTCTGTTTCCATTTTTCTGCTCCATGGCAATAGTATAGTTACTTAATGTTTTGTTAAATTTGATTATTCTTTCCGGGATACAGCCTTTGCAGACCGGAAGCCGGCCTTTCAAACCAAAGACAAGGGCTCAGGACTCATTACGCAGGCACACCCTAGTCTATTGAACGACTTGAAATTTCTCACAAATCGAGTAACACTTCAAGATCTTTGAGCGTGTCGATATGGTAGTCCGCTGACAACTCCCGGTTGCGAAATGCGATCAACGGTATTGCCGCCGCCCGGGCTGCCATTTCGTCCACCTGGGAATCACCGATATAAATCGCCTGATAAGGTTCAAGGTTAAAATAATTCAATATTTTAAGCAGCGCTTCAGGATGAGGTTTGGGTTGGAAAACATCGCTGGCAGTAACAACCAGATCAAAATACCCATCCAGACCGAACTGTGACAGCAAGCGGTCAATCGTGTCAGTCCGATTAGTGGCAATAGTCGTTTTAAATTGTGGCCGGAGTTTTTCAAGCAACGAAACAAGATGAGGTTCTATCGTTAAGTATCCGAGGTACTGTCCATAATCCATGCTTTTGCGAAATTCATAGGCCGCCGCCAGGGTTTGTTCCTCAGGAAACAAATAAGCCATGGATTCGTCCACGGTATGCATATGGACAAAGGCAAATTGTTCATCCGTTACGGCTGGTTTGTCGAAATGCTGTAAAATGTGGCTATAATAGAAACGATTCGCCCGGGCGGTGTCAAACATGACACCGTCACAGTCAAATGCAACCGCTTTGACATTTTTCATAATCATTCGCTTTCGCGAGCACGCAGATATCCGTAAACCCTCACCTTGAGCTCCGGTCGAACCTTACTGTCGGTTTTCAGGATGATGGTGTCATAATAACGACCGGTTTTTTCTCGCAGGTTCTCAACCTTTAATTCATATGCATGGCCATTGGATTTTTTTACATCATCCAGTTGAAAATTGATGTTTTTACCGTCTTGCGCCCGGGCATCGAGAATTTTAAATGGATATTTTTTTTCGGCAATGATCGAAACCTGACCTTTAATGGGATCACCGGCATAACCGCGCAAACTGACATGTTTGGGACGGATTGTAGCGAATTTTTCAACCGGCCCGGATATAACCAGGTCCTGGCGCGGGCGATTTTTATCATTCGTATAAACGCCCGCGGTCTTTTTCATTTTTCGTCCGCCATAGCCTTTTGTATTAACGCTTAAAGTTATTTTTCCCTCGCCGCCGGCAGGGATCTCTCTTGAAAAAGAGACAGCGGTGCACCCTCAGCCGGTTTTGACTCTTTCAACTTTTAGCGTCGCGGTACCATTGTTTTGAATAACGAATTCATGTATGACTTTGGCCCCATCCAGCACCGCTGGAAATTCATAGCTGGTTTCCGGAAAAACTACAGATGGAGCGGATTGATTTTGAGTGCCGAAGCAAACGGCAGCGAACAGTGTCAAAAACAGCACAATCGAAAACACTGTAAGAGCTTTTAATTTCATATTAACTCCTTCCAAATTGATAGTAAGCTGAAACTGAAAAAATTTTATGACGCATGCTGATGAATGTCAAGAAAACTAAAATTAAAAATGCTCGAAGCCGGCAAGCCAGAAAGCCTGGAGGCCAGGAGCCCTGAAATCTGAAAAATTGGATAGAGTGACCAGGAACCAGCATCCAGTATCGATCATCCAGCATCGAGCATCCAATATCCTGGCAAATCCGGCATCCCGCAACTCGTAACCCGCAACCCGCACTACATCAAAAAAACCGGATCCACATCTATCGCCACCTGGATCCGTCGGTGGTTGAAGTCTGAATGGCTTTCGGACCGAAGTTGGTTGATAAATTGATGCAGCTTGCCGGTATTTGATCCTTTCAACAAAATCTGCCAACGATAGCGCCCGGCAATTCTAGTCAGGGATGCTTCAATGGGACCCATGATCTGGATGCTCTGGTAATGAGCGGAATGGTTTGATTTGAGCTTGTGGCAGTGATCTCCCACTAGACCGGCATGTTTTTCGGTTTCATGGGGGTCCTTGCCCGATATTTTAAGCTGGATCATTCTGGTAAACGGCGGATAGGCAAGCGCTTGCCGAAAACTGATCTCCTGCTGATAAAAAGAATTAAAATCCTGGTTTCGAGCGGCGGTAATACAAAAATGCTCTGGATTGTATGTTTGCAATATCACCCGGCCGGGTCTGTCACCCCGCCCGGCCCGGCCGGCAACCTGAGCCAGCAGTTGAAAGGTTCGTTCACCGGCACGAAAATCCGGAAAACTCAGCGAAAGATCCGCACAGATGATTCCGACCAATGTGATGTTCGGAAAATCATGCCCTTTGGCAACCATCTGGGTACCCACTAAAATATCGGTGGTTTTATTTCTAAGCCCTTTAAGGATCTTTATGATCGAACCTTTGCGGCTGGTTGTATCCCGATCCATCCGGACAACCCGAGCCTGCTTGAATAGCGATGTCAGCATATCTTCCAGTTTTTCAGTGCCAAGGCCCAGGTGTCTAATTTTAGTTGAACCACAAATAGCGCAACTGGATGTGGCGGCCCGGCTATAGCCGCAGTAATGGCATCGATAGGCGTGGGAACGCTGGTGCAGGGTCAGTGAAATATCGCAATATTTACAGCGCATAGCCTCTCCGCAGGCACCGCAAACTGGAAAACTTGCATATCCCCGTCGGTTTAGAAAAAGCAGCACCTGTTCTCCGCGTTCAAGCGTCTCCTGAATCGCCAACTGCAGCTCAGGCGTGATGAAACGTTGAATGCCGCGGGCATCCCGCGTTTTACGAAGATCCACTATCCGGATATCAGGCAAATGCCGCGCTTTGACGCGCTTGGAGAGAGTAAGTTCGGTAAACTTGGTGGTTGTAACGTTATAGTAGGACTGGATTGACGGTGTGGCCGACCCCAGGATCACGATACATCCGTTTTGTTTCGCCCTGACCACCGCCAAATCTCTGGCGTTATAGCGCAGCTTGCCTTCCTGCTTGTAAGATGAGTCGTGCTCTTCGTCGACAATAATAATTCCGAGATCATCAAAGGGAGCGAATATGGCTGAACGGGCACCGATAACAACCGTGGCTTCCCCCTGCAGGATACGGGTCCACTGGTCATATCGCTCCCCGGCGGACAGCCTGCTGTGCAGCACACCGACACATTCACCAAATCGGGCCCGGAATCGCCGCTCTATTTGGGTAATCAGCGCAATTTCCGGCACCAGTACCAAGACGAAACGGCCTTTTTTTAATACCTCGGCCGCCACCTGCATGTAGACTTCGGTTTTCCCGCTTCCGGTCACCCCGTTTAGCAGAAAAGGGTGGTATCCTCCGTTTAGATTTTTACAGACATGCGAAACGGCATGTCGTTGCTCGCGGTTGAGGGTGGGGGCAATATCAGGTCTAATTTTTTCCCCGAATGGATCCCGATACACTCTCTGGTGTTCGATCGTCAGGTAACCGGAGCTTTCAAGCGGTTTAATCAAAGTCGCGGCCGTGGGGACCACTGCTTTAAGTTTTTGAACCGCAATCTCATTATCGGTTTTTAAAATCTCCAATATCTTTTGTCGGGGTTTTGACAATCGGTCCACCGGCAAACTGGCATCCCCCAAACGAACGAATCGCTCCAGTCTGGCTTTAGTGCTGGCTCCGCTGAGTTCCAATTTTTTTGTAATCCAGCCGTTTTGTTCAAAATTGTAAAGCTGGGGGCCGGAAATTTTTTGATCAATATTTTTATAAATCCGGCTCAGGCGGCAGGGTCCGGGCAGCAACTGCTGTAAAACTGATTTGGTGACCGGTGACAGCTGCCGGTTTTTGTATGCGCTGCGCCCTTTTTCAGTAAGGGCGACCGATGAATATTCGTAGACATTTAGACCTCCGGGCAGTGCATTTTTGACGACCTCTCCGATCGGATATTTATAATAATCCGCAATCCACTTAAAAAACGGAACCATGGTTGGCGGAAAGATAGGCTGTTCGTCGAGGATCTCCAAAAGGGGTTTGAGTGCTTTGTTGCCCAGCTGCCGGCTTTGGCCGAAGATATAGCCGGTGACCCGGCGCCGGCCAAACGGGACCAGGACTCTTCGGCCCGGCGCTAAGTGGTCAATCAATGGTTCCGGGGCAAAGTAGGTGAACGTACGATAAACCGGAAGTGCAACGGCTACTTCTATGCATTCGATTTCTGGTTCCATGTTAAATCGATAGAACTCCATAAATCGACAGTCGACCCGCTGTAAGGGGATTATTAGTCAATTTGTAAAGTTTCTCCAATAAAGGCCGATACAAGTTAACGCCGCTCGCAGTTGAACGATGCGAGTCCAAATTGATTAAAACCTCAGCCGGTAAATAGGCACCTGAATTGTAGTGCAAGAATCATCGCTCAAGGCTATATGCGGTAAATTGTGCCCCCGAACTTCAGGGATAATCTGCATGAAAAAATGTGGTATTAACAAACCTGTTGAAATTTACAACTAAAAAGCGGTATAATACCCCTAGTTTGGATTGAATAGAATTAAACATTGGTTATGACCTTAAAATTATCAAAATCCTAATCGCCAGGATTTTGAATTATCTTATTCAAATTAAAATTGCAGATGCAGGAGGATAATATGTTTAAATTATTAAAAATAGCGCTGATCCTGGCAACGGTTGCATCTTTGTTAATCGTGCCATTTGGTTCCACCGCACTGGCCCAGGAATATTTTGAGGCGGAAGAACCCAGTGGCGGTGCCATGATGTATGATCTTTGTGTCGTCCGACCGGTTGCCCTTGTCGCAACAGCCCTTGGCAGTGTTGTTTTTGTTCTATCGTCGCCTTTCTCAGCCTTGGGCGACAATCTCGATGTTGCCGGCCAAAAACTTGTCAAGAACCCTGCATCATACACCTTCAAAAGGCCTTTGGGTGAATTTCAGCATGGTGACAGATAGCCGAAATCAGTAAGTATTGGGTGTTTAGTATTTTGTATCTGGAATTCAACTGAAATTATTATTCCAGCGTTATGAAATACTAAACACCAAAGACACCCTTTCTATATACAGCCTTTAATTCTTCTTTTCGGAATACTTTCCTCGTAAAATCCTTTACCCCCATTTCAGCGAGTCGGCATGTCAGTCCGCGCCAGGCAAGTCTATACAAAACATTACCGGAATTGTAGGGCCTCGGAAACAAATAAATCCGCAATATTGCCTGTCTTTTTGCCCGCCTTCAGCGTTGCACCAAAAGTCACATATCGATAATATGCTCCCCTTGGCGCACCTTGAAGGCGAACAAATATCCGGCGCAATCTATTCGTATTTATTTATTTCCGCGATCCTTACCTGAAAATTAATGAGAACTTGAAAGCCTCCCGCATGTAAAAACTCAGTTATGGCAAGGCAAATTGAGGGTGCGTTCCTCAGGCCGCGGCTCCGTGATATCTTCTATATCCTTGACACAAAAAATTAATTTGCATATGACTGGCAGCGGATGTGTTATCGGTATCCAAGGTTGAGGTAAACGCATCCTGCGACTGTACCCCAACGTTGCAAAAGTCGGAGTGCTTCAGAGTCAAGAGGAGCCCCTTTCAAGATATATTTAGACGCTTCATCCCGCGAAGCGGGGGCGTCAAGGTTGAAGCCGTAGTAGGCTACTGCGATCCCTTGCCTTGCTGTTTATGCAACTAAGGGGTGTAGCCTATTATTACCTTTCCCGCAACCGCTAACTATTATGAAAGAAGGAGGTCGCTGTGTCAGTAAATGTTGTGAATCATCCGCTGATCAAACACAAACTTGCTTTAATGCGAGAAGATAATGTAACCACCAAGGATTTCCGAGATCTTGCTGCAGAACTGGCCATGCTGCTAACCTATGAGGCGACCAAAGATCTGGAGACCGAATCCAAGACGATTCAGGGATGGGCCGGTCCGGTTCAGGTTGAAAAAATCAAAGGCAAGAAAATTACCGTGATACCGATTCTAAGAGCGGGTCTCGGAATGATGACCGGCGTGCTGAATCTGATACCCTCTGCCAGGGTAAGTGTAGTGGGCTTGTACCGCAATGAAGAAACCCTGGAACCGGTCAGATACTATGTCAAAATGACCAGTGCCATGGAAGAGCGGATTGCACTGATCATCGATCCCATGCTGGCCACCGGCGGTTCGCTGATTGCCACTATCGATTTGATCAAAGAAACCGGCTGCAATCAAATCAGGGGAATTTTTATGGTTGCCGCACCGGAAGGCATCGAAAAATTGAACAAGGCCCATCCGGATGTGGAAATCTATGTAGCGGCCGTTGATGAAAAATTAGATGAAATTGGATACATACTGCCGGGTCTGGGTGACGCCGGAGATAAAATTTTCGGTACCAAATGATGAATTCCGAAAATCGATATCAGAAAACCTATCCGATTTCCTGGGAGCAGCTCCATCGGGATTCCAAAGCGCTGGCCAGGCGACTAGTCGAAAATCAGCCCTGGCCGGGAATTGTCGCAATTACCAGGGGCGGCCTGGTCCCGGCTTCCATAATTGCACGGGAACTAGAAATTCGTCTTGTCGATACAGTATGTATATCAAGCTATGATTTCAAGCAGCAGGGGGATATCAGCGTCCTGAAATCTCCTTCCATTGAAGGCAGCAACCTGCTGCTGATCGATGACCTGGTCGACACTGGAAAAACCGCTCGAATTGTAAGAGATATGGTTCCGGATGCCCATTTTGCAACGGTTTATGCCAAGCCCGCCGGACGTCTCCTGGTCGACACCTTTATCACGGAGGTCAGCCAGGACACCTGGATCCTGTTTCCATGGGATACGGAAAGCCGGTTTGTAGAACCAATAGTTTCAAGTACTTAGAAAGTGGGCGGTATTGTTCCGATTTGGAGGAATTAATGAAATACGGTGAACTTTAGGGTCGCGGAAACAAATAAATACACATGGATTGCGCCGGATTTTTGTTCGTCTTCAAGGCGCACCAAGGGGAGCATATTTTCGATATGTGACTTTTGGTGCAACGCTGAAGGCGGGCAAAATGGCAAGCAAGATTGCGGATTTATTTTTTTCCGAGCCCCTTATAGGGGTTGAACCATTTTTTCACGCTGTAATGCATTTTGAAGTCGAATATCATAGCAGAAAAAGGTGACAGTTGAGGCAAGTTTTTCACGCAACATCACCGCCGAGGCCAGATGGATGGCGTCAAATCCGCGCAAACCGTGTTTTTCGGTCAAGTCTCCGGCCATTTGAACAATTTCACGGGTAACTTGAATGGATCACGGCTATCTTCTGTCCTCTACCACTGCTTCGGAGATGGTTTTCCCTTTAGACCTGATTCTGGCGGACATTCCGCGAGGTTTGTCCCCAGACCAGTCAGCAACGCCTTCCCGAACCAGTTGGACGATTTTTTCTTGGTCATCAGCCTTACTGAAAGGAGCGATAACTGCAATCTCCTTTTTCCTGTCTGAAATAATGACTTTTTTCCCGGCCTTTACACTTCTTAAATATTCACTGAGGTTTCTCTTGAGTTCTCTGATACCGACAATTTCCATGATATCCACCTATCAATTCACTTTTATGTAGTCACATAATAATAAATGTGACCTCATTTATCAACTGCCGGATTTGGGTCGTTTGGTCGTGTACTTTGAAAGTAATAAAAGATACTGGAAAAAACCGACAGATGAAAAAAAAAGTAAAAATAAGGATGATTTTTGATTTTGAATAAAACAGATAGAATGGGAAAGGCAAAGAAAATGGTAACAATAATTCCGCATTCAACCGCATGATCTGCCAATCTCTTGACAACCATCTTAAATTTAAATATATTTTTATATAGAATTTCCTCCGGTCAATCCGCAATAGCGGGACCGGTTTTTTGGTAATAGCGAATGCGAAACAGCTTTTAAAGGAGTTCATTTTGACGGAATTTTATCGGATGGGGGATAGCATCAAAGATGCGATTTTAACCATCATGAAATATATCGAATCTGAGACCGGGTCGGAACCGACGCAGGAAGAATTGGCAGCAATATTGAATTCTTATTTTATCATCAATGAAGTCGGCAACCAAATTAAATATCAGCTTAAAAAAGGTGCCAAAAAGCCAGGCGGAAATTCAATCGATGCCAATGGCCCTCTTTTGAAATTGAACCTGATAACCGGTCCGGGCCAGAATATTTTGGCCAAAGCCGGTATATTTCAACGCAGCATAAAAGAAGCCATCGATAATATGCGACAGTACACGCAAAAAACAATCGGCGCTGATCCCGATTACGATATTATTGCAACCAGTTTAAAAAGCAGCTTTATTCTGAGTGAAATTAAAAATCAACTTGACTACCAGCGCAAAGAGCCCCAATAAGTAGGAATAAAGAAGTGAACTAAAATTTTTAGTGCGCTAAAATTTTGATATTCTGTCAATTTTATAAAAAAGACAGAGCGTAGCGTTTCGTTAAATTTAGACATTTAGACAATTTAGGTCACTATAGGCACTCGTTTATCCCTCCATATCAGTCTGGTATAACCCGGGACTGAAACCTAGATAAATATGACAGAATAGAACTATACATGCCATGCCTGATCCGTTCAAATGGCTTTCCGATTCCGCCCAACGGTCTGCCCTGCTTATTTCTTTTCTTCTATCCCTCTCGCTGTTGACCGCCATGTATTCATTAGACCAAAAATTGATAACTGATGAAGCGCCCAGGGGCATCATTTCTTTCGAACTGGCAGGAAGTATCGAAAAAGCCGAGAAAATCCTTAAAGAATGGGGACCCCAAGGCAAGGCTTACGCCACCTTGAGTCTTGGTCTTGATTATTTATTTCTGATTGTATATTCCATATTTATAGCTTTAGCCTGTGTTCGGATTACAGGGCATTTGAATTTAAGATTCTCCTTTGTAGCTGCATGGGGTTTTGGATTGGGATGGGCCCAATTTTTAGCAGCTTTGCTGGATGCCATCGAAAATTTTGCGCTTATAAATTTAGCCTTTGATTCGCAGCGTGAATCTTGGCCGCTCATTGCCCGATGGTTTGCATTGGTTAAGTTCGGCATTGTCGGTACCGGTTTGGCGTATATTACGACCGGGATCCTTTTTATTCTCATTCTGAAAGTACTTTATTTCAGAGGATCCTGATTACCGACCAAAGGGAGAAAAAAACGATGATCAATCATGTCGGGTTGGCTAAGTTTAAGCCCGGCATCAGAAAAGCAGATTTCGAAGAACTCGAAAGGATGCTGGATGCATGCTATAATAAAAATACTTCAGGGTGGTGACCGCCGATCGATTGGCAAGGTTGATGAGATTGTTGATCAGGTCCTGGAATCACCTCCCCTATTTGAAGAACTGATTAACGGATTGTTTGCCGATGACCCTGTAATTCGGATGCGAACAGCCGATGCCGTCGAAAAGATTACCCGGGAAAAACCGGATTTATTACTTCCGCATAAAAAAAAGCTCATACGCCTGGCGGGCGATACTAAACAGCAGGAAGTGCGCTGGCACATGGCTCAAATCTTACCACGGTTGATATTAAAATCGGACGACAGAATGACAATCGTAGAAATATTTTTTGCCTATCTTAACGATAAAAGCAAAATCGTTGTAACCTTTGCGCTGCAGGCTCTGGCAGACTTTGCGGCGGAAGATAAAAAATTGAGACCACGTGTAATACGTGTGCTGGAAGATCTCAACGAAACCGGCAGCCCGGCCATAAAAAGCCGCGGCAAAAAACTGCTCGGGAGGCTGAAAAAACAATAGCTGAAGGGTTATGGAATTAATTAATAAAAAGAGAGGGTACCCGTAATGAAGAACAAGTTAACGCCAGATACCTGGATCTGGGTGGTGGTACAAAATCCCGGTGCCGATGAGCAGCTTCTGGGACAGGAATACCAAGATCAAAAAGTGTCGTTTATTCCGGCCTTTTTTGAAAAAGAAGCGGCCCAGCAATGTTTGGTTCAAATGACGACCAATAAGGGCGATAAACATGAAGTTCAGGCAATACTTTATGACGAACTGGTCCATTCGGCCGCTAATAATAAATTCAAGATATTCATGCTGAATGCAGATGGCGAGATACTGGAGAAAATTGAGCCCTAATTAATTTTCCCTGGATACCGCACGTTTAGGATTGCTACTCGGTAATTAGAAGTTGAAGAAAATTGATCGATCTAACAGCCGGTGGATTAATTACTTTATGCTGCGAATTTTTTTATTCTCGCATTGTAATTTTAGTTTAAAGGGGTGAGCAAACAGTAGTTGATTTGGAAATTCATTGAATTAGATTCTTCAATAGCAGGAGACACGCGATGGGTTTCATTCAAATAGAAGATGAGTTGGGGGCGCATAATTACAAACCCCTTGACGTAATTATCTCCCGCGGCGAGAGAGTCTGGGTTTGGGATCATGAAGGCCGCAAGTATCTTGATTGTCTGGCAGCTTATTCGGCCGTTAATCAGGGCCATTGCCATCCCAGGATTATGAAGGCCATGCTCGAGCAGGCCGCGAAATTGACTCTGACATCCCGGGCGTTTCGAAATGATAAGCTCGCCATGCTTTACCAGACCATCCGCGAATACATCCACTACCACAAGATACTGCCCATGAACAGCGGATCTGAAGCTGTAGAATCGGCTGTCAAGGCGGTGCGCAAATGGGGATACGAAGTCAAGGGTGTCGCGCCTGAAAAGGCAGAGGTCATTGTGTGTGAGAATAATTTTCACGGTCGTACCATTACGATCATAAGCTTCAGCACGGATCCAGCGGCGCGCATCGGATTCGGTCCGTTTACTGCAGGCTTCAAAGTGATACCATATGGCGACAGTAAAGCTTTGGAAGCAGCAATCACCCCCAACACGGTCGGCTTTATGGTTGAACCCATCCAGGGTGAAGCAGGCGTCATCATACCACCGGTCGGCTATTTACGTGAAGTCAAGCAAATCTGCAATCATCACAACGTCACCCTGATTTTTGATGAAATCCAGACGGGTCTTGGACGCACCGGCAAATTGCTGGCCGACCGGCATGAAGATGCCGAGCCGGATGTAACTCTCATCGGCAAAGCCCTTGCCGGCGGATACTATCCGGTCTCGGCCGTTCTTTCCAACTCCGAAGTTCTCGGCGTATTAAGGCCCGGCGAGCATGGCAGCACTTTTGGCGGCAATCCACTGGCTTGTGCGGTGGCCAATACTGCCTTGAAGGTGTTGGTGGAAGAAAATATGGTCGAAAATTCGGCAGAAATGGGCGCTTATTTCCTTAACGGATTACAACAAATCGACAGCCACTTGATCAAGGAGACCCGTGGCCGAGGGCTGATGATTGGCCTCGAGCTAAAGCCTGAAGCCGGCGGTGCCCGCCGCTACTGCGAACAGCTGAAGGAAATCGGAATTTTATGCAAAGACACCCACAACGACATCATCCGCATTTCTCCGCCGCTGGTGATAAAAAAAGACGAAATCGATTGGGCCCTTGAACGTTTTGAAACAGTTCTGACCAAAAGCCAATAGTGTTCTGAAAAAATTAATGCTTGAATTTTTAACAGCAAACTTCGTTTTGGATAATTTACAAATGTACACGCATATTCATTGCTGCTAAGAATACGTGCAAGATTCAGCTACGAACTTATAAACTGAATTAATCAATGGAGATTTTTTATGGAGAACTTGATTTACCTTGACCATGGCGCCACTTCCTATCCCAAACCGGATGAAGTATATACTTTTATGGATTCTTTTTACCGTAGTTTCGGAGTCAATCCGGGTCGCTCCGGTTATGACCTGTGCATGGAAACCGGCGCCGTAGTGGACACAACCCGCAAAATGTTGACCGATTTTTTTAACGGCCATGACCCCAACCGGTTGTGTTTTTCCTATAACTCCACCGATGCGCTGAACCTGATCATATTCGGCATATTGAATCCGGGTGATCATGCCATCACAACGACCCTCGAACACAATTCTGTACTGCGTCCGCTGTATCACCAGAACAAATTCAATAATGTCGAGGTCGACTATGTGTCGTTCGACCCAAACGGATTTGTCGACCCTGAAGAAATTAAACAAAAAATAAAAGCAAACACTCGCCTGGTAATCGTCAATCACGCCTCCAACGTGATCGGTACGGTACAACCGCTGGAAGCCATTGGCCGCATCTGCCGTGAGTACGACGTCGCCTTTGCAATTGATGCCTCCCAGTCCGCCGGTAAAGTGCCGATTGATATGGAGCAAATGCACATTGATGTGGTGGCCTTTACCGGCCATAAATCACTGCTGGGCCCGACCGGCATTGGCGGTATTTATGTGAGGGAAGGGATTGAAATTCGACATACCCGGGCCGGTGGGACGGGGGTCCGGTCTGCCCATCGAATGCATCTGGACGAATATCCCTACCGCCTGGAGTACGGTACCGGCAATGTCGTGGGCATAGCCGGAATACACGCCGGTTTGAAGTGGATTCAGGAAAAAGGCATGAGTCAAATTCACCACCAGGAAATGAAGCTGAGCCGGATGTTAAGGGACGGCCTCAGAGAAATAGATGGAGTCCTGCTTTATGGGCAGGATGATTTGACCGACCACATTGCCGTCCTCAGTTTCAATATCGAGGGCATGGAAGCACTCAACACCGGCACCTTATTAGACGGGGAATATAATATTGCCTGTCGCACCGGACTCCATTGCGCGCCTCTGGTGCACGAACAACTGGGTACCGATAAAATCGGCGGGACGGTTTGCATCGGCATCGGCCCTTTTAATACCGGAGAGCACATTCAGACCGCAGTCCAGGCGGTAGCAGAAATTGCCGACTTCCAAAAGAAAAAATGATGCGCCGTCTTTAGCAGGTCAATTCAGGATATGTTCCATGATAATCAGACTGATTTTCAATTGGGCGGCGGATGCGTTTGTCAATCTATTTATACGAAAGACTTGTAATATACTGTTCTTCCGGATTCCAGATCATATATAATCCGCGGGTTAAAGCACCACATGTGACTACACATGGCCGCTTTCCAGCCAGACTGATCTTCCTGCCGACAGCCGGAATGCTTGATTCGATAAATCGACCTCGGGGGAGCAGTATTTCCGGTTTATGACTGTGCCCCCGGAAGATTACATGGCGGGGAAACGCATTAAAGGTTCGGATTGCCTCCGTTTTAGATATAGAGCCAATCATGCAGGAGAGGCCCAACTCATCCGCAAACGGCAAGGAATGGGTGAAAATGGCATCTTGATAATTTTGAACCAGAGGCATGTACTGGATGTATTTCAGAATTTCGGGTGCTATCGGGGCATCTTTACGGCCTATATGATTGGCAACAATCGTATGATCATTGTTACCTTTTATCGTGATCACATGGTGCTCCTGAAGAGGTCTCAGGCAGGCTTCGACAGTTTCCGGCCGGGTCGAATCGCAAACATCACCGAGGTGGTAAATGCGCCGGCAAGCCATGCCCTGGAACACGTCAAGCGCGGCCAGGATGGTCTCGGGGTCCCCGTGACTGTCGGCCATGATTCCGATCATTTTTTACTCCCAGTAGGTTCAAGATTCAACGAGAATGGTTTTAGCGTCATTTCATCAACACCCCGGCCGCAGGAAACGTTCTTGTCCACCCAAAATCAATCCCAATTGTGCCCGACATGCTTAATCTTAAATTTTTTAATAGTAACCTAAGAGCCTGTCCGACAACCTAAGGGTTGTTTTTTAGGCAACAATT
>Ga0056115_1000482_pt1 | contig 18024 bp, 15 predicted proteins | sample WorMetOlspDAHAB1_FD_77007 | JGI IMG/M metagenome (GOLD analysis project Ga0056115, IMG submission 77007) | Marine gutless worms symbiont microbial communities from Max Planck institute for Marine Microbiology, Germany - Olavius sp. DAHAB.1 ...
AAGGGGAGGGGTTTGGTAAAAAAAACTGTTGCAGATTGTTCGGCCATGTAAAAGGGTTTTCTGGGTTGGAAACCTGGCACTGCTCGTTGCACACTTAGAGAGCACAGCCTTATCTGCAGAAATATGATACACAGTACTATAACCATGCTAATGTCTGTATGTGTAATGTGCGTGTTTAGTGGTGGTGGTTGTGTTTTTTTGCCATTGCACATGCTAATCATTAGTTCATAGCAGGGATGTCAAGTCCTCACAATGGCCTCTGTCTGGAGGCCAAAAATTATGGCATCGGCCTCGTAGCATCTGGCCTTGATCTTGGCCTCGTAGATGCTGTGACCTCGGCCTTGAGCTGTGTGGCCTCTTGGCCGTGTTGTTGTTTAGGAAAACAGTGCTTAATGTTGACGTCACGCTGCCTACTTCCAGATAATAGCATTACTTCATATTCCCTTGTCCTCGAGGAACTAATGTTGCTCAAGTGTAACGAATGACATTTGAAATATGTAATCATTGGCGAGGCAGAGGTTTTGCAGTGGGGTAGGGGTCGCAGCGGGGCTCTGGAGCGGACCCCCCTGCGGGGTCAAGGGCAGGGGGTACCCTCTAGTACCCGAAATATTTTTTCATTGGTTCTGTACAAATCTCGTGAGTGGCCCTGGAGGAGAGTGGGAGGGGGTTTCAGCCCCCCAAACACCCCCGTGGCTTTGCCACGTGTGTGTAATAACTACTTTCATCCAGTGCATGCTTTCTGTGTTATATTTTTGGCTTGGCGTCGGCTTTGTCACAGCTGGCCTCGGGCCTCATCTGATTTGTTCTTGGCCTCGTACAGTTACGGCCTCGTTAACATCCCTACTTCATAGTTGCCACGGTCGCACCGACCCATTGCTGCGTATGATGCATATTCAGTTGAGATTAGAAACCGGTTTTGCATTCAAGTGACATTGGTTGCGTTGTTAATATCTGTCAACAGTGAAAAATAACGGTTATTGTTTATGCATTCATTGTTCTACTTGCATACGATTTCGTTGTGTATTTTTCTATATCCAGAATTGTAATATTATGTACGTAACGCACGGAGAAATGTAAGTCTGCTACGGGTTGCCAGTTTTACAAGTGGCAAAAAGTCACAGACTTTCCAGCTACTGGTGTTCATGCTTGCAGCAGTCGTAATGCAAACTTGTGGCATACAACTAGTTTGTAGCTCTGATTTGCAATATATGTATAATCGCTGCAATAATTGTTTCTTGCTAACCTGGAAAATGTGCTGTGTGAATGGTAAGTAAACTATAACTTTAAAGGTATGATATAGCCTTATTGTGCTGAAAGTGCTTTTTTATCCCAAATCAGTCTATCAAATAAATCGCGCCTGGTGGATGGTGTGAACGACATACATTTAGATTCTATATTTTTTGGCATTTTTTGATAATTGACTGTTGGTAATTTCTAATTAGTTGTTTGCATACAAAGTGCAAGTCGTCCTGTAATTAATTGTACGGCGATCTTAATGCGGACTGTATGTTAAATAATGGGAGATTTTGCGTGGATTGTGAATAGTTGTGTAAAGTTGTCGAGTTCAGTCCGATTAATTCAATTGCTTTACTGTAAATTCTTCGGTTTTATTTCCGTTATTACTTTATTGTTAACAATTTTGATTATCGCTGTATTTTGTGATTTTCTTTGGTCAACTTGACAGCACTGGTTGCAATATGGAAATGGCTGAGTAGTAAACGTTCTGCTGATAGCAATAGCACCACAAACAAGCAGCGATTGTAACACACATACACGCAGTGTGTTCAACAAACTGTTTTTCTGATGATTAAGTTGGGCCATCAGATTGTTTATGCAGCTGATCTGTGTTTGAAAACCCTTTTCAGTGGATAGTTTGGTGGCCACGTTTAAACATTTTTGCTGCTATAACTACCAGTTATCATAAACAGTTGTTTGAAACGTTGAGAGAGACGGAGTAATGTGTAATGTTAGACGACTGGTGCATCAGCCAGAAAAGTCAGATAGGTATAACTGCTTTAGGCTCCGTTGTAAGATAGAGCTATCTGTCTACACAGTCACTAGCAGTTAGGCTTCTGTTTTTCTCTGAAGTTCCGTAAAATAATAGCAAAGCAACGTGATCGGTGACTATTATCAGTAAGTAATTGAGAATTTTTGTTGTTTTACTCATATAGTACTAGGTCAACTCAGCCTTCCATCCCTCTGGGGTCGGTAAATGAGTAGTGATCCACGTAATTCCATGGAACACGAGGGTGGCGACCATTAAACAGCAGATTAGGGCGGGGCATGGCTGTTAGTTGCAGCCTTGCAGGTCTGGGCCCGTGTGTGCAGGCCTAGCTGCAGCCTATAGATTGTACTCCCGCTCTGTCTGTGACATTGGAAGATGATTCTTTAATAATAATACGATAAAAAATTCACTCTCACTATAGTGTTTATCGACGTACTTTGTGTACAATTCGAATCTTAAATCAATTTTACATAATAAATATTAAATAAATAAATGTAATAACTGTTGAAAAGTCATGTAGTGATTATCGATTTTATTGACAACTGCAATCTGGATTACTGGTGGGGCCACAGCAAAATATTATGTTTGCCCAACTTCATTTCGACGAATGAATACATAGATATTTTATGGTATCAGGCGATGTTTGTAAACATAAAAATGGCAAGCGGGGATAGTGCCACGTCGGTGCGAATTCTAAACGAAAATGTCGACAAACTCACCAATTTGCCGGACATGGTCAAGGCTTTCGATGAACTGACTAATGAAGAGGTTATTGGCTGACTTTATTCTGCAGTTTTTAATTTTGCGGCCCAAATGCACTTGTACTCCATATAGGTCTGTTGATGGTCACTTTTCTGCGTGTTGCCGTTCAAACCATTGTTTAAAGCCGCGGGTCTCAGGCAGAATGGTAACCGTACGACGAGTTAACCACTACCATAGTGGTGCCTCTGATAGTCATATAAGTTTTCTAGGTAACAGTGCAGTTTAGCTGGGCCACCATAGATCTGTGGCTTATTAAGTAGAACTTGTTCTGCTGAATAAGCCACAGATCTGAGGTGGCCCAGCTAAACTGCACTGGTACCGTTTGCTATTTTGCATACTATACCAATGACAAAATGTTGCAGTGGAATAACTTGCTAATGTCTAAAGTGGCTTTTAGATGGTGCTACTGACATCTTGTTAATTATCAACAGGAAAGAGTGAGTCAGCATTTACGAATACTGCTGCAGAGAGAATCTGCACTTGAAGCAAAGATGCAGACTCTACAGACAATGTTGTACGTTCAGCTTTTCAATTTTGTTGATTACCGGTATTAGTAATTATGAATATTTTTTTGTTAATAAAATTTCACTATGATGAATATCTTCTGGTAAGCCTTTTATTTGAAATTGTGAAAAAAACATTGTAAATCACTTAAGATTTTGATGGAGTTATCACCTAGCTGCATTTTCCCCAGGTTCTTGGTCAGTGTGGCGGTCGGTCATCAATTTCCCAAGTTATTCAGGTGCGTTACTCGACATGGGCAGCCGGCATTTGGATTAGTAGGCGCTGGGCAGCATAGGCGCCATGTGAAGTCGTGCTAAGTGCGTCATCTATATGCATATATCAGGCAGTCGAGTAGTTTAAATGTTGTTATTGTATACGCTAAAAAACAATGGTATTAGGCCCATGTTGCATCCTGCTATTGACTCGTACATTTGTATTGCATATTTTTTGCTTGATTCGTATTGTTTATTTCCTACTTTAGGTTTTTATATCATCTTTTTCTAGTATTTTAGTATTTTATGGGTTTTATCTTTAGTTTTTATGGGCATGTTGCCTGAAATAAACATTTATGTATATACATATAGAACCATATTGCTCTATAAATTTTGTTTTGACTATTAACCAGTATTGTTGTTTGCTCTACTTCACACCGTTATTCTTACCAATAATAGCATAGCAATAGCATATAACACTTGTATAGCGCCTCAAGTCACATACCGCGACTTCAGAGGCACTGGTGCTATATATAAGTTGGTGCTATATGCTTAATTTTACTTACTCATTGTTTTGATAAGTGTCCCAGTTTTTTCTTAGTTTACGACCAATTGTGCTATGTCTACAAAGTGACCCTGTGTTTGGTGGGTGATGATTTTAAGGCCGAACTTGCAGTTGGTGCAGAATGATGCCAAACAGCTGGCTGGCATGATTTCGTTTACATCAACGCTAGCGGAGAATGTTAGCAGCAAAGTGCGACAGCTTGATGTCGCTAAGGTCAGTCAACACAGATGTGCTAATGAATAATTGACTGCATCACAGCTGATGATTGTGCTTAAGTATGTCGTGGTTGACTTAATTACCTTCATTGTTTTTGTATGTGAAAACCAAATTGGTAAAAATTGATCATTGTGGTTGATCAATTTTGTGGTACAATATGCATATTGAAAAACTGAATGTAGTCTGCCCATGAAGTTAGGATTTTGGTAGTTATAAGCTGAAATATATGTGCTGGTAAATTTAAATGTGCCTATCTATCAGTCATTATAAGTTGACCAGACAGCTGGCCAACTTAGTCTGCCGCATGTAGGAATAACTAAAACAGAAAGAAGTAGAACTAAAACATAAAAACCGATGAGCAAAGAAATCCGGTAATAGGTCTAGAGCCTATTGCTTGCTTGCTTGCTTGATGAACTGGTGTGCAATCTTTCAATCAATCGAACTATTTTATAGTGCACCTAAAAGTTGACCAGAGCGCTGGCCAACTTAGTCTACCACACTTAGGAATAACTAAAACAGATAGAATAGAACTGAAACATAAAACCGATGAGCAAATAAGTTCGGTGAACGGTCTAGAGCCATGAGATCAGTCCGACAGACAGGAACAGACTAAGGTGGAGGATAAGATTTTCTGAAGAGGTAGGTTTAGAGCTTAGAGTGAAACAGTGAAAAAGTGATCGAAGGTGATAGCAGTGTGTAGCAAGTTAAAACAGCATGTTCAAATGAGTAATTCGAATGAGGAATTTCGAGTGATGTAGGAAGTTGGTTCCAGAGATGAGGTGAAGCATGTTGGAAGGATCGATGAGTGACTTCGAGTGATGATGATGGTTTGATCAGAGTAACATAACGTGAATAGTGTGTGTTGTGACCGTGAGGAGGCTGATGTTTTAAGAGAATATGTAGTATCTTCTTCATATCATTTGCAGTCTTGAAAAACTGTTACCACGTTTGCAATACTGACTGCATTAATGACCATTATTGCTATACAGGTCGGGTCTCAGCCTACATTCTACTAGCCAAGTATGACCTTGTAAGATGAGGCACCGTAATGTGCAGTGTGTCATGTGTGTGATGCAGAGTCGCGTGGCTTTGTGTATGCAACGAGTTGAAGACATTTTGGATCTGAAGTTCTGCACTGACGGCGTACAGACAGCTTTGCAGGACGAAGACTATGAGAAAGTAACTAACAGAGTGGTTTTTGTGCTTGTTGCAGCATGGATATACATGGAGTTACACACAGTATGCTTAATGCTGATCAGTGACACACTAACTCACTGTTGCGTAGACAGAGACGAGACTGAGTTGCCGGTCCTTTTTCGTGGAACTCTTTAACGGTTTGTTTCCATGATGGTCCAACACCGAGTTTTGACAGTTTTCGAGGAAACTACTTTAAACAGAATTATTTGCGACTAATTAAACACGGTAATTGCAGTAGAGATGCTTCATGATGCTGCGCTGTATAAATTCACGATTGATATTGATATTAAGTTTGTCCAATTGAGTATGCTTCCAATTTTGTTTTGTTTTATGACACACCAACTTAGCACCATCTGTTGAATTCCACTGCAGCCAGTGATGGTGTCACGTTGGACACAGTTGTTAAGTTATTGCTGTAGGAGAAGTAATTTTTGTGTGTGAGTAATTAAAGTAAGTAAATGTCGATTTGTATAGCTCGATTCCGTGAAACAGACACCTCTGATGCGCTCATGTTTCTAATGTCCAGCACAGAGATGCATTTTCAAGTCCTGCTGAAAGTGTTAGGACTAGACGGCCAAATCGTGCAATAAATCAAACCATCGGGCTGGTGACTCAGAAAGCCTGGGTGCCAAATGTGCTGTGACGAAACCGTGGAATATTCAGTATTCTGGCCGAACAGATATGTCGTGACTGGAAACTTCGGAATTGCACGCAGCTGTCGGCATGGTACCTTGGAGCTCAATACCAAAGTCACCGCTGAACAGTCACGGCAAGCTTGTATACTGCACCCGCTGTGGAGTAGTCAGCCAGTGCAGATCATCACACAACAGCTGTGAAAGACGATGCTCATGTTTCTGGGTTCCTCTGATCAGTGGCTGTGCAGTGTTCTGAACCGTTGCAACTTCTGTATCATACTAGACCTCAGCCAGTGGAGTGTATAATGTTGTCTTGTCAGTTGCTGTGATTTTATAGCTTTTAGCTAATTTTAAACAGTAGATTACTACTGTACAGTACGATAATTATTTTGGTTGTTTGTACTCACCAGGCGGCAGCACATGTTCACCGATTCCTGGCTCTTGACGAGAACGTTCTACGGATGAGTGCCGATGCTAGTGAAGGTCAGCGTCTAAAACTTATTGTTACTGTAGTGATGCTCGGAATACTATTTTTGCTTTTTGAAGCTGAGAATGTGCCACTGTAACTATGCATCAGGATATGAAATCTCAGCCTGGCCACCCTTTATGGGGAAGTGTCCAGTCGATGGATTAAGTGCCAGTGTTTAGTGCTTGCTTTGTTTCAATACACATAAAAGGTGGCTCAGAAAACACAACTGTGATCACGTATTTTAGTGTCAACTTTTAGCTGGACTTTCAATAGATAGTGTACAAAACGTGCCTTGGTCGTACAGGTTGCATGTAGGTAGTGTGCTGAATATAGGTAATTCAAGTCTATAGGCTGTTTTAGGATATGTATGAAAAGTGTGATGTAGTACAGGTGTGCTATAGCTGTGTACACAATCGAAACCTTGGGTGCTCTGAACATGTCAGCTGGCCAACTCTTGGCCAATCTGGGAAGAAAGATCTCCTCAGCCTCAGGTGATGACGGGGAAGGAGCATTTCTGTTCTGCAAGGATGTTTGGTGCTGGTGCAGCGCTACAACGCTGTCTTGTTACATGACCCCTTGCCAACCCCGTACTGCATGGACTGATGATCTGTAACCAGTTTTGTATACCTCATTTTTAAAACTCCCTCAGGAACATATCTACCAAGGGTTAAAAAATAATAATGAAGTATTGTGTAGCACATTTAACACAGATTGCATACTGTATACTATACATTGTATTCTATTACTAGTTGTAGATTGTACATCATTTCTGTTTAAGCAGTAACTTGGTGTCCCTAAGTTCTGATGAATAATTGTTATTAAACCCATGTCTTGTGCTGAAACATATAGTTGTGTAATTTGTGTCCAGTGTGAAGAGTGTGTAATGTGCGTGGCAGGGAGTACACTGGACATGTCATTTAAACTGCTTCACGAAGCGCAGTCTAAGCTACGCAACATTATTCACAACCGATTCGATTCAGCCGTTCGTGCCGGCGATGTCGCCTCAGTCGAACGATTCTTCAAAACATTTCCACTGATTGGCGAACACAAAGCTGGTCTTGAAAAGTTCTCCAAATACCTCTGTACACAGGTGTGACATACGATATCACAGGTGTCATGTGATATTGCACCTGGATATCACAGGTGTGACATGATATGTGAGATTTGTAGCATCTTGCCAAATGCAGACCCTTCAGTGTTTGCCATATACTTGACGGTGCATAGTAACAGATATCCGTGAAATTTTTGCACGTAATAATTTGGTGTCTTTGCGCAGGTTGGCTAAGCTTGCCGGATCTCAGGTTAAGTTTTGCGCATACGTGCACGCACACACACACATTGTGCATTTTGAAATGGTGACTTTGTCGAGAGCTAATTATGTCGTTTTAATCACATCCCGTCACCAATTTTAGTGATGTGCGCTGCAGCTGAACGAGAAAGCGAGCAAGAACCTTCGCGTGGCTCTGAACGCCGGATCGGACGACAAACGGTCAAACATTCTCTACGCAGACACGATGACGCTACTGTTCGAAGAGATTGCACGGATCATTGAGATTCATCAGCCACTGGTCGAGACATACTACGGTCGGTCAGTCTCTCATAATGACAGCAGTTTCAGTTGGGTCTAATTGCCTAAAGCAAAATTGCGTGGCACATAAGTCGTGGTGTCATACTCTTGCTCAAAACCTGCGTTATTTAGAAAGTCTGCTTCTTGTGTGAGCCAACTGCATAAAATGATGATGAACGCCGTCATCAGCAGAACGAATGCGTCTTTAGCTCACGACGGACTTGTCCAAGGAGCGGTCAGTTTGTTGTAGTTCTGCTGAGAGACTGTTCCACAGCCGCTGTCCTGCAGCAACAGTTAAGCCCGATCTCCCAGACGTGTAGTGGTACGTTGTAGCACGAATTGTTTGTTTCATGTGTGTCAAGGTCCTGGCATGATGATGTCCATGATTCAGTTCATTCAGAAAGAGTGCGATCGTCAGGCGCGCGAGATTTTCCAGCATTTTCGTGAACACCGAGACTTCGATCACAAGGTGTTGATTGATGATCGATTGATTCATTGATTCGTTCGTTCGTTTGTTCATTCACTCATTCATTGATTAGCTCCATTTTAAGCTGCATTCTGACTGGTTTTGGTTCTTCTGTGTTCAGTGGCTTTTGAGTGCATCGTGCAATTGAATAGTTTGTTCCAGTTGTCAAAGCTCCATAATGCGACCATTTTTTCCCGGCAAAATTTTTTTCCGGAGTACATTTGCAACTGTGCATTTTCTGCAGTGTGCATTTGTGTCACTGGCCAGTTTCATTGCGGCTTGTGCTTGGTCCATGCATCTGTCCAGTGTAAACACTGATCTGGCTGGGAGCAGTTGTTTTCCACAGCAGGTCTCGTTTGACTCCCATTCAGTTGAATACAAACAGTAGAAGTGTTTTTAGTCATTATGATTTTGCTGTCTGTAAACATTGGAATTTCGGTGCAGGACAAAAATCGAGAAATGTTTACGATTTTTCCACAGTTATGGAAAATCGACTGTTGACCAGAAATTTTTGGTTTGTTTCTGTGAGAAGGTGCATTTGTGTCAGTGCACTGTAATGTAACCGAATGCGCTGTAGGTGCAAATGGTGCAGCAAAGTCTTGCATATCCAAAACCTGCCACCGACCGGTGAGTTTCGTACCACATCTGTTCTGCTGGATACAGTTCAACTTATGTCTTAACAAATCAGCTCCGATCTGTTGCATGCTGAAGTTGGTATGATTGCTCCTGGTGTCTGGAACTATCTGCCGACGGACCTGAAACTGCCGGATTTGTCACAGAGTCGTTTCAGACAGTCGCTGAAGACGTTTTTATTTGCTCAGTGGGACCAAAGCGCAGTGTGAATCACCTGCCCCCTTTTAACTGCATTTGGGAAATATTTTCTCACTCACTCGATCTTCATTTCCTCTCTATTACTGTTGTGCCGCAAATGCTGTCTTACATTATTTACACTCTTGACAAGCAGTGATTTCGTAATCTGCTGTCGAGTTCTGTTGCAATACATTCGATCAGACTTTGTTCATTTTATTTGCACATCGACTCCATCGTCTCGACATGTCACGTTGCTGGCCTGTCGCTCATCAGACTTGCAAAGCTTCTGTCCCTCGCTCACACAGCGATTTAATTTCGGACACTAACATGGAACAGTCTGCCAGTTGAAGTGTCATCATCAATTCCCTGCAAACCTTCAAAACCAAACTAACGTCGTCACATTTATTCTTGGAGTCGTTTTCATAGTTTCCGAACTGTTGTAGTGTTTGTAAAGTGTCTCGAGTGGTTTTCGCTTTTAAATTTAACGTAATGTAATGTAACGACTGAAAGCCAGCGTAGAGTACGGTGGCATGCAACGTGATCTGTGCAGTGTCGACGCGAAAGATCTGGACGTTTTGCTGGCCGAGATCACGATACTCAACACTAGAACGGAGCTATACCTGCGCTTCCTACGCCGCCGAATGCTGGTTGGCACATGCACGCATAGTCGCCGGACCCTCCATCTGAAACTATCTCCCTGAACATATCCATTATGACACAACAAGCACTGTCAAGACTTATTATTTTAACTTTCATTTTAATAGGCCCTTAGGTTTTTTTTCTTCAATTTTATAGACTCTGGCTTGCAGTAGGTCGGGCAATAACTAACGTAGTAATAATGATAGCAATAATAATAATAGCAATTGGTAGAGACGAGTCAGACGACCATTGATGTTCAAGCATCTTGATTTTTATTCCAACGGATTTCCGTTGTGGTGCAACGTTTTAATTTTGTTCTGCTGCACGATGGTTCTATTGATGACGACCGGCCATGATAGGGTTCACTACCAAACAAATTTTGTAATTTACTTTAGTAATTTTTGAGCCACTGGGGGTTTTCCCTCGTCAAAAAATAATGTTTTTTAACGGTAGTGCACACACTCGAAATGGACAGGTAAGATGTGAAAAAATGACATTTCCTTTGTTTGGTGGCAGGAGCATTGCATGCGAATTTCATCTGCTTTTGAATTATGTCTTGTGTTGTTCTGTCACGAGTTGATGTGCTGTATTTGCACAAAATGCTGAAGTGGTGTGCATGTGTTTTTTTGGGGGCGTTAGGCTGATCTGGAAGTCACGACGCAAGATGAGGAACAGCAGAAAGGTAACGTTGATGCTTCAAAACATCGTGTCACACAACTCGAGAACATTTTGTTCACTCCTTGTTTCAGTTTTGCTCTATTGGAAGTTCAGCTTTTTGACGAGAAATGAGAATAATGGTCATCACGCATGAGTGCCTGGTTTTTACCCTCGTAAAAAACGAAGAATAGTACACAGCTCACGAATTGGTTAGGAGTTAGGGGCAGAGCTCATAGACATGTTGGGTTATAGACTTGATTTGCATAAGTTTGGCAGTGAAGTACAAAAGAATTCAGCGATGTATGAATAGCACGTGAATGACTGTGAAGCGTCTAGCCTTTCGTCTGCCATTCACAAAACTAGTCACACACTTGCCGTGGCTCTCTGTCCATTGTGCGTATGTGAGGGGGGCGGGGCAGGGGAGAGCGGGTCATTCAGTGCATGCAGGTGTAAATGATGCTGCTTCTGAATGCAGAGATGCGTCAGAACGTTGAACATTTTGTGACGCGCTGTGAGCTCGCCTGTTTGATGCAAGAGTTGATTGGCAGCTACATCACAATGGAGGAGTATTTCATGCGACAGATGGTCATCAAGGTAATACATGCACCTGTGATCAAGTCGTGTTAATTACTGCTGGTTGCTTCACAGTTAAGATGGTGCTGTCGTGACAATTGGGTCAAAAGTCCTATTGCCGACTGGAACACTGATCTATAGCAGCTGCATGCAACTTAGTTCTCACTCATCATATTCATTCTGCCTCCTTGCAGTACAATTCAGTTCCAGCAGAGGCACGGTGATGCTCTACGCCCAGGAAGGTAACCGTCGGTCATGTCACAGGATGTGAGCAGTGTAAGTAAGTAAATAAGTAACTAAGCAAATTAGTAAGTAAATGTCGATTTATATAGCGCGATTCCGCAAAACGGTGACACCTCTAATGCGCTCATGTCTCTAATGTCTAGCAGAGATGCGTTTTCAAGTCCCGCCTAAAACGTTCAGACTCGACGGCTGGATCACGCAACGAATCAGGCAGCGAGTTTTAAACCGTCGGACCGGCGACTGAGAAAGCCCACAGGTGCCGAATGTGCTGCGACGAAACCGCGGAATATTCACACTCTGGCATTGCGCCTACGCTCGATGGTAACTTCGGCTGGTGGTAGAGAACACCGAGACGCACTGTACTGTGTGTCTGTTTATGTTATGTGTTGATCGTTATTCGACTGAGCTGCCTCTGTGACGTCGGATTGCTGAGACTCTGTTGTGTGATGTGTGTGCACTGTCAGGCGGTGAGTATGGACAGTCTGGAGGAAGGAAGTCTTACTTCGAGCATGGTAGATGACGCCTTCTTCGTCGTCAAAAAGTGCACGAGGTCTGTTCGTCCGTCGTCGTCTGTCGAACGCTGTTTTTTTTCTGTCTGCTTTTGTTGCAGGTCGTTTGTCTTGCTGGTTCGTGTGATCGGTTTGTAATGTCGTGCACCAGTGTTGATAATCACTGTCGACAACAATTTCTTCTCTCCAGATCAACTTGCGGACACTGGAAAACGAAATTGCTCGTAAACGCTGTGTTCTGGATAACAATAGTCATAATCGAGCTGACTTATAATAATAATAGTAATAATAATAATACGAAATTTATAAAGCGCCATAATGCCGTTAGGCGGCTACAGAGGCGCTGGCGGAACAGGTAGGTAGAATAGTTAGCAAAAAGCGGTAGAAAACAGGTGAGTTTTAAGTCTGGATTTGAAAGTAGAGAGAGAATTGCAGTTTTACACAGCAGGTGGCAGTGAGTTCCAAGTCACCATAAGGTTGTAATTTCAAAACTGGGGTTTTCAGAGGCGATATAGCGTATTTGTGTTGAAAGTGCTGTTAAACCGCTATCAATCACTGAGTCATAGGCGCTGGCGGAAGTGGGTTGAGGTCAGACGTGTTCACTACAGTCAAACGCTAAACGAAACAGGTAAGTTTTCAGCCTTCGAGATTTGAAGGTCGCCAGAAAGTCGACGTTAGCGAAGAATGAAGGTAGTGACTTCCAGACAGATGGAGCTTGGCATCGGAAGACATCTCACAGAGAGTGTGATATTCATCACATGATGACCTACAGCGCATGATATGATATGATATGATAACATATGATACGATATGCAGCAATTTGCTTTCAACTTTCTCTCTCTCTCACTTCGTCTTCTTCGGCAAACTGTCGACACTGAACTGTTTAGTAAGACGATCGGAAAATGTAACTCTCAAGTAGCGACGCACTTTCGACTTGCGTTCAATTTCTTTGGCGCTCCCGTTCTTGCACACGTTATTGTATATCGATTTACTAATGCATGCAAATTTATGCGAGGGGGCATGTGATTAACAGGTACCAGGTTTCAGCAGTTTGTTTACCTTTTTTGTGGGCGCTGAACGGCTTGAGTCTGCATAAATTTGCATAAATTAGCCAATCGTTGGTGGTCTGCCGTTGCAGGCGTGCGTTGTCGAGCTCGAGTGTGGATGGTGTGTGCGCCATGTTGAACCACGCTTGCACGATCCTCGAGCAGGACTTTCGCGAGGTTCTTTTTTCGAAGCTGCGTCAGGGCTTTCCGTCCGGATTCGATCTGACGCAGGCGTACAACTACGTGCAGTCGACGATCGCTCAGGGTCGGATCCAGAGCGCCGACGTCGAGACGGAGAAGGCACGAGCTAGCTTTCTGGTCAGTGCCCGGTCCAGTCGCGGTCACTCGCTGACCACAGTGCAGTGCATTTTGTCCAGTGGACTCGTTGGACATAACGTAGCGTTGAATTTGTCGGCTGTCGCCACTCGGCTGAGCCAGTGATCATTTAACAGCTTTTTGTGGCGATGTTTCATTTCAGCACTTTACACTGTCGACTTTTTGGGGGGGGAGTGGAAGCAAGGCTTTGACCGTTGACAGGTGTTTGTCTGTGAAACTGGAAAAACTATATCCGATGTTCGAATTGATTTTGAAACTGCAATTTTGAGGAATTCATGGCCGAAACACGGTCCTGGCACAGGTGGAAAGGATGACCTACCGAATTTATATTTGCCTCGTGCATCGACCACACACGTTGTGATATCGTAACGACGTTTGTTGGCAGTTGCTGCGAGGTTGGTGCGGCTTGACTTTCAGTTCTTTGCAGCGTGTAAACAGCAGGCTCTAGTTCCGTTGATAGTCAGTCGAATTCACCACGAGCTGAGTCATTCAGTAGGCCCAGTGCTCAACTGGCAGACTGACGGTTTCACGGTGTCCAGCCCATTCAGCCAATAGACCCCTCTTTTCCGCCCCAAACCACGTCTGCAGTTTGGCATCTCATAGTTCTGCAGGTTTTCGTTCCAGCAACAAAGTTCATTTATTAAAGACACGTCAGTGGCAGACTTAGAGGGGGCCAAGCCGGCTCCAGCCCCCCTTTGGGCATCGGACTGAAGCCGTTACTCACGGTCATGTTAGCTAATGCTAAATTTTGGTCTTTATACTCTAAAACGTGGTCCTCAGAATATTCAAAATGATTGCCACCAGTGGCTTTCTGACAGCTTTAGAGTGCATCAAATTCGTTTTCGGTCAGAGCTCTGCCCCGGACCCCACTAGGGGACCTTACAACACTCCCCCAGATCCCTAGCTGGTTTACTTTACCCTTACTTTTAAGGGGAGGCGATGGAGAGGGAAAAAAGAGAGGGAAGGGGACTAAAGGGACCGGCCCTCCCTTATGCAAATTCCTGCATCCGCCCCTGCACGTGACATGCAGCACAATTTTTACAACAAGAAAATCCATGCGTTCGATATTGTAAGTTAAAAGAGTAATAAAAATACTAATGTACGTATACATATGGCTTATGAAGTTGCAGTTGTCAACGTTAGATGTTTTTGCACTGAGTGTGCGTGCGTGTGTGTATTTAGACGACGCTCAACAACGTGGAAGTGAGCTGTGAATACGTTCAGATGCTCAAATCCAACACTGACGTGAGTACATCCATTCATCCTGCCTCTCAACCTTCATGCTCCATAGCACTTCCATTAAAACGACAGGACCAAGCCCGTGAGCACGGGCTTGGGCTGCGGCCTAGGCTAAACGCTGGCCCTTTCTGTGACGCGCAGCACCATTAGGGCGGCATATGCGGCTAGCGGCTCTATATGATTGAACCTGACCTTTTTCTTCTTGTCTCAGTAGTTGGCCACATTTCAGTTCATCTGCTCCATGCAGTTTGGAGTCTCAAGTTAGTTCCGCGGTTTTTGATTTCAGCAGCAAAATTCACGTGCAACACATTCCTTTTCTGTCTGTTGGTTTTTGAGACGTTTCAGCAAACCGTCATATTATTAACTTCAATTTTACTGCTGTATCACTTGTGGTCGATTGCAGTGCAGTTGCGTTCTTTGCGTGATTGACGCAAAAAATAGAATTGAATTGAAAGTGACTTTTTATAGCGTATTGTCATAAAGTCACGAAATATCTCCAATACGCTATTGTCACAGACCGAGCGGGCGTACAGCCTATAACAGCCACACGCAGCCCTGGTCTGCCGTTTATTGGTCGCGACCCTCGTGGTTCATATAATTACATGGATCACTACTCATTTACCGACCCCAGAGGGATGGAAGGCTGAGTTGTCCTTCACTTGATCAATGATGCTGAATTATATCCAGCCTTTTAACGTTGTAACATCTTATTGTATTGCCAGTGCGAGTGTGATGTAGCGTACGCAATGAAAATTCAGACTTCGTTTCGACAACCAACTTGTCGAGATGCGTTATTGTGAAAAACGATTTTCGCTGTGTACCTCACTCACCTTGTGATTCCCACACAGATAGTAATGAGCTTAGGCTGCCGTGCCGTGTCCACGTAACACATTGCACATATTTCCTGCTACGCTGTCGATGTGTCTACTGCTCAACAGCATATTCATGACTGGCTTTGTTCGTAGGACGAGGTGGAGAAGCTGTACTCGCAAGTGTCTGAACAAGCCAAAGCAAAGCTACAGGTAGTTCATGTGCCTTTGTTGTATGATAACAGCATTGGATTATTCGCTGCTCTGATGAGACATTATACTGCTATACAGACCGACACTTACCGTTACTATTGTGCAACTAATGGTTGTAAGAAGAGGACAAGAACTCTGCGATCATCGGACTCTGAACTTGTATTTATATATTTACATTTAGAAACTGATTTATAACGTGCCATAAATTCGTAACTTCAGAGGCGCCGTTTCTTCCCATAACAGAGATGGCCGAAACCATCTCCGGTACTCATTGCACCTACCCACAGAAGGATGGCCAGGCTGAGTGGGCCTGGATAAATGTCAGAGGTGGTCACCAATCCCAGTACTAATTGGGCTCGACGTAGCTTAACTTCGTTGATGTGACGAACGCCGTTACTGCTACGCCAAACCAGCCACTTCTATGCTGGCCATGCACATCTGGTTTTGAGTCTCACTCTTTTACAAGTGGAGCTCCATCTTTCTGGAAGTCACCGTCTGTTACTACTAACAGCATTGGTACTTTTAGGTCTAGACTTAAAACTGACTTGTTTGCACAAGCCTATGTCACCTAACGTATCTGTAACCCAGCGCCTCTGATTCGGCTGTAGATACTGGCACTTTATAAATTGTTCTCAGCTTTAGATGTTGCTGTATGAATAGCTCAACTCGCTTGTGGGAATTTTGTGTAGATTTTCCGCACCAAGAAATAGTATTCATTGTAATGTGAGTGCATTTGCATAGAGAAATTTCATAAATTGTGGTGTGTGCTGAGCATAGAGTTGCATCGGCGATCTTGGAGCGACGTCAGCTCGGTTCCGTGACGTCATGGACTTTGGGTTTTCCCAGCTCGTGAACAACGCCCTCAAGTTACGAATCCGACCATTGGTCGACACTTTTCTCTCGACCAATCACAACATATCGGAGGTCAGTGGGCGGAGTTTCGGTTTTGAAAATGCGAGCTGTTATTGATGAGAAATCTGCTCTTTTTCAAAGCCAATATGATTACAACTTCGTGAAAGAGACGTTCACATCAATTGATTGATTGGTGGGTTGATTGATTCAGGAAATTATCTACCCTCCCACAGGGAGTTTTCACCCCCTAAAAACTTTTTGACATCCTCAACACCGGCCCCTGTAGGGGGTGTTTAAGAGTTTTTAAATCTTTGATGGGGTGCACGTTTTTTTCAGCTATGAGGCTACTGTAGTAGCCTAAAAAAGGCTTCTATAGACGTGTGTGCAGCATTAAGAAATATTCTTGTGAATAATTGGCAACAACCCCACCCCCAGCTCTCCTACGAATACGCCACTGACAGTAATTAAAATGGTGCACAAAACATTTATTTTAAATGTAAATTTGTTATGCAGCTGTATGTATGCTACCAAAAGTTATCTAATAGATGCTGACCCCCAAGGCTCTAATTGACACCGCTCCCCGCAATTCATAATCCTGGAAAATACACTGGATTGATTTATAGGATGAATACAGTATTGATTGATGTGATATGTTAATTATTAATTACTGACTTTGTTACGATGTTGATCGTAGGCTGAGTTTTCGGAGTTTGAGGCGAACGATCCTTGGGTTCAGAATCTGATTCTAAACCTCGATGCGCTGCTCACGTCTTTCAAGGTCTGTCGTACAAAGCAATTCGTTCTCATTGGCTGCAGCTGGCGCTGGTGATCTCGCAAGGGCTTCTGCCGCTTGTGTCACAAAAAATGACAATCGCGTACAGTGCCAGTGTCAACACTCGACGCTTTCACTAAACTCAGCTGCAATCTGCATGTTCACGTTTGTGTTCGCCAGCAAGTTTTCGCTGCGAAGCTCTACACAAAATACTTCAGTCAGTTCAAAATGAATCTGTGAAGGTAGGTGAAGGTGCTACAGTCCATAGGACCATAGGCGTGGCTGCTTATCTCCCTGTCTTAGGCCTTTGAGTTCCCAAGGTGGTATAAACCACAAAGTCTGTTAACGCATGGCCAGTGCGACGCCAGACCTTCGGTTACCTTCCTAGCTTGGGACCATCACTTACTACTACCAAATTATACTGCTTGGTGACAAACGCAGGTGTGCGTGAGCGGCTTGTCCAGGACAGTAATCAGAAGTGCAGTGGATGAGACTCGAACCCGCGACCTCTCGATCACGAGTTCGACGTTCTTCCACCAGGCTGTAGAGCCTCAGACGACGTCTGGTGGATCCATGTAAAACAAGACCAACGTAAAGGCATAACACTCATGTAATGCCACAAGCGGCATTAGAAGGTTCCTGCAGATGATGCGCCAGGAATGTTTTATTTTTTTAAACATTTATTATAAACTGATATCTAAAGCGACAAGATGGCATTGTGTCGGCCG
>Ga0056115_1000483_pt1 | contig 18015 bp, 8 predicted proteins | sample WorMetOlspDAHAB1_FD_77007 | JGI IMG/M metagenome (GOLD analysis project Ga0056115, IMG submission 77007) | Marine gutless worms symbiont microbial communities from Max Planck institute for Marine Microbiology, Germany - Olavius sp. DAHAB.1 ...
GTTATTATTATTATATTATCGTTTATTACGCCATAAAAGGCAGCATGAACATACACAAATAAGTGCAGTTATTACAGTTAGGCCAAGCTTGACACGTGTTCGCAACTTTTATTAACCAGACACTGACACGGAAAGAAAAAAACCTCTATACTGTACTTGTTAATGAAAACATGAAAAATTATGACACCAATAATAGAACGGTGTCATAATTTATTCACGTATGCAAAACCTTAAATAGCCTATAGTAACTTGCTGAATTTATCGCAATTTATCTCATGTAAAATATTACGTTTTTGTTTATTTCACAATAGATGCCGATCACTGGTTTTGTTATGGTATATTAAACGTTTTTTGTCATGCAAGTGCCTCATTTTTAAGTGTAATATTATAGTAAATTGCGTACGAACAACAATAACAATGGAGTTTGTGAGTAGACTTTAAAGCCCCGCCCGACGCAATATAGGTCATTTCAGAGGCGGAGCAATAACAACAACATCATATCTAAAATATCGGGATGGAAAAATCGAATGATTAATGACAATAATATAATAATGTTATAACAATAACAACATCAGATATCAACAACATACAAGATAAACAGAAGGATATATTCATATATGATTTTCATGTTTGAATAAATTTCGAAATCGGTTCGTTCCAACAATCTGTGATAGATGATCTTGCTCAAACTCGACGTCGACGACGCTTCTCTTTGCAAGAGCTTCGGCGACACATAGTAATCAGTGGCGCGCCGCGAGCTGCTGGCGGCGACAGAAACGCTGTTGTGTGCAGAACGTTGACATCGTCGCGTAACCGGCGGTTATTCGCCGAGTTGCGTCGCGTGCGATGTCCTCTATACTTTCCGCCGAAGCTGCATGCCAGAAGCATCTAATCACGCAACCGTCAATGATTGCGAACGATATCCGCTGATGCGGACCGCATTTCGCCGAGTGTTTTCCAGCCATATCTCGGCGTCCGTTAATTGAAAGCGACATTATATTTCGACGTTTGCGTGTCTACCCTATTCAACGTCGCTCGCTCGGGCAAATGTATATTCTCCAGCAACAGACTGTATGTAAACGAGCAAGAAAATTAGGAAAGAACTGTGTGACTAAAGCTAGTACGCATTGCGATGTATTTTGAACGGAGTTGAAGTTCGACGGGGAAGCTAATGTCCGCTGCGGCGAATGTCCTAGGGGGCAACAAACCGGAAAGGCGTCCGGGGGCAGGTGTGCGGGAGGGTGAAAATTCTGTACCTTCGTGGGCAATCATGTCGTGACTAGAAACTCGGGACCACAGAACAAATAACCAATTAAAGACCTCCATCTCTATTTCCTAGCTAAGTGCCCTGACCCCCTCCCCCGTTCCACTCCCTCCTTCCCTCTCCTCCTCTTTGTGGCTTTGTCCCTCGCTTTCTTCTCTCTCCTTTCTCCCTACCTTTCCTCGTCAACGGGTTAAGTAACAAGTATGTAACAATTAATTGCCAAATGTTAATTGGTCACGAATAAGCAAGATAACAAAACTTGACGGTTGATGACTGGTTTGAGGGTTTAGCAGTTCAGATAAGACTTTGGTCTTAAACTTTGTATTAGCGCAAGATAAAGTGACCCACTATACTTTTCATTTGACCTACTTCAACATTTGACGTGGCGGCCCATCTGGCCGGCGAACAGACCGGCCCACCTGCCAGATTGCTAGGCTGGGTGGTTGCTTCCCCTGTCACTCTGTGACTGTTAGCTGGATGCTACACCGTTGGCAAGGTCGAGCATCAGTTTTTCCAATATTACGAACAGTATTTTGATGTACATCTACGGATATGAAGACATTCTGTCTTGCTCTGCGTTTTAACAACAAATTGTTTTAAAGATATTATGCGGCAAATTCTCATTTTATTTTCACAGTTTCGCTCGTTTGACAAAAATTGCAGTGCACCTGCAGTCTCATGTGCGGCATAAGCCTATGCGGCTTGCGGTGGCGCTATATATAAGTGAGCCTTACCTTTGCCTTTACCGTTTTTACCTATAAATTTCCAGTCGATGATGACGACGACGACGTTTCTGATTCTAAACCGACTGACCGATGTATCTGACAATGAAACAGCGTGCTGTCTTGCGCTATCAAAGTCGCGTGTCACAGGGTGGCCAAAAAGTAACCCCCAGACTACCGAATAATCAAAAAATCGTATCAAAACAGCCGATAAACTAGATCTTTGGTGCCAAACGGGAGTGTAATAGAGGCACAATAATATTATAAGTTGGTATTAAATATTCGGTGTGTGATCTACTTGTGACGTGATCAGTTACTGTGCTTGAAGCTGCAATGTGGGTAAATATGTGGAAATGATAAAAACTTAATTAAAGACCCCGAAAAAAATATGGAGATCGAAATACGTTATATAAATTTTCATCTAACGGATCGCCTAGAAGAGAAATTCATAGCTTACAAAGGCGAATTGCTGCAAGAAGGGAGAGCTGACGTCAATTACACTTTGTGATCTATATGGCAGCTTCGCGCAGTAATAGACGTCACAAATTAGGTCACGCTCAGAATATCAAAATACCAAGCGATAATATTATACTGCCTGTTTTACACAATAAATTGATGCAGAAATCTAATCTCGTCGACAGGCCTACGATTTATTGATAGTTCAGCAAGGGAGCTTATTTTTGGGGAGGGAGGGGGAGGCGCCACCCTGCATACGGCGAGTCGGCGTTGAAATACGGACACAAAGGAAGGCGCCCGGAGAACAGTGTGCAGACTGGATGGACTAAGACCTGACGTGACTCGCTCCGGTGACGTGCATGCTTGTCATGCAAATTCTTCGACGTCGAAGTGCTCGTCGACAGACTTATAAAGCGATGTGAACGCGCGCGCCGCGCAGGGCACCTTGCCACTGAGACCGAGGGTCAGGTCACCAGTGAATAATTTCCGGTCGAAGTGCGCCTGATCTATCGAAGGACGCCGAATCGTCGACTCGGCCGCTCGTATTTCGTTTTCTTTGCCGCAGAGGTCGCAGTCTCTTATCTCCAGCAGACACCACTCACCCGCGGACACGGAGTGAACGGTGCTCCAAACGTATTTTGTTGTCTAAACTTTGCATCGTTTGGACAACTACGTTAGAAGGTAAGTAACAGAAGCGATTAAAGTGTCCGGTAATTGACACGCGTCACTTTACAGAGGCACTCACTACAGAAAGTCGGGAAAGAAGAGGCTGAAAAGACGAGTCTTCAGACGACTGCAAAAAAACTCTCAGGGACGGTATAGATGTGACGTGGCGCGGCAGTTCGTTCCAGATACGGGCATCAGAGTATACTGGACCACGTTAGCACACTCTACTCAGCTTCAGTCAAACTGGGGAGAAACACCATACGCACTATAAAAGAATGTCATATGCAGTTTGGCTGAGTTTGGCAAAATTATATGTAAAAGTATCGAGAAATTTTTGAATGAACTTAGAACGGCTCAGAAATCTTCTGCTTGAAGGGGACGGATGTCACGTATCTCCTCATTGATGTGTGGATGGTTGTCTGTTTGGTCTGCCCTTATTTCGGCTTTGCTTTTGCGTGTTGTTTACATTTGCTGAGCTACCATTTGACGGTGAATAAAGATGTGTAACATTGGCCTCCGAGTGGAACTTACAGTGACCGCACAGTGACCGAACAATTGAAACAAAAGTGAAATAAAGCAGAAATAAAACAGCCGTCGCAAAGCTGACATATAACACTAAAACAGCCGCGGAAGGTTTTTGGCTTTTTATTTCTGTTTTATTTCACTTTTATTGCAATTGTGCGGGCACTATTACAAGATCCTGGCCACAACATCCTTCCAAAGTTGTTCCACAGCTGTGCGTCAGCATCATAATGCTGTAATTGATTTGTCCGTCGCTCGCTTCATTATTACGCCCGAACCGGCAGATGCTCTCGCGGTGTGACTAATTACCGCATTGGACTGAAACGACAACAGAACTATAGAGTTGATGGACCTATAACGGATTAAATAAATCCGTTTTCGAGATCGGTTCGTTCGGCTGTAGTGCTTCGAAATCCACTGTTACCGAGAGTGAATAACGTGAAACATACGACGAACTTTATTTCACAACACATGGTGGCACAAAACTTCGTATGGGAACAGGAAAATGACAACGGAATTATGTAAAATGGTGTCCTGTTGCCTCACGCGAACGTCTTTAGATATTCAGGACGAACAGTTAGTGTGCTGTTTAGTTCAGCTGTTTAGTTCAGCTGTAGGGCCAAGGTTACAGTACATGTACTGTTGGGGTTTGGATTAGATGTGTTTGGTTGGTTACTGGTTACACGCACGTATTTCGCTCTCATTGAACGGCACCCATTTCGTATAATGTCTAATTAGTGCTATGAAGTAAGTAAGTCAGTCAGAATATTTCTACACGGCGCAGTTAAAAATGAAAAGTTCACAATGCGCCGTGGTCGGACTGTCCAAATAACAATGTATTCAGCGACCGCCTGAACCGGGAGTATGATAAGTCTGCGTTTCGTAAGTCTGACGGCAAACTGTTCCAAACTCTTGTGGCAGCAGCTGCAAAGGTTCTCTGAAACACGGGTTTTTGACAAGCAGTTGATATATCAGCCGTTCTTTTGTATTATTTTTAAATTTCTTGTTTGATATTGGCCTATCTTCGCGACATAAAACCATTCGATAAATGCGTTATATGTAGAGGCGGCCTGAATAGCTGTCTGCGGACTACAAGTATTGTTATTGTCTATTATTGGTTACAATATGAAAATTGTTAACACTAATTGACGCAAGGCGTAATCGATCTTCTAACACTGTTAATGTCAGTTTATAATGTTGTGTGTGTGTATTTATGTGCACGTTGTACTATTTTTATTTCATGTTCTTCAATTCTATTATTTTATTTTCTACTAAAGATCAATTTTAAAGGTTTTAAATTGTTTTGATGCTTAATGTTTGTGCCGTTTGTTTTTTAGCGCTTTCTCTACTGGTTTCATTTTTTCATATCAGCTTTTAAACTATCGTGTATACCGTAAAACAAAAATGAAAAGAATTTGACGTTTGGTGCTGTGGTATACATCGGGAGCGACGTCGTTGCCATGGTTACGGAGCGACAATGAAGTCTGACGTGCGAGCCGGACTGTCCGGCCGCGCTCAGTCCGCTGGTCAGTTGGTCAGTGTGACCGGGCGACTGACCAACGTTCGCATAATTATACGGCCATCGAGTGTCGTCGTTTCGCATCGATGGACGATGCTCAACGACATTGCCGAGTCAACCGGCCGTAAATCCTTCCTTTGCCGTCCGCCGTCCGCCGGCGACCGACGCCGTGCAAATCGATACGGTGTCTGCCCGTCAGACCCACCCGCCAGTGTGATTTAAGTTAATAGATTTTTGAAAATCTTTGTTCGCCGCCGGTAGAGAACAGCAGCAGCAGTAGCAGCAACGACAAGATTATAACAGTTTCATACGAGACAATGTCGTGAAGCCGTTTTTACTACTGTCCGTTGTCATTGTCACTTTGTCCCACGCTAACAATAGCCCAAATTCCACTTGGCTGGCTCGTCACGTCTCGCCACGACACAACTCGACACGTTCGGCGTGTCGAGCCCATGCATTTTGCCTGTGTCGAGCTTGTCGAACAGCAGGACTCGACACGCTCGACACGCTCGTCTCGACTCGCTCGACAAGTCGAACGTGTCGAGTGGTGTCGAGACGTGACGTGACGAGCCAAGTGGAATTTGGGCCTATGCACGCGGAAATATGCGCATGAACTTTGTGCGACGTCTCTCGAGTAGCCTACATAACGCTGCAGCATGCACGGGCAGTTTAAAGTTAAGGTGATCTTGGCATTTTTAAGAACAGATGCATAATTGTAATTCGGAATTTTAACTTGGAGTTTTAGAGAATTGTTAAGCAAACCGTTGTTATAATTTTTCAGTTAAATTTATTTGTTTATTAAATTGTATTTTATCGTATCTTATCTCATTTTCTTAATTTTTATTGCTTTAATCGTTATTGTTCGTGAACAGTTATAATGCGCCTGCATTCTTTGTGTAGTACGCGAAAGACTGGTGATGATCAAACGGAAACGATAAATTTTAACAGCTAAATAGGCACATCCACTCAGCATCCAGCTGGTAGGTAAGAAGTAAGTAAGTAACAAAAGCAATTAAAGTATCCAATAATGACACAATTCACTTCGGAGGCACTACAGAAAGTTTGGGGAGGAATTGCTGAATAGATGAGTCTTCACTCTTCAGGCAATTGCAGAAAACTCGTTGTAATGTATCAGGGTAGAGTAGAATAGAGTATTATTTAGTAAATATGTACAGTGGCACCGGAACGAATTTGAAAGTGAAGGGAGGCATCGGTCCAGAGCGAAAGTAGGGGACACCGATGCGGCGCGAAGCGCCGGAAAAAAACATTTTTTGGTCGTGCCCTTCCACTATTTGGCTCTAAAAGCACAATTAGTCGTTTTGGTGATGGTCAGTACAGTTTGGTCAGTTTTTGTTTGCTTTTTTTTCTACTCACGGTGCCCCCCTGTGCCCAGCCATTCGTAAAAGTGGGGGGACATGCCCCCCGTGCCCAATGGAGTCGGCGCCGCTGAATATGTATTTAATTGCTGAAACTGCTTGTACGGTTTTTCAATATGCATATTGTTAATATGGCATTGTATGGATGACCAGCAAGATGGGTCCAGTGACCTGTCCGGTAGCCAGCCACCATAAAGTTGTTATGCATTTTATTGTTACAGTTTTTGTGGCAAAATAAACTCCCCCCCTCTCTCTCTCTTTTTCTCTATCTCTATCTCTCTCTCTCTCTGCCAGGGCCGCATTAAAGCTAGTGAGGGCCCGGGTGATCAGTGCTGTATCAAAGTGCGCGATCCTTACAGATCTGCAGCCCCCAAAACTGCGAGTCTGGGTGCTGCAGCACTCCCAGCACTCATACCCCTTTAATGCGGCACTGCTGTATGCTGATACGAGAACGGAAACTGAAACCGAAATAAAAATGGCTGCGCAACTGAAATCGCACTGCGACCCGCCCACCGACTCAGCGCGCTTCGCTCACAATTTTCTTCGTCTTCTTCTCGTCGTCGCTCGCTCGCTCGTGCTCCGCGGTCGCTCTTCGGGTATCGATCTCTATCGGGCGCCGGTGCCGATTACGGCGAGCGGGCGGCCGGGGCTGCGGCGGACGGCAGAGTCGGGTGCGGGAAGCGGGCGTCGACAATCAAACGATTTATTATGACCGGCCAGGGCGGGGGAGCCTCGATCGCAGTCGGCGGGCCCCGAAATCGAATCGAATCTAAATCGTTGTCTGACTAACAGTGAGTGCGCGGCGCGCGACGATGGCTCTCTTGCGGGGTTGTTAGCAAGGATTCGACGCTCAAGGATAAGGATAAGGAAGAAGCTTTCAAGGTCAAGGAAAGTACCAACTGAACGTGCAAAGATAGGCACAAGGACAAGGACATGAAATTAGTCCTTAAGGAGTCATTAAGGACAAGGACCATAACAAGACAAACATCCTCTGTAATAGTAAAAAGAACCAAGATCATTGATGAAACCGGAATGCACCAACCATGAACAATGAATAAGTAAACAAAACAAACCCAATTCAGTTAATTTCAGTTAATCATTTCACAGGTGTGTAAGACCTGAATGCAAATGTTTGTGACACTTCATAATTATAAATTCAAAAAGGACTTATCAAGGACTAAGCCACAAGGATAAGGAGATGAAGTTAGTTCTTAGGGAGTCCTTAAGGACAAGGACCTGCAGGACCGGGTCTAACATTCCTGAATTCTGGACCGGAAATTGACCGCGAAAACACAGTCGATCAACTGCGTCTGACTAACAGTGGCATCGATCGCGGTGGCAGGCGTCAAGGCCGAGACGGAGGGCGCCCCGAAGGTAGGGCGATCGGGCGGGACTCGGCCGCAACTCATCGCTGTCTCTGCTTGTTTGGGATGTCCGACGCCGGTAGCGTGATACCGAGGGAGGTCGCGCTGTTACTTCTAGTGGTGTCGGACACCAGTGTGGTTCTGGAGACTGCCCACCTCGTTTCCTCGCCGAGTGTCGCAAGAGGCGACAGAATCAGGATAGCACGTGTCGTGTTTATTGTGTTTAGTTGTTTAGTTTTATTATGTTGTCGGTCTATTGAGTTGTGTATTATCCTGTGTCGTTTAGTTATGTCAGTACCAGTGATTGGCTGTCACGACCGCCTCCGAAATGACCTAAACTGATCGGATTTGGCTCTACACACTCACTTACTTATCGGACACTATGGACAGTTCCTATTGTTTCTACAGCGTGTTTCAAAAATATCACTAATTTAATCTGGAAAACTGTAACAAACTTGAACCGATTTCAATAACTTTTTGCACATAGCATTTAGCAGGATTTTGCTACAAATCACAATATTATTTTATTACTGAACCTCCTATGAACTTACTTTACCTTGCAATATCTCACAGTGGCGTAAATGACGTATCGCAATTACGTCATCTGTTCCACAGAGCGTGATCGACGAAGCCGTTGATGAGTGGCCTACCCGGCTGCGTGCATGTGCTAATTGGAGGCTAAATGCCATCATTTTGAACATTTGCTGTAGACCTCTGCTGATTTCCGTCGTGATCTAACCGTTATAGTATTTACGCCAACTGCTGTCTAAACATGATACTGATTCTGTGTTATTGCAGGTCAGGTCATGACGGGCCGTTTAGCTTAGGATTTCTTCATTTTCTGCTGTTACGTTTGCTTTTATCGTTTGTTTATGTACTTAGTGTACGATTTCAATTTTAAAACTGGGCCTATACTAATAACCACATGGCAGTGAAGATTTTTGAATGATTTTATCTGAAACAGAGCATGTGAGCGGGGCGGGTGCGGCAAAATTATTGCTCAGCGCTCAGCTCCACTCACCGCTCCGTTCCCACTCCGACGACCTCCCGCTCCCGCTCCCGCTCCGTTCCGCTCACTTCGGTTTTCGGCCGGCTCCGCTCCGTTTTCCCGCTCCACACACATGCTCTGGTCTGAAAACGTTTACGATCTCCCACAATGTCACGGAACGCTTCCATCAGACAGTTGTGCACTCAGCAGTAAATCAGACGTTCCTCGAGCACTCTTAACTAACTGTCAGGCACCAGACAACAGCGGCTCAGTGATCGATATCGTATCGGATGTCGTTACTGCGGATAAGCTTATGACTTCTATTCTGCGACAGATCTGCAGAAACGCATACTTAGGTCTATGTCACAGAATAGTTTGTCACATGCCGATATTTTGCATCTGCATAACGAAACCGCCAATTACACGAAAAACCATTGCGGCAGTTCTGGCCGCACACTCTGTCAACGAAATATCGTTCGTCTGACACAGCTAGTCAGAGGTGGGGTTAAGGCCAGGGCTTCGTTTTGACAAGAGTTCGATTCATTTTGTCCAAAGTGCAGAATGAAGACATTGGATGCGACGTAAATCTGAATTTAGCGGACGCAAGACCGCGCAACGATGACAAGTAGGCTACAGATTGAACGCGCATGATAGTATTTGCTCGAGCAGCTGACGAGACGGAAAAGCTGGATCGTGACACGTGCGAGGGTCACTTTATTTACTGACTATACATGCGGTAATCGTTCGCTTACTCATCAACAAAGTGAACGAATGAATTACTTTTTGCGAATCTACTGTACGGCTTTACGGTTGAAAGGTTTCCAGATTGTATCGTCTACAGCCTCAATCCCATATGGAAGTTGTCAGAGCAATCAATTACAGTACTCGGTTCGGTGAACAGTCTTGTTACTAAGGTTTGAAACGATATCACGCATGTTCTACGAATTGAAAGAGACTTTTGAGACACAGTTTTAGCAAGAACTTCTTCAAAACGCTCACACGTATTTGCATTTGTGGTGTGATAAACAGGAAAATAAAGACGCATGACAGATATTAGGCCTACAATTCCACACCGCTTTACGTAGTCCATCTTAGCGCTGTGTGAGGTTAACGTTCACTTAAGGCCATTTCAGCAACTGTAAATCTATAGCTGCATTCAATATTATACGTATCTCTTAACCATTGACTTGTTTTCCAGCAGATGCGTGGCATATACGTAGGCTACCGTGTACCTCGGAGTGTTTCGGACTCTCTTGCGGCTTCTCTGATGTAATCGAGCCTACTGTTGTTTTTTATAATCGTAACTTTGGACAGGATGTTCCGGATTATCAGGATGTTCTGCATTATCATCAGCATCACATAAACAGTTTGTTACGCCAATGGCAGCATATACATCATAGAACGATAAGAGAAGAGAACGCGTAATCTTAAAACAGAAAAATACAACATATACAGTCGATACAAAATCGAAAAAAATAAGATACGAACATGATTTAAAAGCAAGCTACAGCGTTGTACAAAATGACAAAACATCTGAACAAACTATTATAAATAAAGAGGAAGAAAACTCCCATGTGAATAGCATTCTCAAAGGCCCAGTATATACATGTGACAATGCCGCATTTTGAGCCAATGCTCAGAAATGATCATCGAGCTTATGTTTTAGCTGGCTCAAAACGGCTTAACGATGAACATGTCATTACATTTTACCATATAAACATGAGTCTCGAAAAACCTTGACATGTTTTGTGCAGGCCTGCATGTAGTTTTCATAAACATATATGTGGTGACAGTGACGTCATGCTGTCTGCAACAGCTACCGCTGCCATGACGGAGGTATATGCTATGTCGCTGCACTCGTGAACTTGCGTTTGCTTGCAAACTGTTGAGTTTCGAATTACACATCAGTGGGAAGACACCGTCTGCGAATTCAGATTACCGCATTTAACTCACTGTTCGCTGATACCGAGAATACTCCCAACATGGCGGAGTACATACTCAGTTCGACGACGTCACTACACCCCATGTACAACAGTTTCTCAAACGTAGGGTATCGAGTTCCGGCAACCGGCACCCGATCCCCACGGATCGCGTACCGGCAGTCTCTATGATTGGCTGACATGTGGCACGCCTACTGGTCTGCGAAATTCCAGCGCAGTAGGCGTCAAAAATCAAAATGGCGTCGAAGTTCAAGCGATTAGTAATCTGGCGATCTGTTTTCCTCTTTTTTTGGAACTAGAAGCTTAGTTAAGGGTTGGGGTTAGGGTTAGGGCTAGGGTTCGGGTTAGGTTTAGGGGTAGGTTTAGGGTTAGGTTTTGGGGTAGGTTTAGGTGCCAGCTTGTTATTTATTACCGGTTGCCGGTGCAGGATACACGACCTTTCTCAAATGACCGAGTTTGCTCTGCAGAATACCGCAAGTGAAACGACGGAAACGAGGCGGTGGTTTAACTGATACGAAAACCAATCAACTGCGAGCAGCGTAGAAGCGACCTCCAACTCTGCCGAGCGTGCGATCATGCGATCACCGATAACGCAGGACATTTTAAGGAGGAATTTTTACAACCGGGCAACCTACTCCCCTTTCCCTATCGCCGCGCACGCTTATTTCTGCATTTGGAGCACGGAAATCGTGCTTCTGTTGACTAGGAATCAACATTTTCAGCTGCACAAATGCGATATTATGCACTGATCTCTTTAGAACTGTATAATACATTTTGTATATAACTGGCGCTAAAAGTCCTCCTATAATAAAAGGTTAAATTAAGGCCTATAACCTGTACAAGTTACAAATACATGTGCATAACAACTAACAAACAGACACTGAATCTAATCCTAACCCTAATCCTAACTCTAACTCTACTACTAAACAGCATGCAATAGTGAACACTTAACTAAATATAGTCACGTCCTACGTATCCAGCTAAATGTATATGAGACTATTTTGTTGCAACGTTTGAACTACTTTCGATTGTAATTGTCACGCTGCCATACAAAAATCAATCGATCAACCAATCATGAATTTTTACAGTGGCCTTAGTATTTAAAACACTGCTAGGTCCACTATGAAGTTGATCATACTGGTGTTATGCCGCGCATATGACATGTTGATGATTATTAGTTTTATTATTATTCGTAGTTGTAGATGAACAGTGTGGCCCCAAAAAGTAAGCCAAAATAGCGAATCACATTAAATCGTATTGAAACCCGCTATTAAGGCTAGATTTTTCATCAAATTAGACTACAAAATGAGCACAAGAATATGATAAGTCTGTATTAAATATTCTGTGTGTGACCTAATTAGTGACGTCATCACTTGCTATGTTTGAAGCTGCGATAAGGGTAAAATCAACGAATCTGATAAAATCATGCTTGAAAACCAGAAAAAGGAGAACATATGGAAATAAGATATATTTTTACATAAATCTCCATCTAAGAGATGGTTTAGACATAGAATTCACAGCTGGCTAAAGAGAGTTAATGCCATCGGAAGCGCAGACATCATTTACAGTATCTGACGCATATCGCTAGTTTGCGGGTCAGGCATAGTTACTGAGGTCTGAAAGTAGGTCATGCATAGAATATATAATACCACTGAATAACATTATAGTGCTTTATTCATACTTTAATTTGTCAAATAAATATAATTTCATTTGCAGGATTTAATACGATTTTATACGATTTTTTATCATATGGTAGTGGCTTACTTTTTGGGCCACCCTGAAGTTGTATTAAGTCTCTGTTTATTTAGTACTGAAATCACCAACAGTATTGTTTCGCCTAGCATTTGGCGAGTATAAGCTTTCAGTAAGCACAAAACTGACAGGTGTGCTGACCTTGACCCTGTTGAGTTGATCGACGGCGACCTAGACATGGCGGCGGCGTTTGCTGTAGCCGATGCCGGCGAAGAGGAGGCGCCGTGGACTCCCTGACACGCCATCATTATCATCATCATCATCAACAGAGACGAGCTGATCATTATGGTCGTCGACGCCGTCATTTGGCCGACAACGCTGTCTTGCTCCGTTCGTGACTCTGCAACTGTTGTCTGTCCGTTCTAGCTAGTTCTTGCACGTCCTACACACGTTGTCGCCCTGCGTAACAATATAGTATAATCTTTATACAGCAATCTCATAACAACGGTTGTGCCGGATGTTAGGTCAGGCCGTTAAGAACTGGCATCTCCCCTGCATGTTTCTGGAAAAAAATGCCCTTTGCAACTTTTGTCGATAACTATTTCAAATCTGTACCAATACTGATACCGCTCCATCTGAAGCACACAGTGGCAACGCCACTTAAAAAGAACTCCCTAGAGGCGTCAGTCGCATAGGCCCTACATGAGCGGTGGCAGTACATAGGAGAACCCAGGATTTTACAATGGAGGAGGTTCACGTGGTGGGGGCCGGGCCAGGGGGTCTGGGAAACGGAAGGCAAAGACCTGATAGGAGGTCTGGGGGACGAAGTCCCCCGAAATCTGATACAAAATGTGAAATTTGTGTACAATTTTTAACGTTTTCCTGTATAAAAGTTTGGATTAAATGAATATAGGAGCAGAGCTTGGAAACTGTATTTTGGAAACATACTATTCAAAAAATTCGGAACATTCGATGGGGAGGGGGTTGAATTGTAATAGTACATCACTGCGTAGGGCCTAACGTCGTAAACTTGCAAACTGATGTGTTGGAATAATACTATGTAAATAACGTCGGCATAAGAAGTTTCAGATTTCCGCATTTTACAATAGTTACCGTCTGTAAGTACACCGCAAAGTGATGACCTGGTTTCGTGCTCATATCAGTTAAACCTACGCCACTGCACCTCAATGTTTATACGAAATGTTTAACGTTGCCCAGTATGTCATACAATCCACGCGCGGGCCGACAATCAATCAGTCCAAACAAATTCACAGTGTCCTAAGTAATCTAGACTGCTGACCATGTCCAGGAAGGTGTTAACAGCAGAAGGATCGCTGGAACCGAGAAAAGTTTTCAGTTGGTGCCGGAATGAGTCGATGGATGATGCTGAGACGACGTTGTCAGGCAGTGAATTCCAGACCTTGGCGGCGGTGCCTGGAAAATCTCGGATGATATCTTGAAAGACGGAATAACAAGATGGATGATGCTGACAAGAAGACGTGCACGACAGTCCAACGGATTAAACTTCGGGTGGCGAATGCAGCTTCGCCGACAGTTCGCTCTCTCGGCGGAGTAAGTCATATCGGACGGCGACGAGGACGCCGCGTTTGAAGCAGAGAACCGCGCATATTTTACGGCTCGTTCACGTGCCTCTGATCAACTTGTGACACCACCAGGGCGCGGCGCCGTGGTCCCCAGTGGATTACGCTCTGAACGTACTAGAAATATCGGTGGGGCGCGCGCGATTTTATGGGGTTATATGGGGATTTATTTTGCATAAAAATCCACCACTAAATATCATCTCCACATTAGAAATGCAAAAAAACTGTATATACACCTCCTCTTACATTTCTCCCAAACTCATCGTTGAACCCGATGCTTGCCGAGTGCGACGCCTCAAACACAAAGTGGGAGGACGATAATGAAGTAATATCATGTGTCAAACGCACGTACATGTATTACCGATACGTGACTTTAAATACATGCATGTGCGCCATGCGACTCCGATATGCTTTCGACATACTGGAGCTATAAAAATTAGTGTGCTTTGATTTGACTGACTTGGGAGCATACGGTATGCATATACAATGATAAAATCAACGCCAGTGATTCCTGGCGTATGACATAAACTTATACAGCGACTGAACACTAAAAGACCTTCCATGTCTATACATACTGACAGACCGAAGTACAGACGTGTTTGTGTGCCTGGAGCCCAGTGTTTTCAACCTTTATAATGAAATGGAACCTCTTGTAGTGTCGGGATTGCTCGCGGAACCTCATGCAGTTACATAAAGGTTTGTTCTATTCAAAATGGACAGAAAAATAATTTCCTTATATTTAGTTATGTCAGAAAAACTAACTGATTCACTAACATTGTAGCCTAAACAAAAACTAAACTCGTGTGCCTGGAATAGCCGATATTAGGCTACTAGTTACTTTATTTTACCCGACTACAGGGTAGGACAGTGTTTTTAATATATTTTACTGGTCACCGGCGGAACTTCTGACTGGCGCTCACAGAAACCTCGAGTTCTGCGGAACCACGGTTGAAAATCACTGTTATGGGGGATTGGCGTCCCTGGACAGTGCGCCACGCACCGTGTAGATGTGTTCTGACTGAGTCGGCAACTAATCTGCGTTCTCTGTTCGTCGCCGGAATTTTTCGCACGGTCGCACACGTGACGAGCTCGCCGTTCAAGCGGCTGTGCACGCGATATCAATTGACCAGGATGGAACAACTTTCACCGCCAGCCCCTCCCCCGGCCACTCCCTCCGCCTCGCCGTATCCACTATTGCCGTTCGTTTAAAGAAAAATGGTAGTAAATATTATAAAAATAATTCTTAGCTTTGTTATACTCGTACAGAGTGACGTTCACTGTTTGATCTTTACCATATAAGGACCGACTATGCTTCCTCGGCCTGCCCAGTTTAGAATTGCGGCGCTAACATTTAGACTTAATAATTGCTATGAAATGGGGCTTGGTAGGTGTTAATTTATCTGACTTTTTAAAATTTAGCTGTGTAACTAATACAATAGGCCATGCATAGAAACTGTACAAATCACAATGCAACTATAGCACCCGTAGTCGATTCTTCGCTGCAAGAATAGTTATGTGTGGAATAGGTTACCCACCTCCGTTAACTCTGCCAGCCTCTCATGTTTCAAAAGTCCTCTGTTACGAGTTGATTGTACACAGTTTTTAAAGTGCACTTGATTTTATACATCGTGACGAATCACGACTGACGACTACCTGGAAGCTATCTTGTGCTGTACTACAGTAGTGTCTTGATAAATCGCATATCCTTCTTCCTATATTGTTTCCAGTATGGACACACATGCTACATGTATATTTCTGTTTTTTCTTTTTTTTCAATCATGGGCAACAATAAGACCAGTTTGCCTTGTTGTCCAGCTCTTTTTGCAGTATATTTTAACCAAATGCTGTGCATGTGTTACTTGCTGAGCAATAAATAAATGTGAAATCAAATTAAATGAACACGTGCGACCAGCGTTTTACATGGCTCAGGATAATCCAATTATCTGGTGCAATGGGGATTGGTCAATTTTGGTGGATCGGGTTGGGTCAAATCCACTGATCCCTAATGCGAAAATAAACTAAGTTACCGGCATTTGCATTTAATCGCGTAGCCACAACAACAGGAGTTCCTAATAGGGACTTCTCAAGTAAAATCGCGCATGAAAGATACAATGACGGCGGAAAGTAGCAAAACGGTGCAATAACAATTGTCTCGTATGAATTTCTCTGCATTCGTAGGAGTGAGTGAGTAGAGTTTAACTCCCTAGCCGACACAACATAGGCCTAGGTCATTTCGGAGACGGAAGGCATTTGACCATATTAAGTTGGACGTCTGCTATTGCGAGCTGTTTAGTAGTATAGGTTTGTTTAGGTTTAATGTCTGGGTGGTTGGTGGTAATGGGCGCCTATTTATAGCGTTTTCCGTTGCATTGCACCATATCCGTGTGAGACAGAGGCGAGTAAAACGAGGGACGCTGAATTCCAGCAATGAGTTGCTGCGCTACACCGATGCGGGTGGTCGCGTCGACAGGTGGCCGCCACCGTCTTGCATAATCAGTCATTGCCGCACGTATTCCGTGTCATGCACGCCGCTGCCCGCTGGCACCGAACTAGCTAATTACGACGCCGGGAAATTAGATCTCGTTCGGTCGCTGGAGCAGGTGATCGTCGGCCAACCACGGTTTACCGCCGAATAACCGCGAAGAAGAACGGACGTTAACCCTTTGCGGCGAAGCGCCCGGCGTGAGCGAGTCAGTAGGATTCAACGTTCCGCCCGATGTGCGTTTGTCGCATCTTAATAAAAAGTTACTTACTTACATAACGGGTCATTTGGGGACGATTTCTATAGGCTATAGCTTAACCGACAGTGTCAAAGCACTGAAGCACAGAATTGTCTGTTGAGATGTATAGGATCAATCTCGCGAGCATTGGCTCTAAAAAGTTTGAAAGTACATTGTGCCATAAATTCAAAAAGGTTACTGAGGCGCGGCATTAATTACAACGTCTCGCCGTTTGACGGTCGGTGTCGATATGATTGCGGTCAACACGGTTCATTTGCGGTCTCCGCGGAGAACCGAGGCTTGAACTGCATGAGTGAGAAAGTGGTACAATGAGTTAACCAGTACCGCGGTGAAGACAATGCGCTTGTTTCCTGCTTACGGAAGCTGCGTGCGTCTACGACGATCAAAATTTAAACGCCCGACGACTGGCAGCTCGACTCGGGAGGAAACTCGTATAATCGGTGCAGGTAACGAACACGCGCGACCCCTCGACCCCTCCCCCGGCTCACCACGACGAGTCCGGAGTTTTATTTGCCAGAAACCAGTAGTAACGATTATCAGTTAATAACACACGAAAAACGTAACTAAACTAAACTAAACTCTGATGCAGTAAATCAAACATTTCGTTACATTATTTACACGGTTGACACAGAAGGTTGTCGGAGAGGCCGTATTTAACGTGAAATTTTCTCTTTCTTATTAATAACGTCGCTCACTAGCAACACTCCGAACTCAATCTCACATTCATGCAGCGTATCCTTGGATTTCTCGTTAAGTATCTTTCTAACCAATCGTCAATAACGTACTGGAGGGACAAAATGTCTGACTTATTAGTTGGACACACTTCAATAGCATAATAAAGTACAGGTAGACAGTTGGTTTTGATTAGCTGGGCTGCAACTCTGGGGATGCCACTCGCATCATAGCATGTTATTTTCTGCAGCTTTTGCTATGGAGATCATAGTAACCTGAATAATAACCAGAATGAAGAGCAATTTATTGAGCAGAAATGACGCCCGAAACGTTCTCGACAGCTAACCGAACAGCCAGTACAAACTCAGCTCCAGCACCAGCGGCAGCAACAACAGCAGGAACAGCAAGTTTTGGGTGGGCAGAGGCAGAGGCGTGGCCGGGTAACGATGACCGGCAAGTCGAAGTCACCTGGTCATGCTTTTACTGCAGCGA
>Ga0056115_1000484_pt1 | contig 17939 bp, 16 predicted proteins | sample WorMetOlspDAHAB1_FD_77007 | JGI IMG/M metagenome (GOLD analysis project Ga0056115, IMG submission 77007) | Marine gutless worms symbiont microbial communities from Max Planck institute for Marine Microbiology, Germany - Olavius sp. DAHAB.1 ...
GACATTTAAAGTAGCCTACATGTGCGTCAAAGTTTATATAACGAGCTTGGTCAGAGTAGTAATGTAGACCTCTGCCACCTGACTATATGCATATAATCCCGATATCCTGGCAGTTTAAGCCAGGCAATCCTGCCAGATTGGTTTGATAAATCGAGATTTAAAAGTAGCAGCATTTTCATGTCAAATCGATGATCTGATGGTGCCGATCTGACCCTATCAATTTTTCAATGCCTTACAGTCAGATCGCCGACCTGACCCTAACACTATGCTTTTTAAAAATTCGCGGTCGGCGAGTTGTCCTGTAAGCGAGCCGAAACGTCCATTAAGCATATCAAGCGTACATGTAGTTCCTTGTAGAAACACCGAAACAGGAATGGTGATATGCTGATATTCTGAGTCTTCTTCTATTATATGCCTTATACAAAATGCGTGGAGTTAAGCCTGAGCTTTCATTTACAGCCACACTAGCATCGCACTAGCATCGTGCCTTAGTAGCAGGATCAGTAGTTGCGTATATTATGTGATGGTCGGTGATAGCAATACCTTGTGACATCTTGCACTTAGGGCTCGAGTTGCAAAGTGGGACGTATCTGGTGCACGTAGTTGGACAGTATTGTGTGACGCTACCAATTACCGTTATTGATGACAGCGCGATGATAACACGAATACATCCTCCTAGCCACTGAACCGCTGCATGTAGGTGTTGTGTGATAATGTGCGCGTATGTACGCTTTGACGCTAAATTGTGGTGTGCGTGTTTTGCTGAAGGAAAAACTGAACTCGTCCAAGACGCCACAGAACAACAGTAAAGGCGAGAATCGTGTCGCCAAGAGGAAACTATACTCTCCCATTGCCGTCACCAGTGACGACGAAGGTAAACTTTGTCTTGAATTGTATATTAGTAGTAGTAGTAGTATTGATAATAATAATAATAACATTAGTAATACAATGTGAGAGCCACCTACACATGCTTAATGGATTTTTGAACGACCTGGAAGGCGCGTCACACGCTTACTAGACAATTCGCCGGCAAACCCAACTCGCGGTCAGTCAAGTCGCGGACTGGTCAACTCGCCAACAGCGAAGTTTTACGAATACAAAAAGACTACACTATGTTTGTAACCCTAACCCCATCGACTACTGCCAGTGTAAAAATAGTATAATCTGTTCGAGATATTTTGATAAATTTAAGTAGCCCACTGTCTAATTTTTGTCAGATATTTCCGCAAGTTGACCAGTCCGGTACTTGACTGACCGCGAGTGGTAACAGGACAACTCGCCGACAAACCAACTCGTGGTCAGTCAAGTCGCGGACTGGTCAGATCGCGGACTAGTCAACTCGCCGAAATATTTGATTTAAAATTTGGAGTATATAATAGCTCTAAGTGTAATTTCCGACAGATTACACTATTTATACGTTGCCAATATTCGATAGGGTTAGATTTAGGGTCACGGTTTGGTTTAATGTGCAAACAAAGTATAGTAATTCCATGATTTTAAAAAAATTCGCTGTCGGCGAGTTGACCAGTCGGCGAGTTATCCAGTCCGTGACTTGACTGACCGCGAGTTGGTTTGTCGACGAATTGTTCGGTTGCCATCACGCAAAGCACAAGATGATCACTGCGAGAGCGCCTTTCTCTTTCAACGCTTTTCCGTTCTAATTCGACGCGTGGATGCCAAAGAGACGGTCGCTTTCGTGGGCCATTTTGCCCACACATCGTCCCGAGTATGAAATGTAGCCGTTACAGCGTTTGTTCTAGTTTTAGCTTAATTTTAGTCCTCGGGATCCGTACTTTAGAGAGCAAGAAAATAATGAAATTAATGACGTAACATTTCCGCGAAATCCGAATTTGTGGGCGTCTGCTTGTGTCTATTAATTGCATGTAGAATGTGGGGCTAACTTGACAGAGGGAGGAAGGACCTGTGTTCGTTATGCTTGCCTTTTGCTCCAGGCCCAATGTGTGTGTGTGTGTGTGTGTGTGTATATTTGTGTCGCCCCTGGACAGTGACATTGTTTGTGCTGTATCTGGATCGTAATGGCACTGTGTCGTTTTGTGTCATTTGTGCCGTCTTTACCCACTCAAGAATGGCTGTTTTGTGTTGTGTCTTGAGGTGGTTCTCTGTTCCGTAATTAAGTTCGTATAGATATGCACGGCAGCAGAGTTGGTAGTGGGTCAGAAATGTAAAACCCAACCCAACCCGTGTAAAACCTGACTCAACCAAACCCATCATCGACTCACGACAATCATATGTCAGTTTTTACTCTTCATATCAGTCCTTTATCTAGACCCTATTTAAGCAGTTTATTTATTCATACATAAATTAAATAAACCAGTCTACTAAAATCAGTCTACTAAACCGAGTATAAAATAACACTAACCTTTAAGCTTGCGCTGAATATCATCTGCCATGGAATATTACATAATAGAATTATAAAATATTAATCTGCAATCCAACACGTTAGCGATTGGAACTAAAATTGAATAATGATTGGAAAGTAAGAAAAATATTTTTTTAATTTTCACCATTTAATGATGACAAGAATAACGAAGTCAAGAAAATCCGTCATGTCCAAAACCCAACCCAACCCGTGCGTGGACCGAACCCACTACCAACTCTGCGGTCGCATTCTTCGACTCCACCGAAATCAATCGTTTGGGAGGAGTGGCACTTCATTGCTCTAATGTGGTATGAGCTATCCTACGCTGCTTTCGTAGCGTAAAGGTCTTTCGGCCTGATGGAACCTGTGTGGTATCTGTACTCTGGATAATTAATACGGCATGAAACCAGTTTCTAAAGCCAAGAGATACCGCATTTATTCTGTACCAGACGATGATCGTTTGTACCTATGTTGGTATTATTGTATGGCATTCAGATGTTTCTCCTTATCTGGGTTGGTTGGCTGACTCCGTGAAAATGAAGCGACTATAATAATAAGACGTTGTCTCTCCTATAGCTTCCCTCCCGTCACACTGGGAGTTCGTCCGCGCTGCGCTGGTGTCCCATGGCCCATTCAGCGTGGAAACTTCGTCAGTTCTTGTCAACCTTTTGGGCCTGGCGATTGGCGGAGACGTCCGAGGATGATGCATGGCTTGGGAGTTTTGATGATGATGACCGGCCAGAGTTGGGATGCGCTACACAAATTTTCATTTCTTTGTGCTAGTTTTTGAACCATCACCGGTTTTACCGTATAACATAATATATAGTGTAGTCGAAAAAGAATTAATGGGAGAGGCGAGACGCTTGTGTTTGAACTTTGAAGCTTGAGTGAGCGAGTCCATTGCGCGATGTATCATGATTGGTCTGCGCCGGGTCGCATTGTGCGCTCGGTCAATGTCTATTATCGATGAACAGTCATTGGCGTGCAGTTGGCTGCGGTGGCGCGCAGCTGTCGTGTTGCCGTGGTGAATTATTCACCGGCGGCGGGCGGGCGGACATGCGGCGCTATCGACTATTGGATCCAGTCTAACGACGGCTTTGTGTGATTGCGAGACATTGGCATCGAACGCCGGCGGCGGCGGCCGGAACTCGTCCGTGTAACCTCCGTACCAAAAATAGAGCTTCATTTGGCAGCAGATTTAGGCACGTTTTCGTTGGCAGGCAGCGTGCGATGCCACGGAAAGTTTTTGGACAAGTGTGTGTTATAACACGCGTGGGACAAGAAACGGGGTTTCTACTTTGAATAATAAAAACGAAAATGAGAAGAGGCTAAATATGACACCGTGTCGCGCACATAGTTTTACCACAAGCCGTAAATATTGACAGGCCAGAGAGAAGAGAGGTTTTTTTCGGATGAACTTGGCTGTCCGTGGCAAATTCTAGATCGAAGGACCGAGTGAGCGAGTAAGGTTTAACCTCCCACCGGACACAGTAGGTCATATCGAGATCGATTAGTTCGAAGAAATGCACAATAAGACGGAAGGTCGGACTGACCACTGGAAAGATCACAGGGGCATCTAGAAACCTAGATTAAGTCATGGAGTTCAAAGGTGATCAGGAAAAAAGTGAGGGAGTAAGCGAAAGGTGAAAGTCAGTTAATAGTCGTGGGATTTTTCTTGTTACAGAGAATTGATATTTCCAAGCAGTTAATAAGTGTTTTAATGATAAAAAATAATAAAAAATAACACACTGACGATGTTCATAGTGCTATTATCTTTGCGAGAGCATTCGGCATCACTTGAATGAATGTGATTATTATACCCACATTGGGTGAATTTCAGTTACAAGTACAGTTCCTTTGTCTGCTATATTTTGAGGCCGAAAAATTTGCCTTACAAAGTCTGGAATTTGTTCAGTCTGGGTAGTGGCAACCGTGTGACAGGGAATATTAGCTTTTACCATCAGCCCACACTTTGATGACCTTCAAAGATAATTGAGCAAACGTATGCTGAGCACTTTATGCCTCACCCAGTAGACTTGGACCGTAACGACGACGACGACGATGTGATGGTTATGAACCAGCACCGGTAATTGAATGCGTCGGCGACTATCACCAGCCTGGCTAATGGGTGGATTTTGGCGCTGTCATGTCAAGCAGTTCATTTGATTTGTCCGCCTGGTAAGTAATTGCTGAGCAGCGAGCTAGCGACGTGCAGTGCAGCTGGCGTTGACTGTTGCCGCTCCGCCGCCGCCGCCACGGGAAAGCGAATTAACGACGTGGATGCAATCCAGTCTGTGGGACTCGTCGAGCGGGCCTCGAGCAGCCGGCGTGGAGACGCACATGTCTAGCATTTCTAGCATTTCCAATTACGCTCCATATGCAGTTGCAGTGCTTCCGGGGTGAGAGGGAGTGGGCTGGGCAGCTTTGCTCACTCGGTCACCCAGTCGGGCACTGGCTCTTAACTGACGTCGGAAGTGACTTAACCCTTTCACTGTAGTTGCAGTCGTAACATGGCCACCTTATCTTCGGGGTGGATGGTGTGTCGATCAGGGTAAGGACCGCAGATCATCATCAGATGCCGTAGACAGTAGTGGTCCATTGCGACGAATCGCGGGAGTGACCACTATGATCCTGCCGCCTTGACCACTAGCGGTCAAGGGAGCAGGAACCTTGATGCCATACAGTGTGCCATGAAGTCATGTTCGAACGGGACCATTCCAGTCGCTATCTGGACGAGGCGTCGTGGTCTTATCGGAGTCCGTTGGCTGCTTCATGTGTAATACTTTCGCTATCGGTAACACCCGCTTATAGACCAGTTAACGCTACAACGATTTCTGTCATTTCAACACCGGTACATTCTGCAGCGTTTCAGGGTGGGCTGTATATCATAAACACCATCTATAAATAATTATATTATATCTGTACTTTCCTCGGTACCTAGAGATCGGGTTGGATGAGTGGATCGATATACGGATCCACCGAAGTGTTTATATTTCTTGTGCCAACTTGAGGCTGGATATTTGAGGTGGAAGAAAAGGCGTGGAGCGTGTTGGCAATTACTGAGATGAGTCGCGGCGTAGAGTTGGTGCGCTCGAGTACCGCCTTTTCGACGGCGGCGCGCAGGCACGTTGCGTTGCGGCAGATGTTATCTTGTTAATTATTAAAAGTGAGCAACACCTGTCTTGTTTTATGCACGACGTCGCCACTCGCATAAAACTGGGCACGTGACTCCGCAAAGAGTAGACCCGTTGTATAATGACTGTGCGCATTTCGTCGGCTACAGCGAACTCTGTAACTGGACTGTCTTTGGGAGAGAAGGACATTTGAAGCCTTGCAAGTTGTCCGTTGTTTGGCTGCCGCTTCATTATGCATTCGTATGTGCATATTACACGTAGCTGCCTAATCCTCGTGTCACGGGCGTGTGGTTGTCAATATTGGTGAAAAAGCCCGCCTCGTTTTCTGACCGAGTGTCGTAAGAGACGATGTTTCATCATCATCGTCGTCGTCATCAGAAACATGATTTTTAACGTGGTCTAAATAATGTTAATTGTGGCAAGGATGGTAATAGTAACACACGAGTCACATCACATGATAGTGTCTTGGTAGGAATGGGAAAAGAGAAATAAGACGTCTCGAGTCGTTGTCCGGAAGCCGCGAGTGACGGCGCAGATGCGACGTGGAGAGGCAGGTCGTTCCAGACGGTGGCACCAGAAACCGGAAACGCTTAGCTTGTTGTTTAGTGTATGCTGAGTTGTGTACGTTTACCGAGTTGTGTATTTCGTGTGTTGTTATGGTTCTAAGTATCAGTCAAGCGATTGTGAAGACCTATACCATGTCGGTGGGACGTTTAACTCTACTCACCCACTAAGGCTAAAGCGCTCGGGGACCATAAGCGTCATATGCAATTTCTGACGTCAGCTCCATTTTTGGGGGGGAGGGTAGCTGACCCCCTGACCCGGCTTTCCCGAGCTCGCCATTGGGAGGCCACTTACTTACAACGTGGCACTTATGTACGACTCGCATGCCCTCGGTTGTAACGTGAACGTGGAACGCCCGCATTTGAGCGTTAAACTCTACTCACTCACGCACAGTGTCCTGCCCACCTCGACACAGTGTTCTCGTTGCAAACGCCCGTCGACACGAATCGGTGACGGGGAATGTTGCTTGCTGTGGTCTGAAACGACACGTTTGTGCGGCGATGTTGCCGACGTGGCGAAAGTCGTTTTACGAGCGCCGCAGTCGCCGCTGATTACAGAGGAAATTGTCTAGAGTCGTCGGTCGGCGGCGGGACATTGTACAACCATACTCTGCGACCTGTCTGTTGCCCCTCGTAGTTCTGCTTTACGATTAGTCGTTTGTACGCGCTCCACAAGACGAACGCTTAACGACATCGCCGTCTGCAGAATGGATGCGTTTATCTGCGGCGGCCTTCGTGCGGTCAGACCCTGCGCGACGAGGGGAACTTGCTGTGAGTGCGACCCATTTCCTGACAGCGTGTCGTAAAAGCCACGATTCCGGCATGTCGCTGTCTAAACTTGTCGTCAGTGAGATGTTTTATGGGGGCAAAATTTCACAGACCGGCCTCGTAGTCATTCAGTAGAATCTGTGTATCCTTTTTTCCATTTTCCATACCCGATGGACGTTACCTTTACTGTTACCTTTTCTTCGGGGTGAATGGCATCGAGCTCGAGAACTGACCCCACCCAACGTGGAGACCGCAGTTCGGGCCCAATGTGCAACACCAAACTGGTAACTGGTAACGTTTTACATGAATCTTTGTGAGGCTTTCTGTAAACCTCAAGGGAGTGGTAAAAGCGGAGTTGCCTCGTCGCTTCAGAAGACAAAATAGTATCCTTCTCTATATACATACCACCAACAATAGACCGTTAGTTAGTATATGCTAAACACGCGGTGTTGGTCAGATTGTTGTGCATGTTTAGCCACTTTTTTACACAGACGGGCTACAAATTGTGCGTATAGGATTGGATCGGTGTTCCTCTGCTGACCACCAACGAGTCCTGCCTTCCCATCCCGGCCTTCCATTTGCTAGCCTGATCGATCGGCGATTTTGGAGATCGATAGGACGATGCAGCGTTGGATCAATATCAGACGCTCGGCGGTAATAAAAGCGTGCGTTGCGGTATCGACGTCGAATTGATGTTGTGTGTGCGCGCCAGCCCCATGGCCAGCCGTTCCAACCATCCTGGTCGATGGGACACGTGAAATGCTGCGAGTTGCAGTGCGGCCGATATCCAGACATTGCGCGGGACATGATGGACTGGCTCGACTGTTCTCCGTTAATAGTTCCCCTCGTGGGTTGATTGCGGACTGGTTGATAGCATTTTTCAGGATGATTTTTTTTGTAGGCAGCGCAGCCGATTAACACGCCTTGTCTATAGTTTGCGCTTTCCAGCTGTTACTGAATGTCATTCACACTGATCAGTCACTCAATCATGCATTTTTATGTTGCCTCCTACAAGGCGGAGATGTTTAACAGTCAGTGTAAAATATGTAAAAGGGATAGAAAAAGAAAAGAATAATAATTATTATTATAATCATCATCATCATCGTTTATTTCAGACATAAATTCATATACAGTAATAGTTAGTAAAAGATCGTTGTAAATTAAAAAAATACTGCCTTGTGGCCCACTGATAACCACACTGTCAGTATTTTCTATAATATATACATGTAGTAAGGAACGCATATAACAGACTCTGACGACTCGCCAGTTGATACTGAAACGACATTGATGCGATCTGGTATGCCCGGGGACAGTATACATTTCGTCAGGCGTCGGCTGTGAGCCTGTGATTCCCTGTATAGTGAAGCGAGGTGCTATTAGCGAATACGACCGGTGGCAGGCCGTGTGATGTCAGTGTAATGCAAATGAGCGTTCGACTATCGAGTCGGATGGAACGTGTTGTGCGAGATGCTTCGTCGTTGTCGTTTGCGTCCGGTGCATGTATGATTGAGGGCTGGGGAGCCAAGCGGGCGCGACGATGGCTCGCCCGCTGTCTATGCACTGAACTCGGTGTCCGCCGCTGGCTAGCGCTGCAGTTTTGCACCGATGCGACTCACGCCGTCGTGAGTGGTTACGGCGTTGGAGCTGGCGATCGGTCGGTCGGTCGGTCGGTGTCCCCGGCATTCGTTCCAACCGCTCCACTCCCCACCCGGCCGGGCATTTCGTACTGTGCACTCGTCCACAAGTAGTATAATTTGGTGCAGCCAACCGCCACTGATGCACTGCAATTGCAACGGCGTTGCACGCGCTATCCGTACCCCCCCTCACCCATAGTGGACATCCCCCCTCGGACAATTACCTTTCCTTGCACTTCCCGCGCAAGCATACATCTGCCCCCATCTGCAGTTACCATTTCAGTTTAATGCTATCGGTGTCTGTTGCAACGTTGCACTGTTTTTTGACAACATTTGTGCTCGCAGGCCAAAAATAATAACAGTAATAATATAGCAATTGAAGACCAAAGCGTGCCTTGAAAGCATGATTTAAATAAAATGTCAGTATTCGCTACCGGTTCCTACATTATCGACAACTGACGTGTATAGCTGAAGCATGCTTGAACGCTGTTAATCGCCGTTGTGGGGGTTCCCGCATTTCCGCATGTTATAATATGTAAACATCGATACGCTTGATAATTCTGTGTACACTGTGTTATATTTTTTGCTCATTTCTGTGTGTTTGTCCTCTGCTTGTCGTGTTATTATTGTTGTTATTATTTTCAATTTAATCTAATTATTCTGTTATGATTGTGTGTCTACAGACAAGAAGGCGACGCCGAAGCGACGTCGAAGCCTCGCGGCGGGCGACGTGTCACCGCCGGCGGTCAGCGGGAGTGGCGTCGGCACGGTCCCGTCGACGGCCGGTGCTGGCAGCGGCAGTGCGGTCAAGTGCAAGCCGGGATCAACTGCGTCGGGCGGACAGACTCCGCGAATGACCGTTCCTCTGTCCGAACGCCAACAACTTGCACTGTTAATGCAGATGACGGCCGAAGAACAACCAGTCGCTGGTCAGTAACGATCCTCGTTTAGAGCTGTCGAAATACTAAGCCCTTATCGTTTCCTGTTTTAACCGTTTAACGGGAATGGGCTGCAGAGACAGACCGACGAGGCTTGTGGTTACGTTATCCTACTGTCGGGCTTGGTTCTGGACCATTTCAGCGGGTTGGTACTTGATGCCTGAATGGAACAGCGCCGAGATACTTGTCCGACCTGACTGTGTCTGTCAGCAGTACCGCACGTCGTCAGCTCCGTTTAGTGTCAGCCTCGGATCTCATGGTACCACCAACCCGTTGCGCATCAACTGGAGACCGTCCGTTCGCCGTTGCAGGTCCACGAGCGTGGAACAGTCTACCGCCAGCCCTCCGCTCAACCTCCAAGTCGTTTTCTACATTTAAAAAAACTTAAATCATTTTTTTTGGACTGTTATTTTGTTCATGACAATGTGCATATTGACTGTTCAGCGCTCTAGCAACAGTTGGTACCGTGCATTGTTAGTCATCTTAATTATATTATTACATCTTAGCGTCAAACGATACTGTAGCGCATGTGACGGCCCACCCATCCAGGAATTGTCTTCAGTGCCTTGCAAGGGTTAGCCATGCAAGTCGCGAGTTGCTTTACTAGACCAGTGGAGGAGGCTTAAATTGTTTGTGATCTCAATTTCGGTATCTGTCAATCGGCTGATAAATATTTTAATAGCGTCTGCTCTCTGGCATTATTGATGGGAAGAGCTTGACAGCATAAAATATGTAAAGGCGGATTAAAGAAAAAAAAAACTAAAATCATATAAAAGAAGAAAGGAAACGGATGTAAAACTGTAAAAAAAAACCATTTAAAACATCGTTGTATCTAATGTCGGCCGTATGCGCGGCATTAGCGTCTGCATTAAAAACCCATTGTACACAGATCCGCAGTCTGCATTTTACCCGTGGCCGTTCGCGTCGTGCATTGATGCCGTGTTAATGTCGGTGGTGCTGTGTGGTTTGTGATGTAGACTCGCAGTCCAACTGTACTTCCGGTTCGTCGGGTCCTCTGTCGCCGCATTCTGTCGGGCGACGGACGCCTTGCGACAAGAAGTTGAACAAGAGGAACGAGCGCGGAGAAACGGCGCTGCACGTGGCGGCGATCCGCGGCGACGTGAAACAGATGAAAAAATTGATAAAGAGTGGCGCCGACGTCAATGTTAAAGACTATGCTGGTTAGTGTATTGTGATGGCGTATGATTTAAGCTGTTCGCACAGCAGCGAAATGATAATGAAACAAAACAGTTTCGAAACAGTTTTGAAACTGTTTCGTTTAAGCCCAAAACCGAACTCCACAAAACAGACGTGAAACTTCAGCTGCAACCAATCACAGCCGGTATCTGCTGTTTATGCAGAACTGCTCTCTATGACGCTGTCGGTCAAACTTTAAAACTTATGTCAACAAACAGTGAGATCATATGCGTTTATAGTTTCTGTAGAAAGCAACTAGTTATTGAAGGCATCGCTTTAGGCAGGATAGAATGCGTTACTCTGGTAGTTACTCCAAAAAAGTAACGTGTTACAGTAACGGGCTACTATCCAGCTGTGAGTGCGACTACTTCACGCTTGCGCAGGGCCGCACTCAGCAGTGTAGTTTGTGAGACTCGAACCCGCGACCTCTCTGACCACCGTAATACTGCGATATTGCTGAGTTGGGTTGTGGGCGTTTTCACACTGACACTGGTGTGCGTTGTCAGGCTGGACAGCATTGCACGAGGCGTGTAATCACGGCTGGTTCAACATTGCACGACAGCTGTTGAATGCCGGAGCCGATGTCAACGTGCGAGGTCTGGAGAATGACACTCCACTTCATGACGCCGCCATCAACGGCCATACGAAGGTGAGCGTCTACAGGTCTTGTGCACATCGTTTTTTTACTGTCGAGTTGTCCACCTACGTTCTGCTCAGAAGGCTTTCTGCGCGCCGTTACAAGCTTCGGTTGTCGTTCAATGCTGCTGCTGCTTGGAATAGTCTCACAAGAACTATCACGTATTCCCGCCATCCCTCCTCCCAGAGTATCAACTTTCGTACATCACAAGACTGGACTGTTCCAGCTATCATATATATATGTTCACACATTTATACATTTTTGTCATTTTGTATATCTTGTAAATTCCCCCCCAGTAAATGTTGTTTTAATGTATTTATATCCGTTATGTTATTAATGTCCTAATCTTTTCCTACTATTCTTGAGCGCCTCCATCCATGTTTTGTAGAAGGTGCTGCAGAAGTTGCTCTCTGTTGATTGATTGATCAAGTTGGATGATGGATCTAACATTTTGTGGCCAGAAGTACAATGCATGTGATAAGCACCCATGCAGTGGACTCTACTTACTATGTGGAATCTTCTTCGATCACAGCCTTTGAAATCGTAAGATGTTCAAGGCTTGCGACAGGTGATGATGTATAGCAGAGCGATTTTTTTGTGCATCATGTGAGTATGCTGTTGCGATGTGTTTGAACAGTTGGTGCAGTTGCTTCTACTACGTGGAGCCAACGCGATGCAGTCGAACTTGCGAGGCAAAACACCGGTCGACGTCGCGGCCACCGACGTGATAGCGCGGCTGTTTCGTGGCGAAGACCACGTCGGTCATCGGACTCAGAAGTCGGCGTCGTTGTCGAGCGATGACAGCGATGATTCTGGAAGTCCCGCTATGGCAGCTGCGACCTCGCCAAGCAGTGTCGGTGGCTGCATGTCACCTCGACTCAACCCAGTCAGCGACAGCAGTGCGTGTCGCTGCGTTGCCATGTTTTATTCGTTTTTTTGTTGCCTCAGTCTTTCAGTGCTTCTGGAGTTAAGCAGCGAATGCATCATTAATCCCCTTTGATCCAGAAACTGTTGAAAATTAGCCAACTAAACAAAGACACGCGTTGTTGTCGTATGCTTATAGGCACCATATGATGACAGCCAATAGACAGCAGCGTCATCTGCAGCGTGTAGACGTTGTAGACCGCCGCCGAATTTGGTCAGGCGGCAGGAGTTGACGATGTGTGACATTGTCTGGATGTCGCCACAGTCACATTTGGTAGTCAGACTCCGTTTATTTCGACATGTGCCACAGTGGCGCTGTCCTGTCTGGAAACGGTTCAGTAATGACCACCGGCATCTGGGAAGGTGGAAACCTGGATGTCGGATTGTCGGAGGATTTGATGACTATATCCAACTACCAGTCTTCACGCCATTGACTTGGCAAATTAACTGCATCAGACACACTAGACAATAGACGCATTGCCGTTATAATAGTTGCATACACAGTTGTTATACTTATACATTTAGCATTCAGAATATAGTCTAGAAGAACTGCATAAAATACAAGTTGTGGAACCTCGCTGATTCATTTTAAATGATCTTCCGTGCATGTAGCAGGGTGTAAGAATGCATTTAGCTGGTTGCACTGCGTTCTTCATCAGGTGGTGTTTTTTTTCTTCGTTTCAGAGAGTTGCAACAGTACCGTAATGTCGTCAAGTGGTGCCGCTCAGCATCGTCTATATTCACCGAGCAACCACGTTAGCCCTGGCAAGTCGGGCACTTGGTCCAACAAGAGGCCGCCATCGTCCGGCAACACGACTTCTCCACCGTGCGGGGTTCTCAAGAACGTGATGGTGTCGCACCACATGGACCAGTCATCTTCGACGCCTCGCTTGACCCTCAAGTTCCACCACGTCAAGCGGCACGAAAACGGCGTCACCACGACCACCGCCGACGGTTCTCGGCTTAGCGCCGACAGCCAGCTGCCGCCAGCACCCGTCGCTTCCGGCAACAGAACTAATTCGAGCATATCATGTGTCGATTCGGACTTTCCGACAGCTTCAACGTCACCCGGCACAAGGCATGCGATGGCTGATTCCGAAACGCGGAGGAGCAGTTTACAAACCGACCAGGCCGGAGGCGGCGGCACATTTGCCGATCAGTCTCACAGTCACCAGTCGACGGTGACGCCGTTCTCGCCGCAGTTCGAAGACATCAGCGATGCTGAGGATGATGTCCGACCTGCAGTTGAAAATCCGACGAGGGACGCGTCGTGCTCGGTGCCGTCGTACTGCTTACCTCCGGCCGCATCGTCTGGCGTTTGTCCATCTGTTGCGACTTCAAAGTTTTGTACATCTTCCGCCGTCACTGTATCGTTGCCATTTCCACCGGTCGTTGGTTGGAATAGTTACCCCGGGTTCACATCACAGACTGCGACTTTGCCGACATCTGCATGTAATGTCGGACAACCTGTGGGTAGAATGCCACCGTGGGTTGATGCAAACAGCACAGGCATCAGTGTCGTCAACCACTTGTCGCCAGTTATAAGCCACAGCGGAAGTAATGGTCCTATTCCAACTGCAGAAGCTGTACTGCCGGACGTATCGTCGAGGCAGTCGTTTTTTGGCAACAGAATCGTGAGCAGTGCAGGATACCCGACGAACATGCTGTTGCCAGTAAAGTCCGAATTTTCGCAGGTAAATGCGTCTGGTTTTCAGACATCATCAAATACCGAACGTTACAACGGCCATGCAACAGCCGAATCGCACATCAAAGCAGAATTGCCGAGCAGCTACGCCGAGAGCAGGCTCCGATCGTCGTTTCCAAACGGTGTGGAAGGCTCACGGAACTTCTTTGCGTCGCAGCTGCCGAAGTCTGAAGCGGCAATGTTGTCGCATAGTGATCACGACACTTTCGCTGCACGTCATGAAGACAAAAATGAGGATTTGAAGCGTAATTTGGTCGACGCCGGTGAACCCGCCAACTGTGATAGTACTACACCAATCAAAATGGAGATTGGTGCAACCTCTCCGTCGCATCGCAGCCCCTGTCGGTCTCCCGTCAGTTCCGTTGTGCCGTTCCTGCAGTCCAGTTCCGTTGAATCTGGCATCGCCGTCGACTCCTTTCCTCCGTCGTCCGATGATGTCTCATCTCCGATTCCAAACAACCTCGAGCCGAAAGTTCCGCCACTTCGTATCGTTATTCCTTCCAAAGTTAGTACATCGGGGTCTCTCTCGGATGGATCGAATACTAGCAGTACGTCACGTTCCGGTTCCGTTTCGCTTCCGTATGTAGTTAATCGGACTCACAGCGCCGACAGCGATGTTCTCATGACTACAGTAGATGCAGTTCACCGGTGCGACTCCAGTCCAGCTGTTTTTGCGTCATCTGATAACGACCGTTCCTTTGCCGTTAAAGAGTCTTTGACGAATTCAGAGCTTGTTCCGGCGAAACGACGGAAAATAAAGCATTCAAGCAAAGTGAGTGTATGTGTTCATTCATCTGGAGATCAGTTGTTAATAACTGTAATTGTCATTTGGTGTTAAAATTTGATGTTTTATGTTTGTTGTTGCTGTGCAAAATGTACGCTAACAGAATCTGTATCATATCTGTTCACCTCCTGTATTGATGTTGCTAATTGTTCATTGCAACTTTCGCAAAAAAAAAACAAAATTTGGTGCTTCTCCCACTTATTGAAAAGTATTTCACCGACAACAGGTCAATTCCCCGCGACAATCTGGAAGATACAGAACCCAAAATTAACGTGGATTTTGTACAGTAGGAGGGTAATGATGTTATTTGCAGTTTCATTCACATTTGCAATCCAACTGATGCCACATCTTAGATGGATTTATCGATTGGTTTAACGGTCGACTGCATAGTAAGGCGCTATCATGCCTTTGCCACATCTTAGTCTATACGATGTATGGATTCATGTATATTTTACAGTAGTGCCGTTCAGCAGCGGAGAGATAGGTTATGCCAAGTTAATGGCAGCAGAACACTAGGATGTAAATCAATACTTACGTAAACCAGAATAGTTTGCTAAGCCTTCTGGATTGTGTACAACAGTGTGTCGTTGGTGCTGAAAGGGAAATGCATTTTGTTGGTTGTTCAGTCGAAAGACGAAGATCGGTCGAGTCAGAAAGGCGGTGTTTCGGAGTTGAGTGTTTGTCCGGACGAGTCACAGTTGACCGTTGACCAGGAAGAGCAACAGGGCAATGGCAGTCTGGAAGTGTCTCGATCAGGCACCACACGCCGTGTGACGAGGGCGTCTGCTCGGTCACAGCAGCAACGTGGTCGCTCCAGTGCTGATGGTATGAATTCGTTTTGTTATTGTCGCTCTGTTTTGTGTTGTGTGACATATATGATGTTTGCTCCCATTCTGTGGGCTCATCTTGGGCTCTATTTGGTCGAGACACATGAGTTTTTTCGCTTGTTCTTTTTGTTATGTAGTGTTTAGGTTAAGGGTTATATCCAAAGTTTTTATTTTTCTCCTTTTGCTGTCTCATATTTAATAACCTCAGCCAGCTGATGCAGCATCTACTGCATGGGCGACGTCAACCAGGTTGAGGAGGAGTGTCCAGTTGGAGTACGATTTTTTTCACGTCGTCGACACTGCCTTCCATCCGATTGAATGTGTTCTGACGTTGATTTCTGTTACAGTGGCGTGTACCTGCACCGATGTCGAAAAAGATGTGTCGATGCAGCCGCTCGACAGCAGCAGCATGGTGACTGTTGCGACCGATGACGACAGCGTCAGTTCTGCGTCGGTCGTTCATCGCAAACACAAGAAGATGCACCGGTCGTCGGCAGCCACGGTGGCCGCCCCGTCATCCTCGTCGCAAGACTCGTCGCTCGGCAGCTCTGAAGCACAGGTTCCCCTGGCACCAGCGGCGGCGGCGAACCCGTTTCGCAAGCCGGCCAACCCATACGTGGCGTATCGCAACATCAAGCTGAAGGTGAACGAACGGAAGAAGCAGCTGTGCACCGTTGTGCCGAAGGCTCAGGCTCGGTTCAGCAAATTCCGGCTGCTAACGCAGCGTTATGCTCTCCACGTCGGACAGTCATCACTCCTTCCGGTACAGTTAGCTTTCACTGTTTAATAGAAAACGAATTAATACGACATTTGAGGATTACGGAGTCAGTGACCTAATGAAAAATGTATATTATAATGTATAATTTTATACATGTATGTTATAATATATTGTAACATTTAATTAAAATTATAATACATATATGCGTATTATTATGATCTGCATTCTTTGGTATGAGTTCTTGTTGTGCAGGGTTTGCTGCAGTGAATAAGCAGAGATAATTCGGTCGTCAAAAACTGCAGTGTCATTGTATGAAGATAACGTGACACAGTTTTAGTATCCAATTAATTGTGCTTAATAGATTGAAATTTTGTGGTGTTCAGGTCACAGCTCCACCAAATGGATTGGCAGGACCTCTGAGTGACTTGTACATTGAACAGGAGAAGGCCCGTTGTCAATTACGAATGCAGCACATTAAAGAAAGGGTATGTTACTGATGTTGCTACGTTTCTTGTTCAATGTTCTACAGTTTGTGTGCTAATTAAAAATGTGGTGTGTTTCTGTGACATTTTACAATTTTACCTTTAAGCAGAATTGCAGCATTTGTCTTCAGAAATTTTATTACTTTGTAACAGTTATGTGTGACTTTACATATACTTTATGCTGTGACTGTGGTGACAATTTCTACAAGTTAGCAGTGTATGTTGCGAATGTGTTCCGTCTTTGTACTGAACATGACATCATGTACCTTGGCATGTGAACAACATATAGCTATGCACAACTATTGGCACGATGTGACTTCACTGGTCTACTGACCCCTCTGACCTGTATGGGTCAGTGAGAAGTGTTTGGTGGATAGGAGGCGCCCTAAATGGCTGATTAAGTAAAAGAAACTGGACAGACTGCTCGCCATGTACATGGTCTCGTCTTGTCTCGTTGCCAAATACACATCATTATATGGTTAATGGACAATGGTTGAGCGTTAAAAGGTACAAACTGCAGGTGCAGCAGCGCTTTGCCTCACAGACACAGCGGGCATACAGTCTGTAGGCCGTACGCTAAGCCTGCGCCCACAGACATTGACCTATGACCAAACAGCATACGCAACCCAGATCTGCCGTTTAATGGTCTCCACTCTCTTAAACCATGTAATTACATGGATTACTACACATTTACCGACCCAGAAGGGATGGAAGGCTGAGTTGGCCTGGTTGGTTGACCCGTAGTGGACACTACCCACGAAATTGTCGCTTGTCATCCATAGATCAGGCGTAGTTCAGGGAAAGTTCGCCAGCCAAAGACCGACGTTCTAATCACTGAGCCACGCCACCAGTAGCATTGGGCCCATTGAAGGCCTCAGCTTGTGGTGGGCTGGTAGTGAACAACAACAAGCCTGTGCATACTGTGGTGGTTTGGATATACATGTTTAGTGTTGCAACGTGATGCTGTTTGTTTCAGGATCGACTGGTGTTGCTGGCCGAACAGGAGATGCTGCGCATTGACTGTCACCAGGCGCGAGCAGCCAACTACAACCACTCGGGTGTGCTGAGCGTCTGTTCGCTGTTGACGATGGAGACTGGACTGTATGGTGGCAGTTCGGCAGTGATGCGCGATGCCAGTAGCACTGCCACGTCGGCGACGTCGACTGCCAGTGACTGCACTGCGACTGCGGCGTCGGACGACCGCGATGTGAGATCGCGGTGCAGTGCTCGACACTTTATCGCATGGTC
>Ga0056115_1000485_pt1 | contig 17936 bp, 11 predicted proteins | sample WorMetOlspDAHAB1_FD_77007 | JGI IMG/M metagenome (GOLD analysis project Ga0056115, IMG submission 77007) | Marine gutless worms symbiont microbial communities from Max Planck institute for Marine Microbiology, Germany - Olavius sp. DAHAB.1 ...
ATGAATGAAATAAAATGAAAATAATACGAGAGGATGGAACGTCAGTAGGTTTCGAGAAATAGCATGCGCTGCATAAAATTGCAGTCTGTGAGATGACTAGTTTCATTAGGAAGTTCGAAGTGATGCTTGCGCGGCCGTAAGTTATATGTGATGCAACCGACTGGGGAGGAAGAAGCTCATGCAGCACATGTTCTCTGTTGTTGATCATACTGGCAAACAGTTTGTCGTCAGACGCGCGACACAGTTCATCTAGAGGTGGGAGGCTTGGTGATACAAATTTTTATGGGTACATGCAAAATGCTCATTACTTTATTCTTGTGTGTGGATGAGTGGGTGGTGGGATGGGTGGTATTTCACCATTTTCATGATTTGTTTCTATTGATTTTTCTGTATTAATGTAAGAGTATTAACAATGTGCGGCCAGCATAGATGGCTGTTTGCTTTTCTGGCAGCCTGCTACGAGCTAACTGTGATATTTTGTTTTTCTTGTTTTATATTGTTATTGTTCGTGGTAAATAAATTTCTTCTTCCTCTTCGTTTTATCAAAATGAAAAATAAAAAGTAGTATAAATGCGTGTGCATAACCACTATTTAGTATGTAGGCAGTAGTAAGCATTTAACTAAATATATAGTCACAAGTCTTACGTATTCACAGTAATTCATACAACTTTCCGTTGCCACTGTAACTCGAGCGTACGTCAAGCCTGGGTGTTTGAGGTCCGGCAACAGATTGTTCCGGAGTCACATCACATGAGCTGTCAGCGTGTGGGTGAGCGACCCGAATGACGAGAAGCTTCGGGTATCTTAACCGGGCGCAGTCTTCTGCAAACAGCGTTGGATAGTAGTGAACGGTAACAGTCGATGGTGAATGAAATGACAGCTGAACTTGAATCGCATCTCTGTGCCTTGTTCATGTTTCTCTGCCTTTGATTTTAAACATCTCTCAGTCTCATCTGTCTGTTTTTGCATTGAATTTTGTAGCCTCTTGGAAACGAAAAGACGTACACATAATGCACAGGAGGTTACGTCTGCGCCGTCTCTGGCGACTTTCCGCACCCGACTAAAAAGTTTCTGTTCACTGAGTCGTATCCTGACATTCGATTCATCATCAGACAATTTGTGTCTACACACTATCTATTGTGAATCTATAGCAGAATTTTTGTACTTAAACCACTGTAAAAATTCATGATTGATTGATTGGTTAATTAATTAACTGATTGATTGATTGATTGACTGACTGGAAAGCGTCAACGGTCCGGGAACATTGACTATAGAGGCCTAATAGGAGCATAACTACATCATTTATGCAACTGCACACATATGTTGCACAAAATCACTTAATCTAAGATCAAAAAGTTGAAACCAGTTACCGAAGGCTTCAAAACTAACGTCGAACTTCAGGTTCACAACAGAAGGTGGATAGCGAAATATTCGTTAGCATACTCCGTTCGAGTCTGTTGTATTTGCTTGCTAAATACCGCCTTCAGCGACGTTAGTAGGCCTAAACCGCCTCGATAATTCTACAGTGTGTCTCGGAAAAAAACGGTGCCACTTTTACTTTTGTGTCCGGCCCATCTTTCACTGACGTAAACTGGGGTGTATAATCCTGTCAGTGTTATACTTTTAACATCGCTTAGTGTCTTTATAATTATTAAAATTTCCGTCTCATCTGTCGTCATTCATTCGATCAGTCATTCATATAAAGTTTATTTAAATCAGAGTGACATAACTCATCTAATAACTAGTAGCCCTGATTGTTAACGGATAGGAAAATAGATGTGAAAAAAGACAGGCCTAAACTCACTTGTTTGGTTCACGTGTGGCAGGTCGAATCAACCCTGACCGAACTTTGTCACGTGTCTCGAACTTACGTGACCTATAGAGTAGAGGATGACACTGTAAAATATTTTGTACCCATCCACGCTCGATCTCCACCAGTTTATTCCCATCCCTCCTATCTTAACTATCGTCGTCCCCGTCCCCACCCTGTCTTTACCAACATCGTCATCATCCTTAACCCATCCCCACGTACCCGCCTCCGAAATGACCTATATTGTGTCGGGCGTTAAACTCTACACACTCACTCACAATACTGTTCCCATCCCCATACCCGCCTGTCTGTCTGTATTCTGTTATAATTTTTGTCCTCCTCTCCAGTCCTATTCACTTTTTATTTTAGCTTTTCATATTATTTTATGCTTTTAGTATTTTCTATGCCGTTTTCGTACTGAGAAAAAAGTACTGTAATAAAAATATCTATGCAACAATGTGACCATAGTTCTTCAGCTGCTACATATACATGTTTGCAGTCCGGAGATTACGTAATTTTCCCGTTGAATGTCGTTACCGCGAGACGTCATTGCCGTTACCACGGCATTACCGCGTCGTATTTACCGTCCCCACGGTATTACCGTGAAATTTTTCCCGTCCCGGCGTAATTATCGTGGTTACCGCGGTATTACAGCTTTCTCCATTTCCGTGTCATGTATTTACCATAAAGTTATAGGCCTACCGAGTGGCTTTTGCCGTTAGCCTGTTATGGTGTTCGTTTACCGTTCCGTTAAAACACACGTGTCTATAACGTCAGCGTGTGTGCTCTGCACTGGTGAACGCAGTTAATGATCACGTACATTAATGAAGTTACCAAATTTCAACATGTAGGATACGGTACCTGATATAATGTCGTAATATGCACTGAATCGCAGGTGCAAGAGGTTGAAAATGGTAAATACAGTGATTTTTCTCAGCGTGTCCAAATTTCTAAATATTATATTCATCCAGTGACAGTGACAGCTTAGGGACCAACAATGGAAAAGACCCAGCGATTAGCCAACCAGCCTTGAAAAATCAAGTCAAGCTGCCTTTAATGTAAAAATACACTGAAACTTCTACAGAGTACAAATAATTGCACTTCATCGTTCTTTTGAGCTTTGTGAAGGCCTCAAAATAACACTGTTACAACCCGCTGTTTAGTTCGGCACTGCGTTGGCCTTACGGATCGCTGAGTATAAATGTCAAACTCTAAGACAAAGAGACAAAAAGACGAAGAGATAAACGGGCAGACGCCAGGAATCGAATTTGATTAATTTTAGCAATAACATGTGACATCTGGTGGCAATATTTCAATGATTTTCTTGATAATCAACTGACAAAATTTCGTGTAGGCCCTATTTATTGGTTGATCCCGGATTTTTACCCCCTCCCCTAAATTTATATGAAGCATCGGGCTTCGTCCACCCATTGGATGGACGTCCCTGACAGTTTCTGTCTGTTCGTTTGTTTGTGTCTTTGGTTGAGTTTAACATTAAGTGAGCAAGAGTCTAACTCCCTATCTGACACAGCATAGGCCAGTCATTTCGGAAGCCGCCGTAACAGCCAATCGTTTGACTGCAGGTCACTGATGAACAAAGTAGATAAAAAATATATAACTCTGTACAATACAACAATACAAACAACTAGACAAAAACTACTTTGGCACAGTGGCGTATCCAGAAATGTTGAAAGAAGGAGGGGCAGTGGACGATGCATCAGCCTCGTCGTCAATTATCGCAAAAGCACACAATGAACACTACGCGTTTTATACGTAAAATGCGACTTGCTGAAAAAATTAGCAAAGGCCAATGGGGAGGTCGGCCGCTTCCACGCCCCCGTTTGAATCCGCCACTGCGTTGGGTTAGTCGCCTATTATGACATCGGGTAAGAAACCAGGCAGGCTTAAGCTGCAGCTCCCCAGCGGGCCCAGACCACACGCATTATGCCCACACGGTGGCATCGGCTCAGGCAGACAACAGCAACCACCCAGACGAATACTATACAATGGTGCTTCAAAATATGCGCGTCAAATCTCGCATGTTCCTGTTTTTCATGCAGTTTGGCTTCACATATGGAAAACCGGGGTTGTCTCGTACCTCAAACTACCTCAAAATGTAATTGGTGGGAGACGTCCAGTTGATGATTACGCAACAGTGCTTCAAAACAGTGTCACAACAAAACCGTGCAAGCACGCGTTAACACAAAAACATATGCACTAGCGCGTACCGGACGGAGGGGGGCGTTACGAGGATTTAACCCCCATCGCATCTTCGGACGGGATTTTTTTCGAATTCTGTTCACGTTCAAAAGTACTGTTTGGTATCACGGGCATCATCACACAGCAACGCAATTAGTATCTACTTTCTACTAATTAAATCCCAATTTTTCTACAGCAAAACAATAAAAGTTTCCCATTTAACATTTTGCTTCAGCTACCAGCCGGGGACTTCGTTTCCAGGCCCCCTACCGGGCCTTGTCCCGGGACCCCGCTAAAGAACTTCCGTCCCAGAAGCCCCTGGATTGGTCATAGCCTACTTTTAAAAATTCCTGAGTCTGCACCTGCAAACCTCCTCCGCTGTAAAATCCTGGGTTCGCCTATGAACAAACGCAGTTAGGCCTACTAAGCACACTAATGAACGTAATAAGTCTTCCAATACGTACCTGATATTTCGTGCTATGTACAAAACCACAGGTGGCTGAGCCGGTCATGATCATAAGCAATAAGTTCAAGTGCAGCCGAAAAGGTCGGTGCAGTCTTTAGAAACATCACACACGGTCGAAGTACAGAGCTACCTTATTCTATCTTCAAACTATCTAGCATCGGCAGTCGAAGCTTTCCACTTTCCAGTTACCATATAAAGATCTTGGGGTTCGATTTACGAAAAATTGCATGATAATCACAAGATCTTCATAACTTCGTCAACTCACAATCGGTAGCGCCGACTCCACACAGCACGGGGGCACGTGCCCCCACTTTTACAAATGGCTGGGCACGGGGGCCACCGTGAGTAGAAGAACAGCAAATAAGAAACTGACCAAACTGTACTGATCATCACGAAAGCGCTCACCAAAACGACTAATTGTACTTTTAGAGCAAAAAGTGGAGGGGCACGACCAAAACAATTATTTTGACGCTTTGCGCCAGACGGGTGCCCCCACTTTCAAATTTGTTCCGGCGCCATTGGTCATAATTTCGTCATAAGATTTTGTGATCATAAAGTGGTCGCAAAATGATCATAACATTTTTCGTAAAATCAGGCCCCTGGAATGTACTTCATGACAATGTCGTTTTTGTACAAACGTTAGAATAACGTCAGCACAAAGTTTGTTCGCAAACGTAAACCAATGCAAACCAAAGTTTACCTATAATATATATCAAACGTTTGTATGCTGTCTGGGTCATTTAGCGCAGTCACCACCATCTGTTGTTCAAGCATTTCCACACGACTTGTTGCCAGCTATCTCTCTTTTGTTAGCACTTTTGTAGAGCACGTAGTAGTCTCGAGTTGTTAGGCCACGGCATAACAAGACAAGAGTGACGAATTCTCCGTCATTCAACTCATTTTCAACTCCTCTCATCGAACGCTGATAACTCAAAAAGGTCAATAGCTACTAGTATAAATTCCTCATGATTCTGCGCATTGACACTGACAGTGACACTGACATCAATCGGGTCAATCTGACTGCGTAAACAGCCTTTCACATTCTTCGCAAAGACAACAGAAATAACCTCAACGGGTCTTTAGACAACGCGATACCTCTTGACAGCGGGCGCGAGTGAGTATAGTTGCTTAACGGCAAATCAGCTCAATAAAGTATAGAAAAGGCAAGTTTCACAGCGGCAAACCGCATACGCCGCCTCAGCGACGCTGTGCGTCACAGACTAAGCAGTCGTTCAGCCTAGGCCGCAGCTCAAGCCCGCGCTCATGGACTGCAGCCATACAGACGACGTACCCCTAGACTGCCGTTCTAATGGTCTCCACTCCAGTAATCCCATATGATCTTCAGTTATTTTTGGAGCGTGTTTGGTCATACAAGATTACACCCAGCATTACAGAAATCGCCACTTCGCAACAATTCGGATAGCGTTCATGTGCTGCTGAACTTTAACGTGCTTATTTGCAGATAATGTTTTTTTTTTCAGATTCTGCTAGAACAGAGTCCTCGTAGCCTTCCGCATTCTGCAAATCTGGGTACGCCTCATGACGTCAATGGAATATCTTCTCTTTCTCATCGCTTTCGCGAAACCGGCACGACAACAACAGACGGATGGACTTCGACAAGCCCAAATTCCACTTGGCTCGTCACGTCACGTCTCGACACGAAACGTTCGACGACAAACGTGTCGAACGTGTTGCGCTCGTCGTGACGAGCGTGTCGAGCCATGCTGTTCTACAAGCTCGACTCAGCCAAAATGCATGGGCTCCACATGTCGAACGCATTGTGTCGAGAAGTGACGAGCCAAGTGGAATTTGGGCTATATGTGTTATGGTTCCTACAGGGTGGACCCACAAAAGGCGTTACTGTCGCAGCTTGTCTCGCAGAAATCGGCGAAGGATTTTACCGCTGGACGACTTCGGAATTTCGCCGCAAAAGATCACACCGCCTGTGAGACGCTTGTACGAAGCTGTTCGCTCTGAATATACACACGCACACACACACACACGCACACACGCACACGGGACAGTGACAATGACAACGGAATGTAATACAAACACGTGTGCATAGCCACTAACCAACCAGACACTACATCTATTCCTAACCCTGACCCTAAACCTACTACCAAACAACACGCAACAGTAAGTATTCAATTAAATATAGTCACACGTCCTATGTATCCACAGAAATTCATACGAGACAATGTTGTTGGCTCGGTGGCGCAGTGGTTAGGGCGTTGGACTTGCGACTGGAGGTCCCGGGTTCAATCCCAGCCGCTGCACTGTCGAGTGCGACCCTGGACAAGTTGTTCACACACAGTACAGCGCCTCTGAAGTTACGACCTTATGACGCTATATAAATCAGTTTAAATTTTAAAAAAAAATTAGAGCGTGAGAAAGGCAAAAATTTCTAAGTGTGGCAGACTAAATAGGCGCACTATAAAATAGTTGGACTTTGCATTATTTACTTTTATTTATTTTATTTACTTTGTAGCGCTGTTTTACAACTTTGCGTTGCCACCGTCCCCGTCAAGAAGAGAAACAGTAGTCACAGAAATAGAAGTCGCAATTCGGTACAAGTCGAAGGAACGCAAAACTGTCACATACCAGCAACAAATTGTTCCAGTTCCTGCTGCGTTGCCGACTGCTGAGGTTTCAGAACGACGAACGCGGTTGGTAACTCACCACGCCGCTCGTCAGGGCTGCTTACCACTGCCGCGTCCTGCACAGCACTATGAGACAGCAGCAGAGACTCGAGTTCAGCAGGCGCCACCTACAACAGTCCGATTCCCAAATTCATTCATGGACGTGTATCGTAAACCGGTAATCGATAACCGGACCCCCATGCCCGGGGATCGTGCACCGGCAGTCAGCTATCAATATTAAGCTGGCACCTAAACCAGCACCTAAACCTACCCCTAAACATAACCCTAACCCTACTCTAACCCTACCCCTACCCAACCCTAACCATAACCCTTAACTAAGCTTATAGTTCCAACAAAAGAGGAAAACCGATCGCCAGATTACTAATCGCTTAAACGTCGAGGCCATTTTGATTGTTTACGCCCATGTTGACGCCTACTAGGCTCCGAGGCCGCAGCCCAGTAGGCGTGCCACATGTCAGCCAAATATAGTGACTGCCGGTACGCGAACCGCGGGGATCGGGGCACGGTTCACGATACACTACGTTTATTCATACAAAAAAAATCGTAGACATGGACGTGGCAGAAAATTGGCAGATTTTTGTACGTCTTATAACATTATCAAATACTGACCGATTTTCAAACTTTTTCACTGTCAGAATTAGAACAAAATTTGTAATATTATTATCACAAAAGATCTCACCACATCCCAAATATGTTGCTACACTACCTTGTGAAATGTGTCTTAAACCAACAGTACATAAATGTGCCTAATTTTTCGGACCACCCTGTACATCCTTCTATTTATTGTGCGTAAAATATTCTATGTTGTTGATATGTTACGTTTTTGTTATTGTTGTTCGTCTGTTATATGTTTATATTTAATATTAAAACTTAAACATTACACACTTACATGACACAACGTTTAATTTACCATAACCAAACCAGTCTTGAACATCTTTTGCAAAATAAATTAAACATAGAATATGTTACATGCGACAAAGTGCAAAAAATTTAACATGTATACCTATGGTTTTGCATACGTGAATAAATTAGGACATCAGTCTATTCACTGCTTTACTGTTTTTGCCACCCCCTAGCGATTCTGATTCTTATCCGAAGTTATTAACTATATAAATCACTTACTTACTTACTTACTTACTTAATTGTCCAGCGGATGCCAACACCGTCCTCAGTACTCAATGCAATATCTGAGTAGGCGTGGGTGGGTGGTTAACTACTGAGATACAGGTTAAATTCTGAGATAGTGTACCTACTATTGTAATGCGCACGCATTCTTTTTGCAGCAGGCGCAACAGAAATGATTGATCACTAATATATATACATCTTTATTCGTGACAAGAAGCCACAGCACATATTACAAAAATAGAAACAAACAAAAATTAAAGTAACATATATAAATCGACAATTAGTCGTGAACAGACGAGCATGTGCTGTATCGATCGATACGGCTTTGTCCCCTTGCGGACATGGCACCGACAGGGAGGTCAACAGCCTATGATTATTATTCGTCACCATCGAAGTGTAGTACGATGTTGACCTTGAGCGGGCGCCTACCCTCTCGGCCCGCAGGGCCGGAAGGAGGTCATTAATCATAAAATATTGATCATAAAGGGGACCAAGGTAGCCAAGGTAGACTTGGCTGTCCGCCAAGTCAAGCGGCGGGGAGTGCGAGTTTTAGGGGTGACGGGTGGATTTTGTGGAGGATAACGCCCCCTGGCTCAGCTCGCCTAGTCTGATACTACTCGGCAGACTTATGACAATGACTAATGAACAGACAGTAATTAAGATACGAACAACAAAGACTGACATCGACGCTGTAACAGTGTCACAACAGAGCCAAACTGATATAGAGTTCTGATAAAATGCGGACTGTGGATCATACAATGAATGGGGTTAACGTTAGGGTTCTGACTGCATCGACATCTGCATTTTAACCAACTGTATGCTTCACAGATCCGCAAATCCGCATTTTTCCTTCAGTCACTTGCATATTACAAAAAATTCTGAATCTACTGATTTTGCATTGCGTAACACAGAGAACGGCTAATTATCATGAAATAATGAGAAAATACGAAAGTTTACCTGGTGACCTTTAACTTTGATCATCTCTTTGATTCGGTCCTCAATGACAAGGTGACCATCCGTATCATAGTAGCCAAGGTCACCTAACAGCACAATACAGTCCACATTCAGTCATAATATTAGCATACTTCACAGTATACTAGATCATACCAACTGGGTACGGAACAATAACAACGGAGAGTAGTACAAATACGTGTGCATAACCACAAACCTACCAGACACTAAATCTAATCATAACCCTGACCCTACTACTAAACTGCATGCAGTAGTAAGCATTCAACTAAACATAGTCACATGTCCTACATATCCAGAAAAATTTATATGAGGCAATGTTGTCGCACCATTTTTACAACTTTCTGTTGTCATTGTACCTCAGCCATACCAGGACTTAAAAAGTAAGTAAGTAAGTAAATAATAAATTTCTACATCGCATAGTCACAGTATCTTTAATGCGCTCAATACGTTGCGCCTATTAGTGTGCAAACAAGAATGTTTTGAACTGACATCTAAAACTCTACAGTCCAACAGCCGGATCACGCAGATAATCTGCCAAAGAATTCTAGACCGACGGGGCTGCGACACTGAAAGCATGCTGGCCAGCATTGGAAAATATCAAGGTCCACTGAAGTGCTAATAATAAAAAAGTTTCACAGAACATCAAATGGTCCATTGAAGGAATGTATACATCTGCAATAGTAATTTGCTAAATATTCAATGAAAATGACAGTCACTGTGCAGTCACTGGACAGAATGCTTGACGAGATTGGTCTTCAAACGTTTCCTACAAACAGTAGTCAGTAACGGCACCGAAGTGACGTTCTGTGGCAGAGTGTTAAACAGTTGGGAAGCAGTGACCAGAAAAGCTTGATTGCTGATGGTTGAAACATGTGTGCACCAGACAACAAGCGATGATGATGAAGTGGGACAAAGACGCTGAAAGGAATCAACATCAGATAACTGGTGGAATTTACAGCGAGTTATGGCAGAGTCGTCTGGTTTAAGCCTCTGTAGCCACCTAACGGCGTTGTGGCGCTATATAAATTTCGTATTATTATTATTATTATTATTATTATTATTATATACACCAGGATGGTTAGCTTGAACTCGATCCGCTCCACTGGCGCCTTCATGTAATATCAAGATGCCAAAATATGCATCTTTTCTAATACTGTGAGTACACTTTCGTATCAAACCAAAGAAATAAAATTGCCACCGTTGAAGGAAACGAAAAGTATCTACAGTAAATGACCGACCAGTCTGGAGCCATCCGTCCTCCAGCGTTTCTTTTGTCGCCCGATCGTTGTTGAAGTAGCCCTTCATAACCTGAGGACCGCTTACCAGAAGCTCGCCACTTTGTTCAGGTCCCAGCGAAAGTCCGGTCTCAATGTCGACAATCTGTCACACATTACACACGCCAGCGCTTACGACATACACCAGTGGTCTTCAACCAGGGTTATGCGGATCCTCAGGGTTCCGGGAGCACCAGCCAGGGGTTCCGCCAGTGGCTAGTCAAAAATAGCATCCGAAATATAGTTGGAAAACTCTGTGGTAACGCGTGACAGTAAAGTTATTAGAAATATTGGCTGTTGTGGCCATACGAGTTTAGTTCTGATTTAGGCTACACACACCTGCATCAATCGGTGTTTTTGTGCATAACTAAGTATAGGAAATGATGTTTCTGTTTATCGGGAACAGAAAAAAACCACGTGTCACTGCATCAGGTACAGCAAGCAATCGTAATGCTCCCAAGGGTTTCATTGCTATAAAAAGGTTGAAGAACAATGACATACTCGATGCAGTACAACACTATCTGTAATCACCATCATCTTAATATACCGTGTGCCAGAAATGTAATACTGATAACTTTTTACGCTGTAAGCTGTAAACTACTTATATGCTGATAAGACTATTACAGGGCCTATCGGGGAGCCAAAAAAACGGGGACCACACTTGTAACTTTATAAATACTGACAGAACTTACACCAAATTTGGCAACAATCAAGATCATTCTGAACACGAAATCACAATTTATATTAATCATTTTTTGGAAAATTAAGTGGCGCCGTGCACCAAACGACAGTAACCAGAGGCAAGGATCAGAAGGACCTTGTCGGCCATGTGGCATACTTTCTATCAAAGAATTGCAGGGAAAATGAATGCCAAGCAGATTTCCACCCGGAACACACGCGCTAACTGGAGACAGGTTAGAATAGATAGGATTTGGACGAGTATAGACAACGACGACAATTATGGCATACTGAAATGAGTATTCAGACCAAATTCCACTTCACATGACACGACATGTCATGTCGAGACAAGATATAACGTGTCGAGCTTGTTCCAACATGGCGGACGAATAAGTGATGGTGATTGCTTGTACTAGTTTAGTATTTTGTGCTCGGGGCATACACGCCCGGAATATAGTAAAAGCGAAAACATGCAGTGTGGTTACGAGATTGTTTGACAAAAACAGTCTTCGACACACTTCGAGAAGTTTAACGTGTTTTTCAACATGTTTGACAAGACTAGACTTGTGCACAACAAGTCTTTCCTGGGCCAAAATTCCTTAGCTAGGTAAAGGAAAATGCCGCATCAGCAACGCTGTGCGTCACAGAGAGGGCCGCGTTCAGCCTATGCCACAGCCCAAGCCTGCGCTCACGGACTTTAGCCTGCAGCCGTACGCCACACGTAGCCCTAGTATGCATGTCATGTCGAGCCAAGTGAAATTTGGGCTTTGAGTAGAGCTAACAGCCTGAATGCATAAATGTTGCAAGTACCTTGTACTGCGTGTTCTGCATAGCAACTCCGACCGTGTGATATTTGACGTCGTCATCGGTGTGACAGTGAGTGCCTGGACTAGCCTCGGTCAAACCAAAGGCTGGCAAGCACCACCGACAAAACAGCAAAAGTGCAATGTCAGTTAAATCAACATAAGCAAGTATGTAATCTTCAAAATGTGTGGCAGACGTGGCCTCAGCGCAAAATAATTGGCACAAGTTCTTTGTTTTTGACAGTTTATCACAGGCTGAACAGTAGTGAAGATAATTTATACACAGAACGGTAAAAGCAAGTATCTGGCACCAAGTATAACAACAAACCACTAACTTAATCACCATTCATTCTCACGCTAAATCGATGTTTACTGTTTTATTAACTGAAGTGGGAAGCGGCAAATGTGAGAGATTTGATAATGTGGGGCAAATTTGCCCTGTATTAATGAATCAGAAAAAGATATACATATAGACAGTGACGTCCGTGGTGAAGGAACTCATCGCCTTTATTGGGCTTTCAACCGCTGAGGCTGAGACCCAAATAACCCGTGTCCGCCAAATGACTGGCTCAAAGTAACAGCCAGCGCCTTTAAGTGACTTAAACCACTATGCCAGCAGTCCTCACCGCAGAGCACACTACTATTCAGAACTTGCCGTTTATTCCCAGAGAAATGGCAAGGCTGAGTGGACATGAGTGACCTGGATAAATGCTGGGATAGTATACTCGGCCTAGCAGCCTTCGGGCTTAATGCCTTATTCGTTAACTAACTAACTCGCTAAAGGGTCACCGATCCCAGTACTAACCTGGCGAGACGTAACTTAACTTTGTTGATGTGACCAATGCCGTTACCACTACGTCATCGTTAATGGCAATGCCCCAATCCAACGAGAACAGTCTAAATTCGACCCTCACGAAATCCAAACGCCTTAATCAATTACGACGAATTGATCAGTTAGAACGGCGCACCTTGTTTCGCGATGAGATTCGGATTATTGAGGCGTTCCATGGTTTTCTCGATGGTCCACGGCGCCACAGGGGCCGCTGCCACAACCAGTCGTCGAAGACTCGAAAAGTTATAGTTGGAAACCAGAGGATGCTGTGCCATGAACAACATCATCGGAGGCACCAAGAAACCAAATGTCACCTGCATGGTACAAACAGATTTAGTTTTACACCTTAGTGAAAAGGCATAGTGTAAAGTAAAAAGTAAGTATGTAGCAGTATTTCTGAAGCGCAGTTAAAAGGGGAGGAGTTCACACTGCGCTGTGGTCCCACTGCCTAAGTAAAGACGTCTTCAGCGACTGTCTAAAAAGGCTATCACAAGTCCGGCTGCCAGAGGTCCATCGGTAGATTGTTCCTGACTTGAAGTCCAGCTGTAAAGAAGGCTCTCTCGCCAAAGTTGGTGAATAATTTTACATTAGTCGTCGTACCTCGTCGTACCAATTCAGTGGGACAAAAGTGCAGCGTGAATCCCCCTTTAACTGCGCTCTAGAAATCTTCTTACTTACTTACTTAAAAAACCATGATGGCTGAAAGGTAATTGCTGTGGCTGCAAAGCTATGAACATTGTTGCCCTGATTCTCAGCATACGTTGACACTACAACAAGCATTTATTTCTTACTTAATTACTTACCACTTACATGCCTACTTACTTACTTAATCTAAAGACTCATTGTATTTTACTGTGCGTAATGATAATAATGTATAACGTCACATAATATTAACAATGATTCACCACAAATAATAAATGGGCAACCACCGATTTTTAAAGCATACCGACCGCATAGTTCTGAAGCGAGTCTAAGAAGAGTTTTGGTTCAAACTTCGGCAAAATGACCAGCTTCGCCCCGCTGATCAGTCCACTCAGCATAACGGCCACTTTGCCGTAGATGTGAAAAAATGGAAGAATCGCCAAAAACGTCTCGTCTCCCTCCCGAAAATTGAGCGCATAACGCGATCTGACACAGCACATTCAAAAAACTCGTGCAACAGTACTGATTTGCTAATTTATGCAAATATATGCAAATACATGAGGCAATAATAGACGTCTTACGTTAAACTTAGCATGTGAACAAGATGGTGCCACACCTACTATAGTAATGCGGCTGAACGTTTTAGTCGGGACTTGAAAACGCATCAATTTGCTGGACATTAGAGACATAGCGCATTAGAGGTAAGTAAGTAAGTAAGTAAGGACATTTATTAAGGGCACGATAGTATAAAAATGTCACGAATCCGCTGCGATCTCATGAATCAGCGAACAAAACAGTTTTGAGATGTTTGCAGAAAGTGTCCATTGTCAGCTCGGTGTTGCGAAGGGTAACAGGAAAGTCGTTCCATGCACGTGGACCGGCTACTGCGAATGATCTGTCGCCAAAGGTGTTGTTGCAGCGTTGTATGACGCAGACGGATCGTTCCACTGGTCTCACTGACCGCCTTTCAAATTCAGTAACGAGCTGTTTCACGGAATAGTGCTATACAAATCAACATTTAGTTACTTACTTATTTATTTATTTACTTACTTACTTATTTACAAATATATCTCGACTGATTAAGTGATTGAACGAAGGGGCGTATTCTGAAGCTCCCGAGCCCACATGGGGCCCAAACAACCATAAATAACTGAACTCTGTCTACCTGATCTGTTCGGTGTTCGCATAGATGTTGCCGTGAGTGAGCATCACGCCCTTTGGCAGTCCCGTAGTGCCGCTGGAAAAGGGAAGCGAGACCAGATCTTCGCTGGGACTGATGTTCAGACTGTGCGGAAAATGCGACATGTCATCACTCAGGAGGGCGGACATTGGAAGGCAGTCCGGTTGGCCATCGCCAAATACGACGAGTTCCTACAGACAACATGCCTATAAATGCTGTCTGTGGAACGCGAAAGTTCGATCGTGGCTTGTCCCAACTGCTTCACTCCAAGCTACATTGGCTGGACATTCCACAACGTGTCGCAGTTCACCGGTGTCTGCAGAACAAGGCTCCTCAGTACCTGATGGACTACTGCACGCGTACATCGGACGTCTCAAGCCGCCAACGCCTTAGATCGGCCAACCGTCACCAGTTGATGGTTCCACGACACCGTCGCAGCACGTTTGGTCGTCGGGCGTTTTCCGTTGCGGGTCCGATGGAATGGAACTCGCTTCCACACTCATTCCGGGACCCTGTTCAGAGTACTGACTTCAGATCGGCGTGGAAAACACATCTTTCTGTGGCGGAAAGGCACGATTAGCGCATTATAGGCACTGCGTGATGTGCTATACAAATCGACTACTACTACTACTACTACTGTCTGTTCGACCACTGTGCCGGTAGAAATGCGACTTCACTGGTCAACTGACTCCCGACTACCGTGGGTTGGTGATAAAGGAAGGTCAGTTAAAGTGAATAAAAATATTTCTAAAGAGCAGTTTAAAAAGAAGGGGGAGGGTTCACACTAAGCTTTGGTCCACTGACCAAATGAAAACGTCTTCGGCGGCTCTCTCAAACGGCTGTATGACAAGTCCGTCTGTCTCAGGTCCGTCAGCAGACAGTTCCAGACTCGAGGTCCAGCTGCACCTAAGGATTGGTTGCAGAAGTTGGTGTGCATCCGACTGATCAGAAGCATATGAATCTCAGCCAAGCGCAGTCTTCTTTGTGTAGTGGTCAGGAGGCGGACTGTCACTGGTGAAATAAAAGAAACTGGACAAAGACTGCTCACTGAACTCGACCACGTGCTGATATATTGGAAATGCGCATTGACTGGCCTACTGACCCTGCAGCCTGTACTGTTCGGACAGAAGGAATGTAGAGTATCTGGCACCAAGTATAACAAATGGACCACTTGCTTAATTACCATTCATTCCCATGCCAAATCAACATTCTTTTTATCACCTGAAAAAGTGGGAGTGGAAAACGTTAGACAATTGAAAATGTGGGCAAATATTGGCAAGACTGTGAAATCCACATTCACCAGTTCTACGATTACTCCCACATTTTTAAATCCCACTTTTTTCCACTCGTACATTTTTAGCATCCCCTTACCGACGGTTGATAACAGATAATGCTCTGCTTTAAAATCTTGGTTGTTATTCGCACGAGAATATCCCACAGAACAGCATACTTGCCTTGACCGTCGGGCAGCGTTTACGTGCCTCAGCAGCAACTGAAATTACTTCTTCCGAAGCAACAAGTAACGTTGACTGAATCTGATTAACTGCATCCACCAGTTCATCTGTCACAACAGTGGTATGCTACATCTAGCAAGCAACTTTGTAAGTGAGGCGAATGGGTTACTTTTAGCTGTGATAAGTGGTGGCTGAGTTCGTAAGTCCCTTGGACCAGTGTGCAAAAGAAGCCAGAAATTTACAGGAACGTGGCTATTATAACTTTATCATTTATTACTGATCTTACATGGTGTTATAAGATTGTCTTTGGGTATGTTGATATTGATATTGGCGACAGTATTAGTTTCAGCCCTGCTGTACACACCAGGGGACACGGTTAAAAACTGTTTAAAAAACAAAGTGCTGGTATCCGCTGTTCCTTTTTCAGTGAGCGTGTTATTAATGCATGGAATGGCCTACCTACATACGTTGATTTTAGAACTTTAGCTGCGTTTAAATGCACAATTGTAAGTATTGATTTCTCTTCATATCTCAAATGATACTAACAGTCATATTGATCGTGATTAAGCAAGCTTGTTCCGGTGTTTTCTGTCTGTTTTTATCTCTAACTGCGTTTTTAACAATTGTGTGATTACATTAGGGTGACTGTAAGTGCTTTCATAGCCTTGTCATTCCTGTTCAACATTGTATTGATTATCACTGCTGCTTGATCTCGTTGCTGAACAAATAAACTTGATTGATGATGATTGATCATCATGCACCTATTATGTCACTATCATAGATGCATTACAGTAGCTCATGAGCTGTAAAACAAATAAAAGCACAGTGTAAACTCCTTCCTAAGCCATTTGGCCAACAAGGTGGCACTGATCTCCAATTCTGTGAACCTCAGCCAACCAAAGTAGAAAGACCATGGACACAGGTACCTGTTTTACCTTGCCCCAACTTCTGCCGGTACATCGGTTATATCGCCTGCCGGCAGATGCAAATGTGTGTGAACAACTTGCTCAAGGTACAACTTCACAGTGCAGCAGTTGTGACAGAACCTGCGATTTCCAATCACAAGTCCAACACCTTAACCACTACACCACTAAGCCACACTGTACTAGTTAATACATATTGCATAATTATGATGTCATTGCATATTAAAAGCCAGACTGGAAGGGAAGGATTATTACAACTGTCATCAGCAATCACAGTAGCTTGCCACGCTACTGCTAAGTATACAAGCACCACGATGATCAGACTACTGGTCACATACGGGCAGTATAAGCTGGGTTGACAGGGCTAACCACAGCCCCAGCAGCTGTAGCAGCAAGGTACATAACAATGAATTCAATGGAGTTGAGGCAATACATCGTCACGAAGCTGCCTTTCTCAATAAGTCTCAGCCGAATGAGACTGCTTGAAACCTTGGCAACCATTGTCGCCAGATCAGCATAGCTCACTTCATGTCCAGTCACCCCATCCACCTGATCAAACGTCAATTATAAACAATTTAACAACAACAATATGCAGACTATGTGAAGTCTAACCGCTAGATTACAGCCCAGAACCACAGCTACAGAGTTCAAGTAAGTAAGTAAGTACCACCTTTTATTATGATGCGAAAAGCGCACATCAGTAAAGACATAATCACATTATCACATAAAAAAATTAAACATTAAAGCAGAGTACTGGCCACCATACTGTACAAGATATAGCCTAAAGTGTTATTAAACTTTCTCTGCCAACCATGTTCAGTCTCCCCACTATCCATCTCCACTGGCTTCACCTCCTGATTTCAGTGTCTTTCTACCGGCAACTGAAGATGAAATTATCAAGCTGATTAGTGATTGCCC
>Ga0056115_1000487_pt1 | contig 17910 bp, 13 predicted proteins | sample WorMetOlspDAHAB1_FD_77007 | JGI IMG/M metagenome (GOLD analysis project Ga0056115, IMG submission 77007) | Marine gutless worms symbiont microbial communities from Max Planck institute for Marine Microbiology, Germany - Olavius sp. DAHAB.1 ...
GACAGGGAAACTGGAAATTCAGTCACTTTTTAAAGATTTAGCTTAGGTTAAAACGACAACTTAAAGGTAGGCTGATGAAAAGAAGTAGAACGTTCACCGCAATGCCCGCATTCCAGTATAAACTCATTCAACCTTATGACTGGAACTTTTACATTGATAACTCTATTGGGTTTATGTCACTGAACGGAAATGAACTGGAGTGGCTTGCATCGAACCAACGCTGTCGTGGTCAGCACAACGTCGACCGTGTAATGACGGAAAATGACGGTTAGGCACCAATAATATAGTTGTTAACATTACAGTGCAATGCAGCAGTCAGCCAATTAACTTAATAGCATTGTGGTTATCAAGTGGTGAATAATATCAAGCAAACCACTGCAGCGTCTGTGTCGGTTGTCTGTAGTGGAAGGGCAGTGGCGCGGGAACGAATTTGAAAGTGGGGGGGGGGGGCCCCGCCCCGGCGCGAACCACCGGAAAAAAATTTTGGTGGCCGTGCCCCTCCACTTTTTTGGCTCTAGGTGTACGTTTTGTCGTTGTGTTGCGCGCTTTTGTAATGGTCAGTACAGATTGCCCAGTTTCTAGTCTGCTTTTTTTCTACTCACGGTGCCCTCTGTGCCCAGCCTTTTGTAAAAGCTAGAAGTGCGGGGGCACGTGCCCCCGTGCCCCATGGAATCGGCGCCACTGGTGGAGTGTAATGGATGCTGAGACCAGAACCGTGATTATGCCTGCTGTACGACTTCAGTATTTAACAGTGATAATATATGAGCAGAAAGAACACGTAATGGCGTAAATTTGTTTAATGCTCTCTTTGCCGCCATGCGACTGCAACACGAAAAAGTTTCGTCACACTACAGCGAGTGTACTAGAGTTATCACACGAACGTGTAACCAAATAATCGAAAATGTGAGTAAAGCATGCGAGTAGAGCAAAGGCGCCGGCTTTGGTAATGACTTCTGACATGTCACAGTGCCTTATTCTTGGCATAATATTGTGCATTATTTCGTTCAAATTAAACTTTAGTTTTCCTTAAGACAGCATGCAATGTCAATGTCAATTTCAGTCGTGAATTTATGTATAACGTAGAATCATGAAACATCTCTATTGCGCTCAGTGTGTTTAATAACTCGCAAATAATTCTGTTTTAAGTAGTTTCCTAAAACAATCAGTCTCGGAAGTCGGTGTTGGATCACTAAGACGATCCTGTAAAGAGTTCCAAGAAGTCGGACCGGCAAGTGGTAGTGATTGTCCAGATCAGTCACAAACGTGTACTATAGCCGTCTCCGAAATTAGCGAAATAAACCTTCGATGTCCTCAGAAACCGAGCGTATGGCCACGTGACTTGTCCAGAGCGTTGCAGTCGCTAAGACTCGCTGAGCGTGCCCGCAGCGAACACGTGACACCCTCGAATATCGGCCCAAACGGCGATGAGGCAGCATTCGTTTCCGGATCGCCGTTGCCGACCGCCTTCGCAGCCTGCAGTCTGCGCATCGCCGACGGTTTGCATTTCCGGTTCCGTCGCCGTATTGCTTCGTCGAGCGCCTCGTTGGTGCATATTGTCGCCGCCGCTTTTCTGCCGCTGCCGTCGACGCCGACGCCGCCGAGCTCGTGTCCGGCAGGAGGCCGCAAACCGGAAGTATCGTGTCGCCGTGTTGACTGTGCCTGCTGGCGCTGATCCGCTGCGCTCGACGCCGAAATCCAGCGCACCGGGTCGCTGTATGCAGCACGTCGTCGCGCGTCGGCCTGGTGCGACGGCGGTGGTGGCGACATTCTCAGCAGATAGGCATCTGCGAGGCGAACTCGGGCGCGACCGTCGTCAGATGTCGTCCATCGAGGTCGACATCGCTCAACACCGGACGAACAGTCGTCGCTCTTTTCTTCTTCCGGTTGAGCCGTATTTCCGGTATCGGTGACGTCGCTGTCCGTCGCCTGTTTTATATCCTCCGTACATACGTCTGGATTCGACACAGAACAACTTGTACCGCCGTTTTCGTGCAAGCGTTCCTCGTGACATGACTCTGAGTTCTCTTGGAAGGACCCACTGGCCTGTTCTTCCAGCTCTGTCGCGGCTTCGCAGTCAGTTGGCGAGGGACCTTGTTCTGTGTCTTCCTCCAGCAGTGGTTCGGGCAACAACTGAGAAGCGGATGTTGCCCACGTAGGTGCATTTTCTACGTTAACGTAGACCACCTCCGACTTGTCATTGCGGCCACAATGAGGGTGATGATGACTTGGCGACGTTATTGGCTCGGCAACCGTCGGTGTGATGAGGTAGCGATCTTCAGACCGGAAGCGTCGATGTCTGCCGCTCTGTCCGACGTCTTCGCGGTTGTCGGGTGCGCGCACCTGTCGCAACTCGACGAACCTCATAATTCGACCGTCGACGACGTCCACCCGACTAACGGGCACCTGGCTGAGCTGTCGGTGACCGCCGCCTGACGCCGTCGTGCTCAGCCGGGCGTCGAGGTGGCCGGCGCGTCTGTCTGTTCTCGACGGCGGCGGTCGACCCAGCGTGTCCTGATTGTCGTAGATTGCGCCGCTGTCGGTGAGTCTCACCGGGACGCTGTACTGCGGCTGCGCGCTGCTGTCCTGTTGTCGGCAGAATCTCACGTTGGCGTAGTTCAGCGGCAATGGAGTCGGCACCGCGTCGTAATTGTTGTCGTAATTCGCCGTCGCACCTGCTGACCAAGTAATCAAATAAGTAAGCTAGTAAGTAAACTGACTTATATTGCACCGAGTCATGGCGCTTCTGAAGTGCAATATTACAATAGCGAAAGTCAAAGAGGACATTTAAACATGCATGGCTGTCATTTTGTCATTTACAAGACACAGTCTATGACTATACAAATAGTTTATGAGTTATGACAAGGCGTGTTTTTGTGCAGTAAACTCACAAGTCATATTAGATCAATTTACGTACAACACTATGATTGCTACACTAGCATGTCGACATTGAATTTTATACTCTGACAAACTAGTATCCTCAGTCTAATCAAATACAGTACGGATAATTTGCACAACGGAACACAATACCAACGTTCTGCGAATGGTTGATTCAGGTGAGTTCTGGGAAGCCACTCGTTAGCGACCGGTAGTAAACTCGTGTTGCATGTTAATGTTCACGGTGATGACCTTGTGTATACGAACTGAATTTATTTAATTTTGTCGAATATGTTGACAAAGCATCGAAAAAGAAGCGCAAACGCGGCGAGCTTTCCGTTTTATGACGAGTGGCTTTCTAAAGATCACGTGACAACCATGCTGTAGGCCGGTTCGATGCACAGTGTGTAGATGGTCTACTTGCTATATTCACGGAATCTGTCGGTTCTCAGCGCACTCAGTCACGTGCATTTTCCAGTCACGCAGTGTGTATTTAGTGCCGCCGCTGCATGCATACAGTGTGATTTACGACCTGTCGATAGACGAACTGCGTATTGCGTCAGTGCGGGACACCGAAACCAAGACTGAGACTGTGACTTACTCGCTGTCAGAGCACTGCCGGCTTGCAGCAATGGCCGTCCTTGTTGTCTCGCCGTCAACCTCGACTGACTGCCGAAACAACTGCATCCGCGGTGCAAATGGTCGACGTCAACCTCGTTCGAGTTGTAGTACAAGTCGCCGACGTCATCACCACACCACATCGTTGACGTCGGCTGCCGATATAGAACACCCACGTCGTTGCAAGTCGCTGACGGTGACAGATCAGAGCAAGCCAGACAGGCGCAGCGTGGTCGGCTGTATGTTGCCGAAGCAGGAATCTTGTAGTGCTCCTGTCGTCGCAACATAGGCCCCTAATTATTTCACCTATGCACACTTTTATCTTTTCCTTTAATGGCCTTGGGTGTATGCAGCGAATATCCAGTTAAGTGCTTGAAACCGTTGTTTCAGTCGCAGAAAGCATTCTGTGAGACAAATAGTTAGGCGCTCTACGCCCCACCCACCCCCAGTGAGACTGGCAATATTGTGCTGAAAGTGCCCGTAACCCAATCAATCAATCAATTCCGCTACGACAACCATAGTCAACAACTCTACGTGATATTTGAAGCAGAGTCAATGAGAGGCGTATAAACGTTACACAGCCAACTTCATTTCGGTACCGGCTGATTCAGCTATAGCCCAAGGCCGTAAAACGGCGTGCGCATACGTATTCCGCGAACCATAAACAGGAATATACTGACACATAACTTCTGTAGGCCTAATTCATGCAATCATTTCACTGATACCGACAAGAGCGCTGCAGAACTATGACGTAAAATGTGACAAGTTCAGTCATGGCTGTGCTGTGTGCACGCACGAACAACATCCAATTAAAGTTTTGTCATCTGGATGCGCATACATATTTTGTATTCAATTTTACATTTATTTCAATTTCCATTGTTTCAAGATTTAATAGGATATCTGATGCAGCGCTTATGTCAAGACTTGAATAGGATCTTTACAAATTTTTTATTGATGATTACGATGATGATGATGATGATGATTAAAGACGAGTCACGAAGACGTACGAAATCATTCGGCGATGGTGATGCCCATCCGTTGACGATCGATGTCGGCAGAGTAGCAGCCCGCCTGTCGTTGTAGCAGCCGGGCGTCGGAGGCACAGCATCCAACAGACAGCTGGCGTTCGGTCGCCGACGTTCAAACAATGTCAGCGGCTCGCCATAACGATCCCAAGCCCTGTCAGTCCCAGTCCAGCGTGACGATAGCGGCGGCGGAGGTCCCCGCTGTCGGAATTTCTGTCCTCCAGGCGGCGGCAGCACGTAGTAGACGTCGAATGTTTCGAAAACGTCGGACGGCGAAGAACCGCTGATAGGAGATGACGGCGGCGGCGGCGGCGGCGACTGGCCGCTGTTGTTGGTGGACAGCTGCAGAGGAGGTACTTGTGGACCCCGACTAGTGACGTCACGATATGACGTCATCGCCGCATCGTTTGAGTCACTGTCGTCGTCACTCCAACTGGATGACGTCACTGCCGACTTACCTACATCGAACCATTCCACGCGATCCAACACGCAATATCACACACTGTTTAGAGGAATAGAAAATGTCAAAAAATAATTACAGTAGAAGATGCCTGTCAAACCGAGTCTGTTGCAGCCACACGTGAATAAAACCAAAACGAAAAAGTGACAAAACTAAAACATAATAACCGTTATAACAAAAAAACCAACTAATTAAAAAACAAACATAAATACTTGAGTAGTCTACAGGGTGGGCCATAAAAGTAAGCCACTATACAGAATCATCAATAAATTGTATTACAGCCTGCCATTGAGATAAAATTTTTCTTAAAGTAAAGTGTCAATAAAGAACAATAATGTGATCACGTGCTATTAAATATTCTATGTATGACCTAATTTGTGAAGTCAATTACTGCAGCGCAAAACTGCGACATGCGTCATATAACGCAAATGACGTCAGCTCTCCTTCTGTCAACATTTCACCTTCGTAAGCTGTGAATTCTACTTCTAAACCATGTTTTAGATTGAAATTCATGTAAAAATTTCTTTCGTTTCCATCTTTTACCTTTTTCAGGTCTTCAATTGCCATTTTATGATATACCCATCTTTCCCATATGATCGCAGCTTCTTACATAGTAATTGATGACGTCACAACATAGGTCACGCATATACTATTTAATACCAACCTATAATATTCTAGTGCTTCTTTTACACTCAAATTTGATGGAAAATCGAATCATTAACGGTTTTTAATAGGATTCAATGATAAATCGGTAAGTGGCGTACTTTTTTGAGCCACCCTGTATTTTCAACGACTTTACTGAAGCGAAGTATCGACGCCTGCTTACCTTTAGGGCGATGCCGTAAGAGATGCGTCGACAGCCATGACATGCAACCCACCGGCGATGTTTTCCGATTGCCGCAGAACCTTTCCGATTTTTCAGGCAACATTTTCGACTCCAGAATGTCGCAGAGTCAAACGAAACATAGAACTAACTGCACACGTTGTCGCGTCTAACAAACATTCGGGCAGAACACGAAGACTCCTCAGTTTGGCTTCGTGCAATAGCTTCGCTTCCGTTACTTTTTCTCAGCTTTTTATTACAGAATACGAGCATAAAAAAGCGCTGATTTTTCAGAGGCTTGTGTGGTAGCGTATGTTACATTAGACGTAAACGCTTCGAAATTACGAACACAAACCGCATGCACGAACAGCGATCAACGGCGTTCAGAAAAGTCGTTATTTTTTAGAATCGTACACTTTTTTTCCCACGGGTCATCTATCACCGCTCGCCGACAGTCATACAAACTCGGTATGATTGAGTATAGACCAGTGCGGTTGAGTGCGGAAGATGCGTCATCGGGCCACGCCAGGGTAGGAGAGGGCATCCGGCTCTGAGGGCCGCCGCCTCTGTTAAGCGTTGCGGCCGCAGCAGCTGCAGAACTGAGCGGATGTCGCTTCCTGCCAGATGCACGCCTCTTCAAGTTTTTCCACAAACAAAAATGTGTCCCACCGACGTTCCCGCGTCATTGATTAAATATCATATCGCAAGGTAAATATCGCTTTGGTGGCTGGTCACAGAATATCCCGATATCACATTTTGCGGCCATTTGCTTTCGTTGATTATAAACGTCGGACACAAAACTTATATTAAAAATATTAAAATCACTAGAAAAAAACTGAAAAAATGTTTAAAAACACAGATATTAGCACCAAAACACTCTTTTAAACTGGGAAAATCAAATAGGCCTATACAAAGTATTAAAATAAATAAAACAAAAATTTAGTGATAGCAGAACAAAGTTTTATAGAAAGAAAGCAGTCGTTCAGGTAACTCATTAACAGATGTTTCATATTCTCTTAATCTCGCGAACTTCACCGCTTAATTATAAGTGCGTGCGGTTCCGTTGCCGAGTCGGTTAGATTTCCCGAAGCAGCCGAGAACTTTTACTCGTAATTCATAAAAAGCCAAGCAAATATCGAAACCGGATTGTACGAGTTCCTTAAACAATAAGCAACTGCGGATAATCAAACATATGAAAAATCATGCTAAAACTGCATATGCATGTCACAGTTGTTTCACAAATCGGCAGTTTTTCCAACCAAGTAAATAGTTTCAATTACTGGTTGAGTATCATTTAAGTTTTACTCGTGCAGTGACTCCTCCGTTCGGCAAACGTTATTTTTGATGTAAAACGGTAAGTAACAAAATTACTATACATCCTAATCTCAATTACAGTCTATAGTTCGTTTTGTCGAGAAAGCTAATTTCGTCATATTCCTGAGCCAACGATATAGGCTGGCTTGTGCAATTTTGTAGTCAATCTATTCTCACATTACAGTTAACGATTATTCATTTATTCCCAATTTCAGGTAGGTCTACAAGCTAAAATATGTCGCATATAGTTTAGTTAAACTCCTATAATGTATGAGACACAGTTGCCGTAAACAGAAACACAAGCAGCACACGGATAGCTGCACGAGGACTTTGGCATCAGTTTCTACTGTGTGCTGCTGCGGCCAATTACATACAGGCATCATTATCGATGATCACCGCCACGATTAACCTGTGTACCGCGCGTCAGACAGCAAATTTCACAATGTAAATGGCGTCGATTCTAGGTCATGGCAGGTCGCAAGGCTAATGCCATCTGTGCCTGTAGAACCCATTCATTTTTCACGTTCATATGCAGCAGCCAATATTACAGTTTAACACATCAACATTGAATACCACATCAAAGCAGGCAAGCTTATAAACCAACTCTTTTAATAGCCATACAAACTATTCTTTGAGTTAATCAATGGACAGTGATTCTCTTTATAGAATCAATCTAAATGTTGCTATGGCCGTGACATAAGACTCGTACCAGTATCCGCTCTATAGGCCGTACAGATGGTCATTATGATACGTTAATGCTGCTACAACAGCATCGACACAAGTTTTTAATTTGTGATTATATTTTCTTGACATGATTACATTGTACATTTTTATTTTTTTGAACAAACAACATAAATTTCAGCATTTGAAACAACGTTTCAAAACGTACACACTGCAAAACCTTATAGTTAGACCGTTAGAATGGCATTAGGCTATCTTTTGATTACGAGAACTAGACTTTTCTCTTCCTCATTGCTAGCTGCTCACGAGTTAACAATACACAGTTCACCCGCAATAGTGTACGTTAAATTCTATTCAGGCATTGACGTTTTGCTGGTTAATTTTATTGTTATATGATAATGTTGCCTACCAATGATGGATGCACGTCACTAGAAGGGTGTGTAGGCCTATAAATATTAATTGCAAAATGTGCTACAGATAGGGCCTAACGGTTACTCTTGCGGTAGACGACACGGGTTAGGTACCTAAGCATAAAACGAAGGACAAAGGTCGAGGCATTCTAAAATTAACTTCACATGCTGTTTGCAATAAACAACACCGAGTAGGCCGTACTTCGATCAGTTCACTGTGGTACCTCCAACACGAAGTGGACTGTCGTGTCACGGATTCGACCTAACATGCCTCGAAATATCTAGGATCTTTCACTGTCGATCTTCTCCTCTCGAATTAGTTTTGTATTGGTTTTTACGTCGTCGTATTAGAAAATTCGCATTTTTCGTTTGTAGCTTGAGCGGCACGGTACGTAGTCCAACCGTGCTGAGTAAACAAGCAGATTGGAGGCAGTATAATAGGCATAGTTGTCGCTGAGATTGTCTTGTTTCTTTCGCCGCCGCCATGTTATCTGTAGTGAAACTCATTCTGACGGTGAGTGGCCTGGCGACTCTGTGGATGGCTTGGCATCGCTGTGACGCGTATTCAACAGGTCCTCCTTCGAGTGCATGTAGAACAATGTTGCCGTCGCATGGAAGCCGGCCGCGCACCGACCCGTCACCGTACGTCATCACGTTCCGTCGTATCGGAGGACATCGCGTCAACGGTAACAACCACGGATTTATTTACACTCTCCTCCACCTCGAATGTGGGTGAAGACGTGAAGCGAACACCCCGACACTGACCCCCAGAGTCCAAACCCCCGGCTTGTCGATCTAGGCGTCTTTGTCGCCTGTGCACCTCAGAAATTGGCGAACATCCCCAACCTTGGTAACAACTTACTTGCGACGGAGGAACGGTAGCAATATGTGCTAAAATCTGAAGCCGTTTTTGATACAATAAATGTGAAAGTTTCAGGATAGTATATATCTGCAAGACTGCACATCAAAAAGCCCCGGTCGATACTGTCCTTAAATATGCACGCTAAGCCTACGATGTGATGTGCTGTGCATTCTCTGTAAAATGATAGGGGCCTAACTGTCCGGTTTTTGTTTTAATTCTTTTATGTGTTTTATTGCTGAGCGCGTGCAAAGGATTAGTCGGTGTATTGTTAACTTTTGACATCCATCATACACAGTGTAGTCCAAAAAATAAGCTACTCTCGACTTGTTAATAAATCGTATTATAACCCGTAAACGAGGCTAGTTTTTTTCATCAATTTTGGGTATAAATGATGCACTAGCATACTTAAAGTTGTAATTTATGACGTCATCAATTACTGTGCTTGACGTGGCGATATGTGTACGAAAAAAGGAAAGATGTGGATTGATTTTAAAAAATTTTGTATGAAGATACTTTTATTTATTAAAGGATGCTCTAGATATAAACTTTATAGCCTGATAAGACGAACAGAATCAAGAGGGAGCGCTTATACATTTACACTTATTTGAACTATATCGCACTATCGCGGCTCACGCAGTCACAAATTAGGTCGTGCATAGAATAATTAATACAACAGTGCTCGACACTTTAATTTGACGACAAAATCTAATCTCATTGGTAGGGTTTAATACGATTTATTGATAATTCGGTAGCACTTTTGCCCTTTTTTGTTGACCACCCTGTTCATTTCAGTGTTGATGTGCAGTGACAATCAGTTCGCCAGGCGGAGCCACGTTTAAGGGATTTCTTCTGGTAGCGAAGAAAGCAAGCGGACAGAACACTGGAGAAATCACAGGAACATTCGACAGTCCACCGAGATACTCCGCCATGGAGCTGAAATGCAACAGGGTCTGTGTAGCAGGCAATACTGGCAAATACTTGACATCGATATCACAATGTTTTCGTTTCAATTTTTGGTTCAGTAGTTCAATAAGCAATAATCCTGCAAGATTATTTTTGCTTCATCGAGTAGGTCTACGCGTTATTCGTTGCATTGTTTTAGTGGCTGGCATTCGCTCACGCTGCTGTCATAAAGAATAACAACTCAGAAAAAATGACGACACGTTGAAAGTTCAATAGGCGTATAGATTTTGAAACTATATTTGGTTCCAGGTACCCAAAATTATCCCAATTAGTCTTCATTCCACCAAGGTAGGCCTACACTAGGTTGACTAAGTTGCATTCGCACTCTCACCGTCAAAAGTTAGCTTATACCCGTATGTTTTTTATGGTACTGTTGTGGTCGATTTTATAGAGAGCGGTGTCTCATAGCGCTCGTCGAGTGCAGAATCACATCAGTGCAATATGGCGAGTTCCACAACAAGCTACCCCAGAACGCGTCGTATTCACGTAAGTAAGCTATACAGGGTGCTGAGGGTGGCCCAAAAAGTAAGCCACTATCAAGAATCATCATTAAATCGTATTAAAAACCGCAAATGCGGCGACATTTCTCATCAATTTTGAGTACAAAATGAGCACAAGAGTGTTATAAGTTTGTTTTAATTACTCTATGTGTGACCTAATTTGTGACGTCATGAGTTGCTGTGTTTGAAGCTGCAACATGGGTAAAATCAATGTATATGACAAAATCATGATCGAAAATCAGAAAGAGAAAATATGGAAATCATAGAAATTTCTACACAAATCTCCATCTACTAGATGATTTAGCATTAGAATTCACAGCATGCTCAGGCGACTGATGCCAGACGGAACGCTGACATCATTTTAGCGTATGTGACGCATATCGCTACTTTGCGGGTCAGGCATTGTTAATGACATCACAAAGTAGGTCACGCAGAGAATATTTAATACAGAAGGATAATATTAGTGCTTGATAATTTTTTTAATTTTACGAAGAAATCTAATCTCATTGGCAGACGTTAACAGGATTTAACACAATTTTTGTGATAACTTACTCAACGTTATACCAATGCGTGAACGATGTTACATTGCATGATTGTCAGTCGTAAGCGAAGCTATAGAGCAGTCCGTCCGCAGGACATTCAGCCGGACAGTCCGTCAGTTAATTCTTAACAGTTCACACCTGCAGAAGCGGTTTTTGAACCATATATGCTCTCGATGACCAGATGAAACTGTAGGCTAGGCCTGTTCATATGGGTCTGTGAAATTTAATGTAAAATTCTGAAGTGTTATTGAGATAGCAAAGGAATCAAGCAATACACTTTTTGATGAGGCTGACATTAGCCCAAGTTCCATTTGGCTTGTCACGTCTCTACACGAGAGGCCTCGACACGTTCGACGTGTCGAGCCCATGCATTTTGGGCCTTTTTTGGCTGCGTCGAGCTTGTTGAACAGCACGGCTCGACGCACTCGACACGACGAGTTCGATTCGCTCGACTCAACGAGCTCGACACGTAACTTAGTTTGTTATGTAATTTGTATAAAGTTATGACATGTAAGTTATTCACTAATTTATTGGAGTATACATTACTTTTATTTATTTTATTTGACGGAACAAATAGGATTTGTGTATGTTAGAGCATGAAACGACTAAACTTGTACAGGCGAGCACTATAGCTTGTTCTTCGTCCGCCATGTTGGAACAGCACTGCTCGACACGCTCGTCGAGTCGTGGTAAGCCAAGTGTAATTTGGGTTATTGTGTTGTCGACGTCTTGACATTGACCAAAGCACTAAAGTTGAACTTGAAATTATTACGTGAACCAATAGCAGAAAAAATACTAAAGACGTCACATCACATCACATTTGTACCACCACAGTAATATTGTTTTTATGTATAGGCAGCTTTTTTGAGACGCTGTGTGCAGTAAAAAAACTTGTGTTTTTTGTCCACAGTACGACAGTTGTTCAAACCATGCGGAATTTTTGGACGAATGTTGCATCACAACCACTGGACCTTGGTGTGTGAACGACCAACCATTTCTTGCAGTCTCCAAACAACCGAACTACTAACTCGATACCATACGTATACCATGACTATTTAGGCTTATCAGCTATTGTCTTTGGTGGCGTGCCTATAACATTGCTCGATTCAACAACTGATCATAATGATTTAACAATGCCGCTTTATTATGGGCGGTTGGGGCCCGGTCCCTGTTATTGCTGTCCGCTTGTTGCATGTCTGTCGTTGACGTTGATCCGAACGCGTCCCAGTTATGAAAGGAAAATTTCTTCAATGCTGTAAATTTATACCCACGTAAAATTTTCCAACAACTCATCGTGGCAACGGCACTACACACTATATTCGAACACCGAGTTTTGGCAATGTTGCCATCACCGTGTAAATGCGATCTCTTCTGTTGTACCAATTGAAGACAGACACTTTGAAAACAAAATGTTATGTTATAAATTACTGCGTGAAGACTTTTTCTGGTGTTTATTAAACCTGTATGTTTTTATTAACTTGTGACTGTTGATAGCAACATACTATTTATAGATCACCGTGAGCCATCAGACGAACAACACAGAGTTTAAAATTCATATCGTGTGTCTCCACATACACTGTTGTATTATACTGTATATATACAAAAACGTTACATATAAAAAATAAGACAAGCTGCCATAAAATCAATGCGAGACAAAACAGAGCATTTTCACGATCGCGATGGAAAGTGCAAAATGGCCTACCGTGTATGTACATTACATTATATCAATTATTAAAAACAGTCTGCAAACAGTCGATATCATGGAGTTTCAAAAAGAATTTCAGAACTTTGCACCTTCTTCCTCTCCCTTCCGCCGAACCCTCGGCGCTGTATTTGGAGCCGAAAATCATGTTGGTGTTGACATAAACTAACATTTTAACAGTATAAATTGATTTTATAACAACATAAGTCCATTAAGAACAGCTGCAAATTTTGCATGTATCTGGACATCAAAAGCCCCGGTCGATACCGTCGTTAATTATGTCCGCTTAGAAATGACCGAAAGTCTTGAGCTGAAGTGCTCCGGTGTTGCCGTACAACGCGTCGCTGAATCGGCGTAGTTTGCGCAGAAGCTCCCTCTTTCGTCGACGCTCGGCCGCCGTGTCATCGCAGTTGTTCGAAGCCAGTTTCGACGCCATCTTCGTCCGCCTGCAATCGGCAGCGTCGTTGGCGGGCGCCCGACCGCAGCCGCACAGTGGGCAACCGCCACCGACGGCGCGCTCCCGGGCCCCGCGATGCCGCCGCTCTGGGCGCCGAAACGGCGAGCCAGACTGACGGCAGCCGGTGTGTCGCCGATCGTCGACGACCCGACGACGTCCATCACGGTCGATGTCAGTCGGCCGGTCAACCGTGAACAGCGCATCGCTCCTCGTTGGCGGCGGACAGTGCAAGGTCATTCGCCGATTGTTCAAGGTCACCCGTCGCCCGTCGGACGACCAGCTACAACACGTGTCCGTGAAACAGGCGGGCGACTCGAACTGCTCAGCGTGGCGACCGGCAGATCGGACAAGGCTGAAATTCTTTGCGGAAGGCGGCAGAACACCAAACTCCGGCAGACGCTCGAGTCGCTGTTCGGCGCCACATCCGCATTCGAAGAGCGTCGAGCGCGAGAAGTCGTCGTCGACATTGAGCCGAGAACACGTGAGATCCGACTGGCGCTGACTCGACGAACTGTTGGTCGAGTACAGTCGCGTCTGACCCATCTGACGCCGAAGTCTTGCCGTGCAGTTGGCGTCCGTCGACCGAGCGAAGTCCATCTCGGTCGCTGAAGACGGCGACAGTTGATCGACGGCCGTCGAGCGCCGACGAACAGAGTCTGCGACGTCGGCGATCTGACACAGCGGTGGCGTGTCCCCAAACAAACTCGGCTTGTCGACGTCGGCCAGCAGTCGTGGGAGAAGCCTGCTACCCTCGCGGTCCTGAGCCTCGCTACCCTGACAACGAGAGTACAGCGACGAACGGTCCGTGTTTATATCATTCGGTCTCCTCGAAGAATGACCGCAACGGTCGTCGGCGGCGGCTGGTGACGACAGCGGCCTCGGCGGCAGAAGCGCACTAACGTCGAAGAAGCTATCGATGACGGTGCTGTGAAGTGGGTAGCTGAACGTGCTACAGAAAGCGGCGCCGGCTGCGGTCGTCGCCTCGTCGCCTGACGAGCTGCAGAATGCTCCGTTGAGACTCGACATCGACGTCGTTGAGCGCACGCGATGAAGCACTTGGCCGTCGATGTCCGACGTCCGACTGATGGCACTCACGTCTTCCAGATTCACATTCGTCGACGTCGTCCGACGCTGTGGGCTCAGCGCGCTCGACGTGCGCACTAGACTCGACCGTTCCAACTCTTTGTCCTCGGCCAGGTCCGGAAACAGGCGCGGAAACCGGATTTCCGGTTTACGGATGCCTCTCGAGTTCATAACGGTTCCGGAATGACGGTTTTCGTCGCCGGAAATGTTCTCCTTATTGTCGGAACGTCGGCGACGAACAGAAAGCGCTGGGCGTCGAGTAGGCTTGGCGCGTCGGCGCGGGTCAACGGACGCGGCGTCGACGGTGGCAGTCTTCCCCGCCGAGTCGGACGTTGATCTGGAGCGAGTGTTGCACGTGAGAACGGCGGCAGCACATGACCGACTCATCGTCGCCCTCGCAGATAGATCAGCTTCCGGCAGGTGCGCGTTGCAGGGTCGCTTCGGCTCTGGCGACGAACTGCACAACGAATAAGCGTCTTGAGAACCGATGGAAGAATGCTGCTGGCGACGACGACGACGACGACGCAACTGGAACGCGTTCGAGGTCGCGTTGCAATCTGTCCGAGGCGCAGCAGCGGCTAAACCACTCAGAATGTCAACAAACTGACGCTTGACGGCGCTTACTTCTAGTCTTATCCGATCACTCTCCTGCAGAATTTCAAGCTACAGCAACAGACAGTATACATGTAATCGTTAATATAACAGACACAGCGTTACAGATAAAAAGAAAGTGTGTCCAAAAAAGGAGCCAACTTCGGCGCTCTATAGCTCCAAGTAATGGCGATTGCATTTTCCAAGAAAATGCGAGTATATTTCTATAGTTTGGAAATTAAGTGAGAACCAGGTTGTTACGGGAGTCAGTTTCGAAAGAAAAAAAATCGCACGCCACAAGGTAAAAAAACAAAAATGATCCAATAAAACGAGAAGCTGCAAAATAATAACTTTGCGTTTAGTCCAGAAAGTTTTGATTTCCTTTATCGTGGCCTGCACATATATTTTTAGTTCTTGTTATAAGCGACTTTATTCACAAAAGATGCATGCAGTGACGCCATACCAAGGCGGACATCAGAGTCTCGAAGTTACGACAGTTCAGTTGCTTATTACGCCAGAGTATATAAAAGAACATAAAACAGCAACACGAACACAACGCAGTGTCATTAATCGACAATTTTTCAGCAATTACTGTATAACAATCGTATAAGCGACGTAATACGATCGGGTCCTACATCGACACACTTGTCAAACTTAACCAAAAGAACAGACTTAATTCGAAGCCAAATCGTGATGAGACTGAGAACCGTGCTTGAAACAGATGAGCCCCCCGAAGTATACGACCAACTGGCACTGTTACGACTGCAGACCGCACGTGCGAGAAGTTTGCACAGATCACCCACCACGACACCTGCTGGCGTCGCTTAACCCGGCATCTATGACGTAAGGGGCACCGACTCTGATGTTAATTGTCAAAGATCAAATCCGACGACGGTCAAGTAATGAGATCGGACGCTGGATTCCCAGTGGACCAAACCGCGAATTGATTCCGAGTAGCCAAGGGGCCGTCAACACTTTGGTCGGGCGGCATGTCCGCGGTCACGCTGAGCCGAGGCGTTGGCCGGTGGACGACTTTAACGCCTGGGAATCGACGTCGACGGACGCCGTTCAAAGCACATCACAATTTGACAGTCGAGCGTGCGCGATCACTGGACGCACATCTGTCCGACGGACGCACCATGTCAACAAACACTTGTCGAGTCGCAGCCACATATAAAGACACCGTTACCGTCTGTTTGGTTACAGCTGACTGCAAATGAAGCCGACATACAGTGCCGCTTTGAGCACAGAAGTGGAACGCGAAGAAACTGCGATAATTGAATGCAACTGCTGCCGTTGTATATATAGCTTCTAGCCCACAGTTGTAGTTCTCACACAAGAATTTGCCACTTATCAAAGTGCCTGCTCTGTCGTAGCTAGTTGCCACCTAACCCGATTGTATAAACATCTTTCTATACGAGCCTCTAGAGCGGTAGTCTCTAGTCTAGTTTATGGTTTTTTAACGATCCAAAAGCAGCCACAGCGGATTTTTTTCATACGCGCAACATGAACCCGTTATAATGACAAATGCAAAACAGTGTATATGCATTGAAGAGTTGTACAGCAGATTACTTTTTATGCAGTACACTATTACATACACTCGAAATTCAGACGTTGTCTAACGTTAAGCTGTCAAATCGTTCGTTATAGTTGAACATCGCAAAAGACCTCAAAACTAAAGACACCGAAAGTCAACGGAGACCGGAAAAGACGTTATTCACTCTATAGTCCAAATATTGCCTCCTGATAGCAGTAGCTGTTGTCTCCGACAAACCGTAGGCCTAACTGTCCACATGGACATGACTGTGACTGATCAATTCTTCGACTGGCCAATGTACTAGCCTACATATTGTCATTTGCCACTTTCAGGCCTATAAAACAAAACAAAAAACAGATCAAGTCGCGTATGTTCGCTTGCTTGTTAGCCAACAAAACGACCTTTAGAACAGTATTATGAAAGGAAACTGTAATGTTGTAATAGTATTTTCAACGACAATGGAATAGGCTACTTTTTCGACAAACCAGCTGTGGCACGCTAACCCTCGTTCAGAAAATAGACAAATCGGTATTAGTGACGACAATATGCAATGCATATTCATCAACCGTACTAAGTGCAAGAGCTGCAATTAAAATTACCATTTCATGTTCAGCCGGTGTCGCGACAGGTGTCAACTATAAATGTTACATCTCAATACTTTTTATACTTCATGTCTTTCTCTCTGTTATAGTGTCCGCACAATCGAAATAAAAGTGAAATAAAAGCAGAAATAAAGACTGCTAAAACAGTTTCATGGTTGTTTTAGCGTTTTTGTTTCGCACAGTGTTAGGTTCAGATCGGCAATCTGACCGTTAGGCATTGAAAAATTGATAGGGTCAGATTGACATAACCAGATCATCGACTTGACGTGAAAATGCTGATACTTTTAACTCAGAGACATGAATGAATCTTATAATATATAGTTCTCAATTCATCAAAACAATCTAGGCCGAATTTCTAGTTCAACCATAATTAGTTTAGCCATATACCAGGCTAATATGTAGTCAGGTAACATAGGCCTACATTGCTCGTCAAACCATACTAGTTATATGAACTAAAAGTAAAAAGTACATATAGGATATTCTAAATGAAACGGAAAACTGACAAAGAACGCCATAGAAGGTTTAAAATGCTATGACTCAAACTAGGCTGAATTAAGGTATGAATTCCTGACCTAAAATTATGACGATCTGACCCTATCAATTTTTCTCTACCTTATAGTCAAATCGCCGATCTGACCCTATAATTATTGTTTTGTTTCAGCGTTTATTTCAACTGTGTGGGCACTGTTAGTTGTTCCCCATGCACTTGCTGTTTTTCTGGACGAAACTGTGCTCATATTAGCGGCTGCCCGAAGCAAGAGGCGAAAGTCAGGTTTTTCGAAGGTGATGGGATAGCAGCGTTTGTATACGGGCGGGAACGCAAGGTAACTGCCCAGTGGAACCTCGACGGACAGCCGCAAGTGTGA
>Ga0056115_1000488_pt1 | contig 17835 bp, 11 predicted proteins | sample WorMetOlspDAHAB1_FD_77007 | JGI IMG/M metagenome (GOLD analysis project Ga0056115, IMG submission 77007) | Marine gutless worms symbiont microbial communities from Max Planck institute for Marine Microbiology, Germany - Olavius sp. DAHAB.1 ...
GGAGTAGGCATGCAAGCCGTATGAAAAGGCGAACCGATATTATACATTGAGAGACCCTTAAGTTACTTCCTAAAAATTGTAGATAGTAGTGAACACAAATTATATACTGATTACTGTATATAGCTACCTATTTTGTGTCTTTGACGTAATTAACACAATAGCATTATCTGCTCAGTTCGTCGGTCGCAATCCCCTGGTGTCTACTCCCGCACTTTCCACTTCTGCATTTTCCACCCCTGCGACCTGCTCCCGATTTTTCCACTCCCGCATTTTCAGCGCCCCCAGCAGTAGCAGCAGCAGCGTTGGGAATATATGAAGTGCAATTGCAGTACGTCACTGAATTGAACATAGAACCACGCCACCATGTTGGACGCATACGAATAGAGTTCTCTGTATGCGGAAATCTGAAAATTCGTACGTAAAAGTTCACTTCATTTCAGTCGGAAATTCGTAACGCGAATAACTTACGGCCATCGCAGCCACGATATCGCGAGCGTCGTACGCCTGACAAAAACCGAACAGTTTTCAGCTGATGGCGGAATTTTTCAGGGATCAAGAAAGGAGCTTGAAGCGATGGAGGTAGCGAGATCCTGCTGACTGGCCCAGAAACAGTGAAGCTGCTGTGAGCAAAATAACCGGAAATTATAAAATATTAATAAAAAAAACCTGAAAGGGCAAAGATGAAAATCGAAGAAAATTTTATATAAATTTCCATCGAAGGGACGGGCTACGAGTGGATTTCATAGCCTGCTAAGACAAACTGATGCAAGAAGGGAGCGATGACATCAGTTACACTCTATGACCTGTATCGCAGCTTTGGGGGTCATGCACAGTAACTGATGTCATACATTAGGTCACGCATAGAATATTTAATAACGTATCATAATATTATAGCGCTTGTTTGAATTCACGAAAAATCTAATCTAATTGGCATAATACAAATTATTGATATAGTTATGTGAAGGGGCTTACTGTTTTGGACCACCCTGTATATTGGCAGTAGCGATGCAGCACCGGCTCTACCAGGCAACGTTCGGTCCTGTCTCCCAATACCCGCGCGTCATTTAGCCGCGGCAGTGCCCCGGCCGTCACGCCGGCCTCTATGTAATTAAAGCTCGGCGGCTTCAATCTAACGTGGACGTCGGTCAGTCAGTCGGCAAACACCATCAGCCGAACTGAGCCGATTGCGACGTTCGACTCGACCCTCCGCGGACCACGCCGCGCCAGCGACGCCGTTCGCTCGCTACTGATTGACTTGGCGTATAATGCGCAGATTTCGGTGACTGATGACCGGATATGCGTCGGATGACGTCACCGTCGCTGATCATCGCCCAGGTAGGTGGAGCGTGAACGAGGCTTCGTGCGGCGGACTTGCACACACTGTCGGCGGCTCTCACTAAGTCGGATATATCACTGGACTTCATCAAATAAGCACTTACAGCAGGGCGATCGACACAACTCGGAAATGCCGGCGTCACGGCGGCGTGGCGATGTCGGTACCATTTACGACGTTGACGCAAGCGGTATGTACAGTGTGAACGACGGGGAAAGCTGGCATCCCCGAATTTCCACGAAACAAGAAGCGACGACTTTGTGTAAATTTAAGGACGCTGCCAAAAACACACGAATAAGATATCGCTGCGAAATTGTATATACATATTTATTCTCAGCAGTAACCAAAGCACAGAAAAATACAGTAAGAGTTACGTAAACATAAGAAATAACGTCACTTCGTCATCACTTCCTTGTGGTCTCATATCATACGCACGCCGTAACGGTATTCAGGAGCAAAACACGTTGCGTTGATTGCAGTACACCGTGTTCGAAAAATGCACTCGGAAATTTTGCAATAAGGTAACTGTTAAATCTTACCTGATTTGCACGTTTTTTTATTATAATAAGGAGAAAGAAGTTTCGAACATAGCAATTTTGCCACATCTTAAACATATAGCTGCTTATCTTGCGAAAAAACAAAGCTTCAAAAAGTGATTTATGGGAGACGAATTTGGACGAATTTTAATTATCAGTTTCCATTAAAATGTCTAAATTTTAGTCGCTGTGGCAGAAAAAATGCCATAAACCGATCATATTTTCCTGAGAGCGAAAAGTTGTTTTTTTTGACAATACTGCTCATGATTCTTATACGGTATCATCATCATCATCATCATCATCATTGTCAATAAAAATTGCAAAGCGCTTAATACATCAAGAACACAAACGCTACATGAAAACAGCTTACAAGAATTAAAATAAAGAATACAATTGAATACAAACTTTCTGAAAAATTAAATTAGAATAAAATGAAATTAAAATTGGAATAAAGCAGAATCAGAAAACGTTAATAAACCTTGTCTAAATAAAAATTTTAAGTGCTGCTATTATAACGGTTAAAATTCTGTTCAGAACGGACGTGCTGAAGAAGTTGGCCCCAGACTTTGCATGTGTATTTGTTGTGCTTTTAATATGTTGTTCTGCTTTCTCGTATTCAAATGAATAGAAAAATAAAAAAATGGCGATACATTCTAGTAAAAGCTGTTCGCAAGTTATTGTGCATTGCGATATTGCTTCGTGGTGTAAAGTTGGTAACCTGTGAAGTAGTAATGTAAACACATGCATCGTTTTTAGCTAATATGTTAATTTCACGCTATCTACTCAGCTTGATTTCACTCGATATAATTATTTTGCCGTTTGTTTCGCCAGGAACTGTCGCTGTGCAGACCAGAGAATTTAATTCTCAAACGTTTATCGTCAACATCAAAGCAGCGCTTACAATCCGAACGGTGACATCGACGTCATGATGTCGGAAGTGATGTACCGTAACGACGACAGCGACAGCGGCACTAATTGGACCCGGACAAAGACAGTGGAGGACAACATCACAGCGAACGGTAGCGTGAACGCCGCCAATTTGTCATCGTTGTCGTGGCCGCCTCCGCTGCACCCGTACACCACTGTTCAGATCAGCCTCATCTCGCTGGTCGTCGCGGTCCTGTCGATTGTGACTGCCGGCGGAAACCTAATGGTCATCATATCTTTTCGCATGGATCGCCAGCTGCAGACCGTCAGCAACTATTTCCTGCTGAGTCTGTCGGTGGCCGATTTTGCCATCGGGCTCGTCTCGATGCCGCTCTACACTGTCTACCTGCTGATGAAGCGCTGGCCACTCGGCCCCGTCGTCTGCGATGCGTGGCTCTCCCTCGACTACACCATGAGCAACGCATCGGTCGCCAACCTGCTCGTCATTAGCTTCGACCGCTACTTCTCGGTGACTCGGCCGCTGACGTACCGCGTCCGTCGCACGCCGCGCACTGCCGCGGCGCTCATTTCCGGCGCGTGGCTCGTCTCCATCCTGCTCTGGACGCCGTGGATTATCGCATGGCCGTACATCGAGGGCCGGCGCGAGGTGCCCGACGACCAGTGCTACATCCAGTTCCTCGAGACGAACCAGTACATCACGGTCGTGACGGCGATCGCTGCGTTTTACCTGCCCGTGCTGGCCATGTGCGTCGTTTACTACCGGATCTATCGCGAAACGGAGAAGCGCCAGCGCGGCCTGCTCTATCTTCAGGCGAGCGGGTCGTCATTCCGACAGATAGACAAGACACAGACGATCGAGGAAGATCCGTCGGCGTACATCGAGATGTCCAGTCGACGCTCGAGCTGCGGTCGAGCCAGGTCGTCAACAATGACCACTTCGGCAGCGGCGACGGCGTTTGTCCAGTCCCCGACACCACTGCACTACCGCGTCCGACTGACCACATCCGACGCGCCCGAACAATGTCGATCTCGACGTCGCCGTAGATGCGGCCCACTCACTCACTGTCTTTGCTGCGGCAGGTCGACCAACCGGCCGGCGATTCACACTCCGCCGCGCAAGACTAGCTACTCGACGGACGACGTGGATTCGACGTTTCCGGCGTCTGATCGACCGGTCCACAGCGGCAGAGACACGCTACATCATCAGTCGGCGATTGAGTCGCCCATTCCTCTGATTCGAGTGGACAATCGAAGCGAGCGTCTGGCGAACATTGCTTCAGGCGCCGCCGACTCGCCTTCTGGGGAGATGCAGCGTCACGTCGGGTTGAGAACAGCGCTCGTCGAGTCGACCGCAGCGTCGTCGACGTCGATGACTGATGCATCAACGCCACAAAGTGGGAGGGTGGACAGCTTTCGACGGGACGGTCGCTGGCAAATGTCCGATGCTGTTAGTGAACAGTCGGCGTGCGACAATGAGCGCAACGCAACGACGAAGCGATCGACAGCAGTTGAAGCTCTGCTACTCGATCGCGACCACCAGACAGACATCGTCGCTGACGACACAGCACAAGTGCGCCGCGCGTCAGAATCACCATGCACGTCCGACGACACTCCATCGTCTCGACGGCATCACCGCCAGTCCGCTATGTCGTCGGACGCACTGCGTCAAGCGCTGGAGAAACGCATCAACGAGCGACTGAATGACACGGCACGCAAGGCACAAAAACAGCGCCAGGAGAAGAAGCAAGACAGAAAGGCGGCGAAAACGCTGAGCGCCATTCTGCTGGCGTTCATCGTCACGTGGACTCCGTACAACGTCTTTACCGTTGTCAGGACGTTCGTGCCGACTTGGGTTGACCCGACCGTCTACGCCATTGGTGGGTTTCTATTTGCTCTCGATGATGAGTAAACAACTCTGTCAATGTCAATTTCAATTTGTATAGCGCGTCAATCTTTTCCTAATGCGCTGAATGCGCAGTGCCAGACAAAAACATTTTCAACAATCGTCTAAAAACAGTTTCTGTGACCGACAGGATCCGGAAGACTGACCCATGCAGTCGGACCGACAACGGAAACAGCCCAGCGGCCGGCCACTCATGCTGAGTCGGTGCCGTGGTACGTGGAGTACATGTACAGTGCGCTCAGCAGAACGCAGTTGTCTTTAAGAGTTATAAGACACCGCTCTGCAGACAGTGGTAGGCCTGCACAGTCGGCAAGATATTATTGTGCACGACCAATTAGATAATGTGTCGTATTCATATTATATTCACGGTGCATGCTGTGAATGAAATTCGTAAGTGTAACGTTTTGCAGTCATTTTTCTGCTGTTGTGGGTGTAAGGCTGTGCTTTATAATTCCTGGAGACCTAGGCTTTTCCGTCAGAATGATGTGACCGGTTTATTGTTATGGAGAACCAGTATAGCAGATTTGAAGGTCTTCCGTTGTTGAAATTTTCGCATGCACGCGATAGACAGTGTAGACAATCGCGGACAAAAGAACTGCAATGCCATGATGTCTCTCTCGATTGTGAGATTTTTGGAAACGGTGGCTGATATGGCGATTCAAGTCGCCAGTTCTGGTTACGCGAGACGAGCATTAGTCCCGATCGTGGTCTCATCTCATGGTGGTGGAAGATATAGTTAAGTCTATACCCACAACCCTGTAGCCAGCAGGAACAACCCATATTTTCAATTTGTGGCATATGCGTTACAGATTGATGTGATACTTTCTAGATACGCACCAAATAGGGCAGAATTTTATGCGACGTAGGCCTATTTCAAGATATGCACATTTACGTGCTTGGTATGTACACTTATGGATTTCTTAATTTATTAACAACAAAAAGGCCTGTAAGGGGCAGATAAAAGACGATTCTGGCTCATTCACACATCAAACAAGCCGATTAGCGAACAACAGTGAAGTTGTGCGTTGTCCGCGCGTGACGACATCTATATACTTCTCAAGTCTAATCACTTCCTCTCAGCTTGCCATGTCGTTCCCAGCTGCCACTTCTTGTCGCCTCGAGAGTGTGCAACTGCGTGGTGATAAAAACCAACGTCGCCGGATTCACTTAGTCGGTTGCGGCGATAGACAGCTGACGCGGCAGGCGGACGGGCGGGAGCTCACGCCCATTCTCACCGGCCTTCCCGTTTGTCGCTCGTCGATCCTCTCTCATCCTGCGCTCGATAACTGAACATCTCCTGGAAAACGGTCCTCCTCTACTTTTATTTTACGCGATTGTGCCGTGTAACTCGAGACGTCGATATAACGCACTCGGCAAACAGCTGTGAACACCGTAAATCGTAACTTAGAAATAGATAAGCCGCTCCGATCCTCTTCGTTTCTCCCTCGTGCAACCTACATGTATAATCCCTTTTTCCTTCCGCTTTGTCCTTGTATCTATATGTCTGCCATTTATCTCCTTATTTCTAGCTTTTGTTATCGTCGCGTAAACATACTTTTCTTTTTAGCCCCTTATACGCACTATGCGCCTCCCACTACACCATCACCATCAACTCACCATTTATTTCATGTTGAAAATTTTTGGCTGCGCACAGACGGGCAATGCAAACGCCGAGGCTTATTGATGGGACACGCACGTATCCAATAATCACGGTTACGTGTTGCATCCCGCCACTTGTCAGTCGGTAAGACCGTCTCTGTAAATACTGCTACCAACTCGACTACAAAATGCTGTAGACGTTTGAATCGCGCACAATTTTACGGGGGGAAAGGTGTAAATGATCAGACGCTAATCAAACAAAAATGTTTCATACAAACTGCGAACTTTGTAACAGTGAGTACTGCCTGTCAATATTGGCTTAGGCAGAAGGTCAAAATTGAAGGTTTAAAGGTCATCGGGACTTCCATGTAATGTAATTACGATAACTTATTTAGCGCTATTAACGGTATACAAACTATTACTACAGCGCTGAACATAGTCATAATTCAGGTTGTCACGACCAAAATGAGAAACCAAAAAGAAACGATTTAAGTTCTTTTTTTGAAGGAAGAAAACGATGTGGATGTTGAGCGTAGGGCTGGCGGTAAACTGTTCCACGCTCGTGGACCTGCAACGGCAAACGCACGGTCTCCGATTGATGCCCGGTATCAAGATGCACGGATTGTTGTTGTTGGACTGTCGCAGAAAGTGGCTTGTTGAGATTTATGAGGATATTTTTATTGTGCAGAATGTGTAGTTCGTGCACAACAAATTCGTGCAATTAAAATGTTGATTTTGTGCTAACACAGTCACGATTTTCAGATGCAGCACTGAGAGTTCGACAGAAGCAAAGCGGAAGCAGTTCTAAAATTCCTTTAATGCATGTCCTGTTTCAGGCTACTGGTTGTGCTACATCAACAGCACGGTGAACCCGCTCTGCTACGCTCTGTGCAACGCAAACTTCCGCCGAACGTACTGGCGCATCCTGACATGTCGCTGGTTCGAGACGCGTCGTCAGTGTGCCGCCGACGCAGCGCGTCGCTTCACCGCCACTGCAGTCATCGACGCTCGCAAGTCGGCACACCCGACGCCTGCGCGCATCTGACTCCACAGCTGTCGCTGTCGTCGTCATCATCGTCGTATTTGCTGCGATTTAAATGACACTGTCGCAAAATTAATTACTGCAGCGGCACTTTACGTATATGTTAGCCACGTTGGAATGGCGCAGAATAAAGTTCACTCTTGAAATGACATCGATACTGTCCGCACAACGAAAACAGTTTCAAAACTTTTTTAAAACTGTTTTTTTCAGTTTCATTTCGTTGTGCGGACAGTTTTAGATAGCTATCAGCTGTTCTTATGGATGGTGGAAGTGAGTTCCAGGCTTTCGTTGCGGCGACTGGGAATATTCTGTCTTTCTTCCAGTGTAGCGTTGTGTTGAACAGGCAACGACGTGCATGGTTCTATGTCGCACGATGCGTCTCGACCGGCTAATTTAGTGCACATCCATGAAGACAACTGCCGTCGTTCCAAAGTTAAAAGTTGCGCTCTACAGCGAGTTCGAAGATATGTCGTTATCGGTTGTTGCAAACGTTCACGACTGTTTGGTATCACGCAAACTGTGTAGGCCTACATGAATTTGCAGAAATACAGACATTCCAGAATATATCTTACCTACAAAACATGCTATTTTGTAAACATTTATGTTTAAATGTCGAGTATTAGCTAAATTATGCACGACACATCACATATGGTCGAAAATGATTTTTACTGACGGTAGATATTCTCAAAGTGCACTGTTTGAACACTCAGAGCATAGGGATAGCCTATATATTCATACAGGGTGCATGGTCAAAAAAAAACGGACACCCAGTTTTATTTGGGGATAACTTCGGTAATTCAGCACCGATTTTAACCATTCTTTCACTGTTACAAGCAGAAATTTATGATGCGTAAAAGTGAAGTTCTTCCACCCACCACACCTTTATTGTGTGACCACATTACCTAGCAAAACAAACACTACCGCTAATATCGGTGCTAATTTGTGAACGGGAACACTTCAGTCGCAACGTTATGGTGTCCGGGAGTGTCGGTCGGAGTATCTCGTATGGGGAAGACAAGGATGGTCTTCATCGATTCTGGAGCGAAAGCTAACAGCGTATACTACTGCAAGAAGAAGGGTCTGCTGCCTGATATCAGAGCAATATGTCGTCATTACAGGTGGACACTGCAGCAGGATGGAGCGCCAGCACACACCGCACGGACAAACATGGACTATCCGAAAAAAGAGCACATCAACTTTATTGAACCTCACATGTGATCTCCATAGCCCTGATATTAATCCCGTGGATTACGCTATTCGGGGTGCTCTTCAGCAACGAGTCTATACCACCAGCGACAATTCAAGACGGTGGAAGAACTGGAGTGAGCAATAGTCACCGAGTGGCAAAAACTCTAACAGCGCTTCATTGATAACAGTATCAATGAATGGCGTCGACGTCTTGAAGCTGTTATCAAGAATGGCGGCGGACACATCGAGCATTGTAACTTGGCCTGAGCAGCCGCACATCATTTTACTACTATCGAAAGATATGTTTAGTCAAAAAAACAAAACTCTTAACACCGATATAAGCAGTAGTGTTTGTTTTGCTAGGTAAGGTGGTCACACAATAAAGGTTTGGTGGGTGGAAGAACGTCACTTTTACGCGCCATCAGTTTCTGCTTGTAACAGTGAAAGAGTGGTTAAAATCGGTACTGAATTACCGAAGTTAAAAGCTATGACTTCAGTCCCCGTTAACTAAACTCCAATGAGCAAATTTCTGGACTCCTGTACCTAGGACTATATATACAGTGCAATGCAGGTTTAATTTTTAAAATACGCCTATAGAGGGTGTCCCAAAAAAGTAAGCCACTACCAAATTCAGAAAATCGTATTAAGTCCTATTATAACCTGCCAATAAGATTAGATTTCTTCGTCAAATTAAAGTATCAGTCAAGTACTAGGCTAAGCCTATAATATTATCAGTTGGTATTAAATTGTCTACACGTGACCTACCTTTTCGCCTCAATAATTATGCCTGACCCGCAAAATATATGCGTCATATAGTCCTACGGTAAATGATGTCAGCACTACCCTCTTGCAGTGGCATCAGCTCATTTTAGCAAGCTGTGAATTCCATTCCTAAACCATCTTTTAAATGGAGATTTATGTAAAAAAAATCTTTGATTTCCATACTTACTCTTTTTTGTTGGTTTCCACTTTCCAATCACGATTTTTTCATATAAACATTCATTTTACCCGTATCGCACGTACCGCTGCTTCAAACGCAGCAACTGATGTCGTCACAAATTGGGTCATACATAGAATTTTTAATACAAACTTATAACATTCTTTTTTATTTAACGTTAAAAATTGATGAAAAATATAGCGTCATTGGCTGTTTTTAATACTATTTAATGATGATTACAACAGTGGCTTACTTTTGGGCCACCCTGTACACATCGGGTGCAGCGACGTTCTTGAAGTGAGTATAAAACCATATACCAAGTTGTATAGGGTCAGCCTGCTTGATGTAAGAAAAGCGTCAGGTGGAATGCAAAAATCTGCCAAAATTAATATTCCAAAGTTGGCCTTCGCAAACCATACTGTATATAGCTCAACAAAGGTGCAGTTTGTAACGTTACACTGTTACAGGCGTACAGTAATTAATATAGGCCTACAGGGTGGCCCACAAAGGTAAGCCACTACCAAATGATTGGCACTAAATAGCCTATTTTGTGCTGATGTGCCGTTAAGCAACTACTCACTTACGAAATGAACAAAAAATCGTATTAAATCGTATTAAAGCCTGTCAGTGAGATTAGATTTATTCGTAAAATTAAAGTATGAATCGAGCTTTTAAATATTATTCGTTGGTGTTGAATATTCTATGCGTAATCTATATTTTAGGACCCCAATAGCTGCCTGACCCGCAAATTGGCGATATGCGTTAGATACGGCAAATGATGTCAGCGCTGCCTCTGGCATCAGCTCGCCTAAGCTGTGAATTCTATGTTTAAACGATCTTTTAAATGGAGATTTATGTAAAAAAATTATTTTCCATATTTCTCTTTTTTTCTGACTTTCAAGCATGATTTTATCTGATGTGTAGATTTTACCCGGATCGCAGCTACGAACACAGGGAAGGCGATGACGTCACTAATTAAGTACACATAGAATATTTAATACAGACGTATAATTTCATCAATTTCGACTACACCTTGCTCCATTTGTAGTCGAAATTGATGAAAAATCTAGCCTTGTTGGCGTGTTTTAATACGATTTAGTATTAGTGATAGCGGCTTACTTTTTTGGGCCACCCCGTATACACTAATTGGGCACTTGTCCGACAAGATGGGCATGGGAACTACCGCATAATGACGTCATTGTTTATTGTAATTGCAAAAATTCAGAAGTTGCTTTAGCGGTGTATAGGCCTAGCATCTAGGCCTACAAATTGTCACGTACGCTTTACAATATGCAGTATAGTATAGGCCATACTCCCCGGTCTAGGCCTGTTTATACAAAAATAGTAATACGTGAAATGGCCCACTACTGAAGTAAATTCAAAACTGCGTTTAAACAAGAGTGCATATGCCTATAGCCTACCTGAAAATTTACAGTTGCACTCCAGTTATACAGTGGAGTCGTCGATGTCATCAGAAGGCCATAGCTATTAAGTTAACTAATAGTCAGGCCTATAAGCTTACAACAGCATTTTTAGTCTACTATATAAGCTTGTTTGAGTGGACACACCAACTGCATGGTAGGCGCTGTATGGCACTGTGATGTACTGGCATTAAAGGCTTCTATTCTATTCAGCTGTTCGTCTGCGTATAAAAGGCTTTCCACGGAATCGCAGTGCATGCGTTATAATTATATAGTTGAATCAGTCATGCATACGCACCTATTGGCATCCTATGATCCATTTTTTGTGATGGTCGAAATCAACAACTTATTAAAGATCACTGCAGCGCTGCGACCTGCATAATTGCCGATAAGCTTGTTTCTTGATATCGATTATCGATAGTTCAACCCATAAAATTATGGCGAAGTTATAACTCCTACAGTAAGTTAATAGAAAAATTCTAGTAAACGAAACTCAGGTCTAGGCCTCTATTACACCGAGCGACAATTGTCATACGCGAATGTCGACTAGCTTTGTCGATCCCGGCCCTAAAATGGGTTTTCGTGGCAGTCGCAAAATCACAGCTCCCATTTTTGCAGCCATTCTTTCCGCAATGATTACACTGCTGAACGCCGAATACACGTCACTAGTCATCAGTCATCATGTCGATAAAACCGGAAGCAGTTGCAAACGTCTGGTTTTCGTGGGGCGACTGAAAACGCGAGACTTGACATCGCGAGACCATCAAAATTGTGGGGACTGACATCGCGAGACTGGACAACGCGGCACCATATCGCAAGGGTGGACATCGCGAGACTTGTTTCAGGGTTTGAGTAGATGCTCACTACAAGTTTATGTATATGAGTTGCTCATCGGTTTTATGTTTGTTTCTATAGTTCTTTCTGTCTTACTTATTGCTACGTGCGGCAGACTAAGTTGGCCAGCTCTCTGGACAACGTTTGGGCGCACTATAAAATAGTGATTGATCGTGTTATTGACTGATAGATCAATTTCTAAAAGTTTTCTTTGCCATCATTGCGTCGTCTTGTATATTGTCTACGTGTTCTATGTCCGCACGGCACCAGTGCGAAGCCAGCACGTGGCGCCACGATGCACACTCCGTAACAGTCGTCCGAGGTTGTTGCTGCGGCTGCCGTTGCCGATTCCGACGCCCCTGAAGTTGGCGCTGCTGGCACAGCTAGCGCCATGCCTGTTCACATCTTCGTCCTCGCTGCTGTTGCTGCTGCATTTGTTGTCGACCCGCGGCTGTAGGGACTCCGTATGAGCGCCGACAGAATGGCTGACTGCACGCAGGAACTACTGGCAACTATAGGCCTAAGCGCCGACGTCGAATCGTGACAAACAGGATTTAATTCGCTTATCGTTCAGTACGTTCAATTTTTTCTTGTGCCGACGGATGTTGCGATCTGTTTAATTTGGTGCCGCGTTGTCCAGTCTCGCGATGTCCACCCTTGCGATATGGTGCCGCGTAGTCAGGTCTCGCGATGTCAGGTCTCGCGATTTCAGCGCCCCCGTTTTCGTCACGAAGATGTTAGAACTTAATAGAACTGGAAACTGAGTGAATATACAGAGTGGCCAAAAAGTAAGCCACTACCAAGTTATCAAAAATCGTATTAGAGCCTGCCAATAAGATTAGATTTCTTCGCCAAATATCCGTAGGTAATAAACATTCAGTGCATGACCTACTTTGTGACGTCATTAACGATGCCTGACCCGAAAATTAGCTATATGCGTCACATAGGCCCTACAGTAAACGATGTCAGTGCTCCCTCTGACATCAGCTCGCATTAGCAAGCTACAAATTCCATTCCTAAACCACTATTTAAATGGGAATTTATGTAAAAATATATTTGATTTTTACATTGGGCGACGGACTGACGCCGTAACTCACGGTCATGTTAGCTAATGCTGAATTTTGATCGTTTTACTGTCAAACATGGTACTCAGAATATTCAAAATTATTGCGACCAGTGGCTGTCTGACAGCTTTAGAGTGCACCAAATTCGTTTTCGGCTGGGGCTCCGCCCCAGACCCCACTGGGGGAACTTATATAGCGCTCCCACATACCCTCTAGCTGGTTTAAGAAGCCGTATTTCTAAAAGGAAGGGAAAGAGAGGGAGAACGGAAAGGAAGAGAAGAACTGGAGAGGAAGGGAACGGGAGAGACCGTACCCCTTCTCGCAAACTCCTGGATCCGCCTCTGTTGTTTTTAATCACTCTGTTATCATGATTTTGACGGTATCGCAGCTTCAAACACAGCAATCGATGTCGCAAATTGGGCAACACATTGAAAATAACATACAGAGTGGCCCAAAAAAGTAAGCCACTATCAAGTATCATCATTATATCGTATTAAAAACCGTCATTAAGGCTAAAATTTTCATCAATTTTTACTATAAAATGAGAATAAGAATATATGAAGTCTGTATTAAATATTCTATGTGTGACCTAATTTGTGACGTCATCAGTTGCTGTGTTTGAAGGTGCGATACGGGTAAAATCAACGCATCTAATCAAATCATGTTTGAAAACAAGAAAAGAGATAATATGAAAAAAAAGTAATTTTTACATAAATCTTTATCTAAGAGATCGTTTAGACGTAGAATTCACAGCTTGCTAAGGCGAGCTGGTGCCACAGGAAACGTTGACATCATTTACCGTTTCTGGCGCATATCGCCATTTTGACGGTCAGGCATAGTTATTGAGGTCAAAAAGTAGGTCACGCATAGAATATCTAATCCTAAAGAATAATATTATAGTGCTTGATTCATAATTTAAGTTGACGAATAAATCTTATCTCATTCACAGTTTTCGATACGATTTAATACGATTTATTGATCATTTGATAGTGGCTTACTTTTTTTGGGCCACCCTGTATGCTTATGCGGACAGGTTACGTTTGTCGCCGTCATTTATGCAGCTTGCACAGCCAAGGCCTACCAAGTCACCCGCATCGAACGGATGACACTCGCATTTTAACCCCGTCACCCGCTATCCAGCCACAAATGGATTATCATCCGCTGAAAATGAAAACATGCCGCAATAGTTTAAGTTTAATAGTTTTCAACTCGCATTCATGCGTATTATCACATAGCCTACTTATACAGGGTGGCCCAAAAAAGTAAGCCACTATCAAGAATCATCATTAAATAGTATTAAAAACCAACAGTGCGGCTACATTTCTCATCAATTTTGAGTTTAAAATGAGCACAAGAATGTTATAGGTCTGTATTATATATTCTATATGTGATCTAATTTGTGACGTCATCACTTTCTGTGTTTGAAGCTGCGATATGGGTAAAATCTATGCATCTGATAAAATCATGTTTGAAAACCAGAAAAAAAGAGAAATATGGAAATAAAAGATATTTTTTCACATAAATCTCCATATAAAAGATCGTTTATACATAGAATTCGTAGCTTGCTGAGGCAAGCTGAAGCCACAGGAAGCGCTGACATCATTGACCGTTTTTGACGCATATCGCTAGTTTGCGGGTCAGGCATAGTTATTGAGGTCAGAAAGAAGGTCACGCATAGAATATCCAATACCAACGAATAATATTATAGTGCTTGATTCACACTATAATTTGACGAATAAATCTTATCTCATTCACGTGTTTTGATACGACTTAATACGATTTTTTGACCAGTTGGTAGTGCCACCCTGTAGTTAGCGCACACTAAAAGTGCTAGCTTTCCTCGAAATAATTAGTTTTATTCTCATGCAGTTTCCCATTCATGAGTAATAAATAGAAAGCAATTGCAAAGTTGGTGGTATACAGTCCCATGCAGACCCCTTGGGGAGCTTACAACATCCCAGACCTCTTACTCCTAGCTGATTTGGACAGGGCTCGTTGCCCTTTCCCAAGAATGTAGACCACGCCGTCATCTCGGCCTTTCGGGCCTCGATATTTCCACCCTTGACCTCACCCCACAGCTCCATCACCCGCAGTAGCGCATTCAAGGGGACACCGGGCGATGATGACGTGATTTTTTTACTGTTAAAACAATGCGAAATTTGGACAGTTGATTCACTTGCTTGTCAGTAAAATAGTTGCCACAGATGTCAGACTTTAAGCTAAAAATGCAGCAAATTTGATTTCATCTGGGACTCCCCCAAATCCCGCAAGGGGAGCTTACAGAGCTCCCTTAACCCCTAGCTGGATTTAAATGGACTTACTGCTAAGGAGAATTGGGGAGAGGGGAGGGAAGACAAAATTATGGAAAGATAAGACGGAAAGATAGGGAAGGAAGAGAAAAGGGAAACGGCTGGAAGGAAGGGGAGAGAAGGACAGGGGAGGCGATTTATCACCCGCATTCGTGATGTCGGATCTTGGCAGACCTGAGCATGCATGGAATGCTGTTTATCGTTTTCTGATGTTGCTTTGATTATCAGGCGTCGCAATCGACTGAAATGTGGTGAACTCACTGAAGCGATTCATCGCCAATCGCAGCAGAGAAATAATTAAAGAGCAGATGTCGCTATATGGTGGAATATGTCTGTGTGTGAGGTCCGCTCACGTGTGACAACTTCGCCGCCGGCCGGTGTCCGTCCAGCAGTCACTCACCTATACGAGGCCACAACAACACACAGTAGCCGGCGCAAACGGGATTAATTTTCATCGGACGATACTAACTTCCACCGCAGCGGAGGGGCGCCAGCAGCGAGCTTTCACGGACAGGGAAGTTGTAAATTAACTCCGTCGATGCTCGACATAGCTGCCTGACCTTCCTGTTCGCGTCGACGTCAGGAAGCGCGTTGCAGCTGTCAAAGCGAAATGTTTCGGTTTTCGTAAACGAATCACGTCGGACCGGCATTGCCTCGCCACTCTATGCTCGCTCGGCATAGTTTCGCCGTAAGAGCATGTGCGCGGCCGGCGTTGCAGTGGAGTGCGGAAGCGCCCCCTGGACAGCAGAGGGGGGGTGTTGGCTGCGCGAGAGCACGTCTACGGTCGACGTACGGCGCCGACAGGCGAGCGATGTGAAGTTGTTTACTGTATACTGCTGACACGAGTTCTGGAGAGTTATGAGAGCTGTCAGACAGACGAGTTCTGCGTGAGGTCAGTGCCAGCTGTAACGGAAACAGCGAGTAAGTTGAGGTAAGTGATCATGTTGTGAAAAATGAGTAATTTCTCTTAACATTTAAGAGCAGGCATACATGTATATCATGCTATAAAAGCTCATTGACGACAGTCTTGAAGAAGGGTCTAGACCCTACTTCATGTCATGTACTTATGCAGGCATAACTTACGTGAAAACAGCAATGCGTGCACGGTGTTAGGCGTTCTATGCACCGTGTCTCAAAAAAGGGTGCCGGTGTTTTTTAATAACTCTGTAAAATGTTTGCCGATTTTAATAATTTTTGGCATGCAACATCAAGAATAAACTTGACGTAGATGCCTGTAGTTTTGCCCACCTCACCTTAACACTGTTCCTACACGACCTTGTGAAATGTAGAAGTCATATTTTGGCCGTTTACAACAATGAATGCATACTGGTAGCGCATGCGTCAGCTCTGTATATTACTGCGAGACCACAAGATCATTGAAAATCTGCTGTCACCCAGTTGACTACATCGTGTGGTCGGTGTGGAGTCTGCTTTACAAGCGAGTCTGTCGATTCAAGATTTTGAACGTTAACGAACTGAAACGACACATCAACAGCGAATGGGCCGCTCTGTGTCACGCGGTCATTGAACATGCTGTCGGCGAGTGGCATCAGCGTCTACGCGCTTGCTTCGTACTGGAGGCGGACATTGTAGCACATGTTGTAATAAATATGATGTGATGTGACACGTGTGACTTTCTGAGACAGCAACTGCCAGTCATGTTTGTCGCTATTCAGTTAGTCATTCAAATGTACACTTAATTATTGCTTTGACGGCTCAATCAGACACTTCGAATTTCTCACTGTAGTACAAGCACAAACTTCAGGTGAAGTGGACAATGTATGTTCATTTTTGTTATAGGTTTATTCGTGGACATTCCTACCTATTTTCATTGAAATCAGTTAATGTTTGACAGCAAATAAGTTGGCACCTTTTTCAGACACGGTTCACGTGCACTTTAAACGTACACAAATACTTGATGTGTGCGGACAGTTGAGTATAATTATGTCTGATTGTAAAGACACTATTGCTTCTCGGTTATCAATGATGTATTTAAGCATATTTAGGCCTATGTGCACTTACAGGATAGCCCAAAAATTGACCCGTTTGTACGCGCATCAAATATTAACCAATTTCAAACTTTTTTCACTGTCAGAATCAGGAGAAAGCTTGTAGTAATACTATCACTGAAGATCCCACCACACCTCTAATGTTTTTGTCGCTGTACTACCTTGCGAAATGTCAATGTCTTAAAGCAAAATTAAAAAGGAAACCTCTATAACAACACATTTTAAGAAATTAACAACAGGAAACAACGTGTTTATTGTCTCAGTAATTGTCTAAAGTAACTGTCACATCCTGTATTTTTTACATCAGATGTTCAATGTGTCCGCCTTGCTGCTGGACGACGCACTCTTGTGTTGTTACAGAATTCGTCTGTTTTCAGTTGTTGCTTTAAAGACACTGACATTTCACAAGGTAGTGTAGCGACATACATGAGGTGACGTCGGATCTTTAGTGATGGTACTATTACACATTTTATCCTGAATCTGACAGTGAAAAAAGTTCGAAAATTGGTCAATATTTCACAAAGTTATGAGGCGTACAAAAATGTGCCAATATTTGGGCCACCCTGTATTAACACAATTCGGACGTTTTAATGAACACGAGTTTAGCACATTGATGGCATCGCATCATTTTCAACCCATAGATATAATATGCCTAGCTGAACGAGAGGCGGTCGAATTCACCGAGGGAGAGACGCGACACGCCAATATGCAGGCACATTCTTTAGACAGTCCGTGTTCGTCCGTACACAGTACGCTCATTGTATGCACACCA
>Ga0056115_1000489_pt1 | contig 17832 bp, 12 predicted proteins | sample WorMetOlspDAHAB1_FD_77007 | JGI IMG/M metagenome (GOLD analysis project Ga0056115, IMG submission 77007) | Marine gutless worms symbiont microbial communities from Max Planck institute for Marine Microbiology, Germany - Olavius sp. DAHAB.1 ...
ATAAAATGGAATATTGAATATACAATTTTCAATATTCAATTCTCCACCCCTATAGGAGCTGCAGGGTAGAACACCAATAAGATATACGGGAACAATACGACGCGGGTTGCATCTTGGAATCCTCGAAAGGTGGTCGTTTTATGGCGAGAAAAGAGTATTCATTTGAACTCAAAAACAGCCTGTCCGAATTAGATAAATTATGTGAATACCTGGAAGATTACGGCCAAAAAATCGGGCTGTCTAAAAAATTAATATTTGAGATCAACCTGGCCTTAGACGAATTGTTCACCAACATTATCTCCTACGGATTTAAAGACGAAGAGGAGCACATCATCAAGGTGACGATTACACCGCAAAATGAATAACTTTGCCTGCACATAGAGGATGACGGCATCCCGTTTAATCCAATCGACTTTGAAACACCGGATGTTGCCTGTTCCGTCGAGAACTGCAATATCGGCGGATTGGGGATACATATCATGCGGAAACTGATGGATGAGATATGCTATCAAAGATGTGGCGACAAAAACATGCTGACGTTAAAAAAAACGCTCTCAAATGAAGAGTCATAATGGGGATTTTCTATACCAATTTAAATAATTCATTTCATGACTGGCTATACACACCAACGGGGAGGATGGTAAATGGAAATTATTGAGGAAAAACAAAGAGATATTAACATCTTTAGACTCAATGGTCGCCTGGATTCAAATACGTCACAGGGATTCGAGCAGAAGATATTTCAGGCGATTACCGACGGATCAAAACACATGGTCGTCGATTTTAAAGATCTGGACTACATCTCAAGTGCCGGTTTACGCGTCATATTAAAGGCCACGAAAGCCATTAAGCGCGAAGATGGTCGGATCATGCTGTGTGACATGCAGGATTACGTCAAGGAAGTATTTGAAATTGCCGGGTTTGACTCCTTCCTACCAATTGTCGCCACCATGGATGATGCGCTCGGATCATTCTAAACGCCAAATAGATAGAACTGGATAAATGGAATAGTGGAATGCTGGAAAAATGGGTAAATTATTATCTGTATGAAGCTCAATCTTATTTTAAAATAGACCTGTTCCGATTTCTGACCCAATATTCCAACATTCCAGTATTCCAACATTCCAACAGGTTGCTTGATAGTAAGCCATCGATATTGCAATAGTGCTTGTTTGGCTCCGGCTCGTCCGAGTTAAGTATTCTGTTACCAATTTCATTGCAAGCCGAGGAGACCGCGCTGCCCCAGTTCCCGGATGAAACTAGTCACGGAAACTTCGGCCTCCTTGTTATCCAGTCGATGGGTTTCGGCAAATATTTTAACAATCCGGCGTACTGACCGGTGACCATCCACCAGGTCCCAGACGGCGGTTCCCATTGCATCCAATTGAAGTTTCTTGATTTGAACAACGTCATCCGATTTTCCCAGGCGTTTGGCCACAGCAGCGAGCCACGGCCGCACGGTAAGTGGATATTCCAGGAAAACCTCGCCGGTTTCCAATCGTGATTCGGTTATGTGAAGACTTTTTGCCGGCCGGCAGTTAAGCGCAGCCGCACGGGTCATATGACTTTGACGGTTTTTCTTTTTAAAGACTATCATAGCCGGCACTGATCCGTTTCAATAGTTGAAAATCAAGCGGGTATTTGCTTTCGGCCCGGACACCCAATATACGGTTTTTGTCCTCCAAATGCCACAGACGAAACCAGAAATACGAAGGCTTTACTTTAAAACGGCATATCAGCCGTCGCCATTCGCCGACCGGCGAGGTGCTCCATTCTGCCGCTTTCGAATCATCAACGGTTGCCAGCGGCGGTTGCCCTGCGGCAAATTCAGGGATGGTTGCGCTGAACCAGATCAGATCTCGTCCGCCTAATATTGCCGCCGCCGGTGCCCAACGCTGAAGATGGATGTTTTGCCGGCCGTCATTAAATACGAGTTCATATTTGCCTACCTCAAACCGGTGCCGCACCAGCCTGAGCCTCTCCGGCAATTTAGCCTTTATGTCAAATATTGACCAGAGTACCCGGCCGTCATGACCGTGGTCTTGAAATGATCTGAGCACGGTCAACAATACTTTCTCGTATTTGACCGTACTCTCTTCAAAGAATTGAACCAGGGTCGCATTACGGCAGGCTTGACAAAACAGGATCGCCCCGCGACCGCTTGCATTTTCTGACTGCCACAAAAATCCACTGGCCTCGAAGCCAGCCAGGGCCTTTTGCCAGGGTGGCGGCAAAAACCATTCAACTATACGGCCTTTAAGTTTTCTGGATTGGGAAGCGACAAGCCGTTTCAGGTGGGCCTTGTGGGAAAAAGCCCCTTTCACGGATCCCCATTTCACTTCCATTACCGGCTCTGCCTCCCGCTCGAGGATCAGATGGCGTGAGTCGATCTGGCCGACCTCCCATTCGGCAGGGGCATTAAACCGGATTCCGTTCCAGGCGACTTGTTTCCAGCGGACGGCCACTTTTTTTACTCGCGTTGATGGGTTAATGCCGAGCTTAGTTCGCTTTTCTTACAATTGGTAGTCTCAGAATGAGATTGCTATTAGCGTAACCCCTTGGGATAAACAGCGACAACACCTGCTCCCAAAAACGTCATCAGAGCAACTGCAAGAGCAGCGGTAAAATAAGTCGGTCGAAATTGCACAACGATTTTATGAATACCTTCCGGCACATAGATCGCTCGAAATATGTAATTGGCCGGTACGATTTTTGCGTCCGCGTGTTCGTCGATGGTTGCCTTCCAGCCGGGATAGAATGTATCCGTCAAAATAATCCATGCGTCCGAAGCCAGTTGAGTTCGAATCTCGATTTTATTGGCGCTGTAACTGACGACGTCGACCGCCTCGCTTGGATCTTTCGGGCGCAGAAGACTTCCATAGTCAAACGTCAAATTTGTGACTGAATCTCTTTCTAAGATTATTTGTTCGTCGCGGATCGTCGCTAGTTCAAAAACACCGCGCAGGGCCTCGTCTTCATCGTCTACAATTTTAACAGATCTCGGAAGGTAGACTCGATTCTTGGAATACTCGTTTTTAAGAATGGTCAGAACGCCGTCATCGTAAGCTTCATAAAAACCTGGAATTTCAAGTTTCCGGTTTGAATTCACGACCAGGTATTTCAGATTAAGCAGATTATGCGCAGGAGACACCCGCCGGATGTTGTCAATTTTCATGGAAGGTGTTGGCCTGCTCCCGTTCGCGAGGTTGTACAGTCGACTGTAGCGTCTTAAGACATATGGATAATCTCCGGTGATTTGATCTAAAAGAGAAGTGATGCCATATTTTGGTCCGAATGATGTGATTACAGCGCTGCGAAATTGATCCTGATCCCGCGCAAGAAACTCCGTTGCTTCCAGTTTAAGATCCCAGTGGTGGATATCGACCGAGGAAACAAACGTTTTTCCAAAGATGAATAAATCGATAAGGATAAATAAGACGGTTATGGTGCGCAGCAGCCGATGCGAACCAAATCGAAGCGTAAAAATTACCAGAAAGATTCCAAGATACAAGCAAATCAGGCAATATCGCACGGACATCACAGCCTGTTTGATGGCAGCGTCCACGAATCCGGCCTTAGCTGCTCCCGGTACCGGCAGGTAGGCCCTTGGATCGTCTTGAACAAACGACATAAAAGATTTGATCGGCCCTGCCAGCAATCCGGGATAGGGAACCATCATCAGCAAAATAAAAAATAGAGCGACTCCGCTCATCAGAGCCAAGAAAAACCGGCGGCTTCTTTGAACAGCAATATTCTGTAACGTATCGTAGCCGGTTCCTGCTAATAAAGCGATAGCAAAACAGCAAAATATATGCACCTTGCTGTGTCCCCGAAACATCTTAAAACCGGGAATAATATGATAAAACAACTTGAACAGCGGCGTGTGGTCGCCTAATGCCATGACCAGCGCGAACACCCCAGATAAAAGAAAAAAAACAACGTGTCTCTGTTTTTTAATGTTTTTGATAGCAACGATCGATAGGATCAGCGACATCGTTCCGCAATACGCACACATTTCCCAAAGATTGTATAGGCCCCAGTATGAAATCTTCACGCTGTCTCCAAATATCAGCGGAGTCAAGAAGGTCAGCAGGTTTTGGGGCGGAAAGGAAAACTGGGCCACATCACTGATATCCAGGCTCATTCGCGGGCTCAAAGAAAGCATTTCATAGACCGGCATAATTTGGGGCAGAGCGATCAAGACTGCGATGCAGATGCTGAAAAAGAAGCCGGCGTTGTAAAGAACCCAGGTTCGGATTAGATTGCGGTGCAGCAGGTGGCGAGTAACGAAGAGGAGATACGACCAGGCAAAAAAAATTGTGTAGAATAAATACTGGGGATGACCGGCCAGGAACTGTAAGCAGAGGACCAACCCAAGATATATAAAATTCTTTGGCCCCGGTGTATTGCCGATTCTGTTGACAATGAGGAACACTGCTGGAATCCAGGCAATCGTATAGAGATCGGAGTGATGTCCGATAAAAAGTCTCAGAAACACCGGACCGCAAAAACAGAACACCGCTGCCCCGATTGTGGCACCCGTATGACTGATGTGAATTTGTCTGCCATAGTAATAGGTAGATAACGCCAACAGATACAAATGGATGAAAAGTGAGATATTGGTGGCAACACCAATTGGAAAGATTCGGAATACGATGTTTGGCGGATAAAATAACCCCGATTGAATTTCTGCAATCAGCGGAACGCCACACATTAGGAATGGGTTCCAAAAAGGAAAACTGCTGTCGCCGTAAAAGGCAATTTTCCTAAGGGACAGGAAATAGCTGAGGTCGTTATCCAGGTGAGTCGAACCAATCACATTACCGGAAAACAGTTCCCCCCCGAGCGCGAGGACTAACATGAGCAGGAGTATAATTGGCGGACCGAAATAAGAAACGAACCGATACACCGGGATTGGCAAGGATTGTCTGTTATCTCCGAATATGGCTGAAATTTCCTTGATAGAAGGCATGTTGCCGAAATTAAACCAAACTACCGCGGTACAAAAAGGTTCCAACCGGTCAACTCCGGCGTCGTAGTTTTCGATTGCCGCTGCCGGAGTTTTTCCCTTTTATCGAGTGCTTTTACTTTATAGCACTGTCTATCTTCATCAACCAAACTGCTCATGGTCAATTTTATGGCATTGCCCATTTTTTCGCTGGCGTCCATGGAATTGTGCTGCAGGGTCATGCTGATTCGGTTGCCGTCCTTGTCGACCAGAGACCATTTCCAGCTGATGAGAATATGAAACGGATCCCCTCGATACTCGCTGGGATCGCCGTACTCATTTTTTATCCGTTTCAGGAGTTGGTCATAAAACTTTTTACTCGAATCCTCATATTTAAGCTTAATCCTGACGATATGACCCGGCGCCGAACAGCTGGCGTAGGCTATCAAACCAGTTTTCAGACCTTCAATCGGCTTTATTTCCACCTCTTCAATGTTTTCCATGTATCTGATCGGCAGCGCGGTTTCCATGATGACATAGTCCTTAACATCCGCGATATTGCTGCCTAATCTGAAAACCGCAACTTGATGAGGCGAATCGCCGGCAAAACAGGTACCGGCGATCCATAGAAAAACCAGAGCGCTAAAAGTACATAATTGCTTTTTCATACGACCCCCGTTTGAGAATTGGCGAATGAAGAATGACGAACTGAGGTAATCTATCAATTAAAAGGTAGTATAATCAGATTATCAGGGGGAAGCAAGCCTTAGATGGGACTATTTTCAATACCAGAACCCATTTAATACGCCAGCCGTCCCAGAGACTTGAGAATCAGGGTAATCCCCATGGCAAACATGCCGGTCAAACCCATACCGCATGAAAAACCGGCCAGCAATACCGGGGCATATTGCCGCCACATGGCACCATAGCGTTTCATGAAAAAGAAACGGCCCAGCAGCGCCCCCACAACCTCCAAAATAAGCCCATGGGGAGTGCTTTGTCCCAACCCGCGCACCATTCCGTAAACCAGCAGAATCGGCAGGCCCAGCAGCATCAAAACAGCATACGTAACAACGCCCAGCCCCATGCCCGCCAGAACGTAAATCCAATCCAACGCTTGGTAGAATAGAGAATTGCCTTCCAGGGTAGAAGTCTGCATCAACAGGGAATTTAATGCCTGAAGGTGCCATAATTCCTGAGCAAAGGGGTAAGCGCTCGATGGTATGGGTGCCAGACGCCAGATAAATTGAGAAAACAGCAGACTGGCGACCATCACCACCGGGAATACGACAATCTCTGATTTTATGATGCCGCGGATGCTGGTGCCGGTCAATTCGATTTCACGAAACTTTACCGTCGCTTCTCCGTAATTATGTATCGGAATGGGCGCATACCATATTTCAATTCCCTGGTATCCAAAATACTTGGCCCCGGCAATAAAACTGGCCTCTCGAACCAACGGCAGACTGACAAACTGGCCGGCAATGCCCTCCATACGCGCCGTAATGTAGGATACAACCGGCGTGTATATAAATCCGTATGCCAAAAAAAACATCACCGGAAAGTTGGGTACCAGCCAGACACAAAGCAAAACATAACTTGTGGTTGAAAAGACATAGATGCCGACGGCAATCCAGAAGTTAAAGTCACCCCTTCCCGGAGGTGGCCGAAAGAGGTCCTTAAAGGTGCCGCGCTGGCCGGTGCCACTATTGCCGAAGGATCGAATGACATGCCAGATACCGATCATTGCAATCGCAAGACCCAGGCCGATTCCGAAACTCAGATAAAAATCGAAATTGTTGGCAAAAACCGTATCGACGGTTCTCATCCCCGGATGCCAGCGATTCAGGATGCCGTGCTGGTATAGCATTGGATTGGCGACTATCGTGATAATGAGGCCGATCAATCCCCCCATTACCGCCCAAAAGGGCAGCACCATTCCGATAAAAACAAGTCCCAGATCAAGCTGAATGCCGGTTGCTACGGCCGGCAGCATTTCTTCGGTATGACCGGTCAGCTCAATCCACGGAATAGGAATTAACCGGATCGGCTCCATCAGGAAAAGACCGGAAACGGTGGGCAGTAAAACATATATTCCCCCAAAGGCAAGACCGATAACGCCGCCGATTGAAAATATGCGCCACTTCCAGCTTTTGGCCTTGTCTTCCGTAGATTCGGCTAAGGCCATGGTCCCCAGGGCCGCCACCGGAGCCATTGGAAAAGGGAGTTTTTCAACATCGGAAGTAATACGGTAAAACACATATCCCAGTCCAAACTGATCGATGCGTTGAATAATCTGGGTGCCGATCAGCAAAAGGATCGGAATCAACCAGTCCCGGTGAAAAAATGTTCGCTCCACCAGGGAGGTTGAATCCGGTGCGGGTGCCACCCAGGTGGGAATAAATTCAGTCAACCCCAACATTCTGGCCGCATCTGACTGCACGAGATACTGACTCCACAACAGGCCCTGAAACGGTGTTGCCAGGGCGGCGCCGGCCATATAATACAGCAGAAAAATTTCCTGTTGCTTCAACTGGCTGTACGAGCGTTTGGCTAGCTCGGCAAACAGAATAATGGTCACCCAACGGGCCGCCGGCCCGATTCCGGTTCCGATAACCAGCTGCAGATACATACTGCCGGGCATCATCAGAAAACCGATAAAAAAAGCCCCCACAACCGTCTTCCAGTCAAAACCCTCCTCAAACTGGTCCGGAGCCTTCAGAAGGTCTCTATATTCCTGCAGTTCCTTGTCTTCGTACATTCGCACTCCGTGATTTAGGAATTAAGGGATTAAGGTATTGGGGAATTGGTCAATTTAACAATTATTTTCTTAAAATAGAATGCATCCTTCAATTCCTAAATTCCTTAATCCCTTAATTCCTTAATTTACTAGTTCGGCAGCACCAGATAGCTTGAATAACTGAACAATCCATAAATGGCCCAGGAACCGGCCATCAAAAAATCGCCAATGATCAGTCCAATAAAAAAATTACGCAGTTTTTTAAACAACCCCACCCCGCCGTAACGCATGCACAGCGCATTGCAAAGCCATCCCACGAAAAAGCTAAACCACAGGATTCGCATGGCAGAGCTATAGGCGGTTAAATATCCGATGGGATGGATTGGCCACCAGTAAAACCGGTGATAACATATCACTAGACCCAGCATCACACAGGCACCGGCCATGGTAAATATTGTCACCCACTTGCTGGTTTCCATCGGAGATTCGATCAGGCTGTTGATATCGTCATAAACCGCCACCGTGGTTCGGGTGGCCCAATCCAGCTCGAGCTCACGCACGCCGAATTTGTAGCACAGTGCAAGCATCGCCAGAAATGAAACCATTATCCCGGCAACCAGGACGATCATGATAAAGAAAAATATCGGGCGGTTGTTCGTCGATTTATCCGTCACCTTACGGGTATGCAGCAACGACGGCATGAGAGACTCCCGCAAATCAACAAACAATAACTTTTGAACAACACCGGCAACAACCAGTCCGGCGCCGGTAAAAAATTTGGTGCCGAAAAAGGCAATGATGCCGTCAAGGGGTGCGGCAGTTAAGGTAAAGTAAGCGATACCTCCCTGACAAATCACCCGGGTGGCCACCAGGGTAAAAATAAAAAAAGCACCGACCACCATAAAGGAGAACAGGAAAGGGATACCGAAATAGTGGCACCAGATCACGATTGCCAGTCCGCCGCCCACGGCCCCCCAGAATGCCCAGCGCGTGGAAATCCATTCCAGTTCTATATTTTCTTCTTTCTTAAAGCCGAAGCCTTTTTGCAGGACCTCCAGAAAATGAAACCGGGCCAGCCAGGCCAGAAACACGAAAAACACCAGATAGGCTCCGACCATTTGTGTCTCTTCGGGTCGTGCAATGGTTGGACCGAAAGTTACCCCCAGAGCCGCTGCAGGTATATTTAAACCGAGGATATAAAGTACGCCGATAAACAGAGCGCCGGCAATATAAAACAGCCAAAAGGAAAAAGACACCTGCTTGGAGGTTAAAAAGGCAAAGCCAATAAAGGCCGGATAAATATATATTTTAAGTTTATAAAAACCTGAAAACAGCCCCTGTTTGGGAAAATAATTGCCGGCCAGAATCAAAGTCGGGATCGATGGAATCGATGGGTTGTAAAAGTTAAGACCGTTGATCAGGTGCAGACATACCGGGACAAGAATACCAACCAACATAAATCGATTGGTGAAAAATCGACCCAATTGATTATTATCCAGGGCCTGCTGCATCAGCAACGGGACCTGGAGCAGGGGAAAATTTATCCGTTCATTGTAAAGCCCCTGTTTGCTTAAAAGGCTGACAATGCAGACCACGACGATATAGCAGAGCAACACAAACCCCGACCAGCCGAGCAGCGGCCCCAACCAGGCATCCCAGGGGATATTTTCCAGGACCTCCAGCCATCCCATTTGCCTGCCGCCGGTCAGCCCGTTATAGAATTCAACAATGGCTTCCTGACTCTGAGGATACCAGCTAGCCGGCAAAAGCGGCTGCAGCACTTCTTCCCACCGGTTTTCGACCGAAGCGAAATAATAGGGCGCCGTAAAATTGATGAAAAATGTACGCGCCAGGCCGGTCCAGGCGATTCCGGATAACAAAACCATCAGGGACCAGGATACCAGCAGTTCTTTACCGGTCAGTAGATTACGGGCCTTGAATACCGTCCGGATGACGGCCGTAATAATCATCAGCCACATGAAGAAGTAAAACGGCGCCAGCGGGAAATGCCCCCCGCCCAGGGGAGTACCCTGCCGGTAGGCATTGTTAAATGGTGTAATCAGGCATATCGCCAGGGCAAGCGATGATCCTAACAATAGCGCGCGCAATCGGATTTTGCTGCCGTTAGCTGTGTCGTCAATTTTTGGCTTCGAATCGTCGTTCATGGAATTCAGTTGGTCTTCAGTATCCATAGAATTCTTTAGGGTTTCACGTGTCAGGTGTCAGATTTCAGGACCAAGTAAAGCATACCTGAAAACTGATAGGAACAACTTTGGGTTCTATTAACGAATAACCAATAGCTAATAACGATTTATCCCCAATTTATTTTCCGCACCGAGCAGCAGCTCTTCGTAATCCAATTTTGTCTGGTCATCAAAGGAGCGCCAAATTAATAGTTGTTTGCGAATATCATGTAAAAATGATTTGTTGATTCGGTGCCAGGCATTGGCTTCCCCGGACTCACGATTGAGCTGAATGTGGATTTCTAAAAAGCCGGCCTCCGTCTCTGCCGGTCTGAATTCCAGCGCCACCTGCTGCATGATCCCGAAGTCAAAGGGTGCCAGCCAGACGCGTGTTTTAATCTGGAGGCATTGGTCATTTTCACATGCTTCTGCGGGAGCATCGTGGGGGCTCGGAGGGGTGCCGGGAGTCTTGTCGCGAACCGAATTGAACTTAACATTGGCAGTCGAAAACATGCCGTGGGTTATATCCTGGTGCCCCTCAAAATATTCATATAAAAAGCCCCCGATGCTGCGATGTTCCTTATAGGTCATCAAAAACGGCAGCGTTAATTCAAGTAAATTGCCTCTGGCCTGGGGCAACGTCCAGGATCGATTCACATCGGGTATCGCAATTTCACCGGCCACTTTGGAAGGATAGATCACCGAAATCAATACCACGACAATGACCAGAACCATGGCGGCAACACCGGACATGGACGAATAATTCACCGTGATACCCGACCACAGCGAAGTTTCAGCGAATAGCTTGGCGGTCGTCTGAGCCATCAGATATCCGAATACGACGCTTAATACGGCAAAGGCCAGGGCCTCGGCGATGAAAAGAAATGACACGTGGGACGGGGCCAATCCCACCGAAGTATAGATGCCGATTTCACGTTTGCGCTCATAAACACTGCCGATCATGGTGTTTAGCACAATAAAAATCGAAATGATCAGCGGAATAATAATATTGGGGACCCCGCTGTAGCTCATGGTATCACTGGCATGGTAAAGAAAGGTGCCTTCAGGTTCTCCGCTGAACAGTGACAATCCAAAGCGGTCGATCAGATCCCGGGCCGTGTCCTGGGTCGATTCCTGGAAAAGAGGACGAATGGCCACGCCCTTTAAATGCCCCCCGGCTGCCAATAGGAACCGGTACGGTACGATAACCGTCAAATCCCCGGCAATGTGGTGATAGCGGCTTTGAAACTCCCGCACGTCATCACCGGATTCCAGAGCCTCTTCTTCGACTTCGGTCAACTCTGAAGACATCTCCCTGGGAAATGTTACCGGTGTCACAGGCTCTCCGTCGATATCGATTCTCTCCTGCAATTTCTTACCGGAGAAAATGCCGACCACTTTAAACGGCATCCCCCACATTGAGACGGTCTGGTTTAACGGCCGGGAAAGATCAAAGTTCAGCTGCTGGGCCATTCGTTCGGGTAATAACACGGCTTGCCGGTCGTTGGGCAGCAGCCAGCGGCCGGCCGTTAGAATTTCATCGAGCCCCGAAACCCGAGATTCATCGGCGGAAAGCCCTACCATTCCCTGGGCTTCAAAGATATCGTTATTGAACTTAACGGAGATCTGGGTCGCGCGGGTGCGATCCTCATCTTCCAACCACACCCGGGGCACGACAATGGCTTTGCCGCCAAAAGAATTGGCGATCCGGCCCAGGGCATCCGGCGGCAGACTGCGCCAGTTGACATTTTTTAATAGAAACCCCTGGTAGGGTGCTTTGGCGTCATATAAAACGCGGGCATGCCGCCGCATTGATTTGGCGGAAGTAAAACTCATAATCGTAAACGTTAAAATAACCAGTGTGGCACAGGTCAACGCGGTACGCAGGCGGCGACGTCGCAAATTGCTCACACCTAAAAGAAAAGCAGCCACAAACGCTTTCCAGCGGCCGATTTCACCGGATTGCACCAATTGCGCCCGTGTTTGCAGCTGGGCCATTTCCTCTTCAAAACGAAAGAAAATGATTAAGGTAACAATTAAGGAGAGGCCCATAATAAAAAATGCCAGGATGACGACCATCGGGCTGTAAGCCAGCCGGAAGGCCGGATGGACATTATAAATAATCAGGATCAACAACAGCAATATGCCGCTGAAAGCGATGATACGCTTGTAGATATTGGCATAGGAAAACAGAAGTCGCTCCATGCAGAAGGCAAAAGGGACAAACAGGGCAATATAAAACAGCACGCCATACAAGACATCTTTTTGGGTTTTTTCCACGTCATCGTAAACCCGGCTGGCGAGTGCCCACGAGCGTGCCGAGGCTTCGAAGTACTGGTCGTATTCCCTATTTTGCAACGACGTCTGCGCAAGGTCGAGAGATCTCTGCCCGGCCTGCTGCATGCTGCGGATGCGTTCGTTGAATATACCCCGTTTCTCCAAATTGGCAACGCGGGGCGTCAGCAAACGCCACATATCCTGTGCGACCTTGAACTCGGTGTGATGCAACATGGGCCATTTTTCGACCATGTACCCGTCACCCAGGGGATTATCCTCGGTGGCGTTTAGCAAAATCATCTTTTTGCGCAGCACACTGTCGGAGAGGGTCATCTTCAGCGGTGTACCGGCTTCCAAAAATATGGTCGTGATGTTGGAGGCATTCCGATAATATGAAATCCAGGTGTCGAGCCGGCTGTAAAAATAGCGCAGCGGATCGGCTTCACGCCGGCCGTCGATAATTTTCCCCCTATGCAGGTAACGGAAGGTGCGGGGCTCTAAAAGATTGAACAGGGTGATCCCGCTGCTGGCAAACATTATCAGATCGGTTTCCATATGACGCCGAAACATTTTAACGCGATAGGAATTTTTACCGGTCTGTTTTTTATCGATCGTCCATTTGATGGCGCCGGTGGATCCATCAAATTTGTAGCCTTCGAAAATCACCTTATGGTAGCTGTGTTTTTTATCGGCCAGTCCCCTCAGATGAAATTTGCCCATGTGATCGACAATCGCATAATACCTGGCAGGGCCCTGATAGCAAAGCAATACGGTTCCCGGTGCCGGCTGATCGGCGAACAACTCGCCGTGCCGCAAAAATTTGGCATTGCCGTTGATTTCACCGATTCCATTGCGGGGGAGAATCCCTTCATGAATCCTGGGGGCCTGGGCCAGGTGTCGAATTAATCCGGCCACCACGGCACTTTGCCGTTGGGCAAATTGAAAGTCAACGTTTTCGATGGTGTCGTTGGGAGTCCCCCAGGCCGCACGGGCATCATTGATGGTCACAAAGGTCAATCCATGATATCCGGCCAGGGCCATAACCTCACCGCCCAACGGGGGACGGTCCAGAAAGTAGCTTTGCCAGGAACGACGCCGACTGGGTCGCAAGGTGTCCTTATACATTCCCTTTAATCCGAGGGATTTCTCGACTTCCAGTGCACCTAACCGCAAAACCTCATCCAGCAGGGAATAAATCGCGGTGCGCTTAATCCTGGGCCGAAACGGATACTGCCAGCCATAGTTGAATGCCCCGAACCCGTTGCCGTGGCTGGATAGATGCAGCGAAACGGAAGCGACCAGATCGTAAACCTTAGCCTGACCGCGAAACGCCCTGGCACTATTCAGCAGATTCTGCTGAGATTCAGCATCATTCAGAATGGCTCGCTGCTCTGCAAGTGTCTGCGGGATTAAACCGATCAGCGCCTGCTGTTCTTCGACTGATAAATCCGTGTAGGCCGGCTTCCAAACCAGTCGCCGCAGCAGGGACCGGTCATCAGCCATTTTTTTAATTTCAGCCTGATTGGCAGCGGATTTTTCCTGCAGCCGCAGCCGCATCAAGCGACGCGATACAATATCGGATACGGTTTTCACCTGTTCTTCGAGGGCCTGCTTGGCCAGCATGCGGCTTTCTTCCGCGGCCGGATCCTCAGCGCCTGAACCTTCAAAAGCGATATTTTCCAATGCTTTGATCGTCTTGCGGGTTTTCTTGATCAGTGCCTTCAACTCCCGTTTCATTTTGCGCTGAATTAATGATCGCGTGGTAAAGCTCCATACCAGTTCACGCATTCCGGCAAGTTCCTGGGCATGGCCGCTGGTGGCTGCCAGTATAACCGTGCGCGGCGGTGGATGATCCTTCAGGTACTGGGCTAGAAAAAGAAGCGTCGCCACCCCGCAGGCTTCATCCGCCCCGGGCGACAGCCCCGCGACCCAGCTGCGGCTGTCATAAAAAGCCTCAACCAGCACCGATTGTTCCTGAAGTTTAGAATCGGTCCCCGGGATGATGCCATAGACGTTTTCGGAAATCACCTTGCCCCATTTGCTGTCCGATATCAGGTGAACCGCCTCGGCAAGGCGACCGGCCGGCTTAGTTTCAAAGTCATGGAACAACTCTTGAACCCGATCAAGCGGCATCCAAAAGCGCGGAAACTGAATCGGTGAGAGCTCAAATTTTTCCTCGAATAGAATTTTGGTCGAATTCCCACGATCCACGTAAATCAGGGCTTTGGCCCCCAGATCGGCGGCGTATAGCCAGTTTTTGCCGGATTCGAGTTCCATCAGGACAACGGATCCCTCGATATCCTTTCCATTGAATTCGTAAAAATTGCCATTGCCGACATAAATCAGCGGGGCTTTAATTCCGGGTGCGGCAATGGTCTGCGGGGTGATCGCATTGCCACGAAACGGCCGCAGGGGAATCGATAGATCACGCCCCGCGATGGTTAACGTGCTGTTTTCCGATTTGATGGAGGCGACATCGAACTCATGCGAGCCAACCGTTTCGATGCCGATGCCCGTGAATCGATCTCTGATATATGCAGCGGCAGCTTGATTGCCGCGGCTCCCGGTGCTTCGATCACCAAAAGCGGACAATTTTCGGATATCCGCCGCGAAGAGATCGGCTGCTGTCTCCGAAGTTGATGCAAAGGCCTCGATGCCCAAACAACATGCCAATGTGAAAACCAGTAATCTGACAAGCAGGGTGCTGGATACTGGATGCTGGATACTGGATGCTGGATACTCGATGCTGGATACTGGATACTCTGTTCGGGGTACTCCGTGCTTAATTATTGGAGTAGATCGAGTATTACCATATTTTTGATATGCTAATTGCGGTATTTTCATTAATCTAACAATATCTGTTTGAATGAAAGTGGATCGTTCTCTTGGGCCGGATACCATCAACCAACGTCCAGCCGCCAGCGGCCAAAAGCCGGCATCCAGTATCCAGCATCGAGTTTCTATTCCCGCGAACCAATTTTTCCGATCGATATGGACAATTCTTCGCGATTTTCGATCTTGTCCACGCGGCCGTCTCGAATCCACACGACCTGATCGGATACATTGAGCATTTTAAAATCGTGGGTCGCAGAAATTACGGTCACGCCGCGTTCCTGACTTAGGCGCTTTAAGAGCGCTATGATTTCCTCGCCGGTTGTCAGGTCAAGATTACCGGTGGGTTCATCGGCCAGAATGATGGCCGGATCATTAGCCAGCGCCCTGGCAACGGCAACCCGCTGCTGCTGACCGCCGGAAAGTTCAAATGGTTTGTGGCTGAATCGGTCTCCCAGGCCGACTAGATCCAGGAGTTGCATGCCCTTTTCAACCGCGGCGTCATTATTCATGCCGGCAAATACCATCGGTATGGTGACATTTTCCAGGGCGGTCATAACCTGTATAATGTTGAATGTTTGAAAGATATAGCCAATTTTCCTGCACCGCAGCCAGGCCAGTTCGTAAGCATCCAGCTGGGCGATATCGACCTCATCAATGAAAACCTTACCGGTAGTGGGCTTATCCAGACCGCCGATCATGTTGAATAGTGTACTCTTACCGGATCCTGAAGGCCCCATAATGGAAATATAATCGCCCTTGGCAATTTCAAGATCAATGCCTTTGAGGGCCTTAACATCAATCTTGCCAAGCCTGAATACTTTGGTTACACCCGTAACTCGCACAACATTAGCAATATCTGCCATTGTTTAATCCTTGTCGCTTCGCTCCGCATAGCGCATAGCGTTTTGCGATCATACCTGCAATTTGCCTAATACATTTTCCAAACTTCCGACTTTAATTCACTGTCCGCGGTATTTTTACCCCGACTTCCGAATTCAATAATCTGCCCTTTAAACCTTGCCCCTTGCACTGCGCCCTCTGCCCTTTACCCCATGCGCCATGCCCTTAGCCCTATGCTCTCTGCCCCTTGCCTCTTTCTTTTACTGTTCCACCCGCATCGCCTCTACAGGCTGCATTCTGGCGGCCACCAGAGCCGGATAAAATACTCCCAGCAGACTCAGCAAACATCCGATGCCGGTAGCGATGGCGATTGATAAAATCACATCGTTCCAAGAAATCGCTGTGATCGCGACGGTGCCGAAACGCGCCCAACCGCTGATCATTGAAAAAACGGCGCCAACTATGGCTCCGATAGTGGCACCGGCCAGCCCCTGCATCCCGGCTTCAAGAAAAAAAAGACGCAGGATAAATCGATCCAGGGCGCCCAGGCACTTCATGGTGCCAATTTCGCGGAAACGCTCCGTGACCGCCATCAGTTGGGCGTTTACAATACCAACGACACATACCAGTAACGAGAGGATAACAAGCCAGCGTTGTTTGGGGCTGCTGCCGACTGAAGTGTCACCGGGTTCAAGGTCATAGCCGGAACGGATCAGTGTGCGCCGTAACTCGGGGTCTTGTGTATCCAGCATGCCATTGGCGACGTCGTTGCTGACACCGATGAAACTTAGAAAGGATACGGCCAGCACCAGACTCAAGGTGGTGATCAGAGAACGGAAAAAGCGGACTTTAATACTTTTTAAGGAGATTTCCAGGGATTTCATGAAGGGAAGTTTGACCTGGCGCTGCACTCGCTCAGATCCGGTTTCCGATTCCGATATCGTTGTTTTTGCACCCATGTTCAGATCCTCACCCTCACAAACTTGAAATCCGGTGAAATTAGACGGAACGTAAAGCGGTTCCCAACAGCGCGATAAATAGCAAAGAATTTAAATTGGCTAAATCCCCAAAATTCGGCGGGGCCGGCTTAAATTCGCGACACTGGGAATAATCTTATTCGGGAATGAACGATTAGCAAAAGTTCATCTGCAACTTGCTGCTGGACAACTGACAAATATAGATCTTTAGCATATTTGAGTTTCAGTGTAAATGAGAATGGTTATTTCTTGCGCATCAAATAGACCCCGTCCCTGATGCTCAGCATTACCTTTTCCACTCGATCTTCCTGCCTTACTTTTTCGTTAAAAGCAGCGATAGCTTTGGCATTTTTATTGGTAATTTTCTTTTTAAATATTTTGTTGCGCCAGAATATATTATCGACAAAAATGAGTCCGCCGGGGCCTAAAACTCGCAGGGCTTCATCGAAATAGTCCCCGTAAGACGGCTTATCCGCATCGATAAAGACAAAGTCTTGGCTGTAGGCCGGCATATTTTTAAGGGTTTGCAGTGCGGACCCCAGTATTAATTTGATTTTCCGGCCATAAGGGCTTTTGCTGAAGTACCGCGTGGCAATATCGGCATATTCCCGGCTGTTTTCACAGGTTGTCAAGACCCCGTCTTCCGGTAGGGCTTCTGCGATGATCAGGGCGGAATAACCGGTAAAAGTACCCACTTCCACGGCCCGCCTGGTTTTGGACAGTTTAATTAACAGCTGCATCAGTTTGCCCTCGACCTTGCCGATGCTCCAGAAAGAACGTCCGGTAATATTTTCGGTTTCCGCCATGAGTTCTTCCAGCAGAAATGAGACATCGTCTGTGTGGGCATCCACATAGTCCTCGATAATATTCATTTTGTCAGCTTCCATGAACAGCACCTGATTATGCTAAGACGGTAAAAATCGGTAATCTAGAGTTTGTCTGATAACCCGAACGGTTTTTAAGCCGAATTTCGGCTGAACAGAAATTAATTAATGAATTAATCATTAATTGTGTGCAGGAGTAAAAGAAAAA
>Ga0056115_1000490_pt1 | contig 17809 bp, 14 predicted proteins | sample WorMetOlspDAHAB1_FD_77007 | JGI IMG/M metagenome (GOLD analysis project Ga0056115, IMG submission 77007) | Marine gutless worms symbiont microbial communities from Max Planck institute for Marine Microbiology, Germany - Olavius sp. DAHAB.1 ...
CCGTTGAGAGGACGGCAAATGAAAATCCGCAATTACTGCGTAATTTGAATTACTTGACACTCGCAACCGATTACTCGGAATCGGAAGGTGATTATTCAAATCAATCTTGACCGAAAGGCTGTTGTTTTTTAACTTCTGGCCTTTGAACAGAAAGTGAAATTAAAATTTACTCTGCGCTCTCCGCGCCTATGCGGTGAATTGAGTTCTTAAATCGATTTCTCCCAACCCTGCCCGAAATCCGCCAGGGGCCTGATTTCCGCAATTTCAAAGGTTACGGCGGCATGCATCATTTTGGCGGCCCCCTCCCCTGCCTTCTCGGCGATCATGGCTTTGAGATTGTCCAATTTTTCCCCGGCGGTCTGGGATTGGGTCATTTTCACGTAGATTCTGACACCCTTCCAATCCGCGATGCTCTCGCCCGGTTCCATGACCATAAAGATCGCACTTGGATTTTCCTGTAAATTGGCAAAGGTTCGATTGTTGCCGAGTCCCATGAAGATGCTTTTCTCATCAACCATGCGGGGGGATCCAAAATAAGCAGAATTGACTTTGCCGTTTTTATCGGCCGTACTGAGCGTGCCGAGCCGGGGTTGTTTGTTAAAGTACTCCATTAACTTTTCAGACATAATTGACCTCCTTGTGCTTCGCACAGCTGAAAGCTCAAAGCTCATAGCTGTATGTTGATTGATTCATCCAATTCACCCGAAAAGTGGTGAAAATAAGAAGAATATCCTGATAATCCTCTTGATCCTGTCTAATGTTTAAATATTTAATGGAATCTATTCCTACTCATTAATTCCGCAATCTAAAATCCCAAATCGGTTTTATCCTCAATCGAACAATTCCGATCCCCACCATTCCTACTTCCGCATTCGGACTTCCAACTTCATCAAGTTCCCTTGAATACCGGTTCCCGTTTTTCTTTGCGGGCTGCCAGGGCCTCCCAGAAATCCGCTGAGGCAAAAACTTTGTTTAATCCCTCATTTTCCGCATCCAGTGCCCGGGTTACAGCCTCGATCAACGGCCCGTGAAGGGCCTGCTTTGTCAGGCCGACCGCAAGACTCGCGCCCTGGGGAGGCACCAGTTTTGCAACAATTTTCTTTGAATAAGCTATCAGCTCACTATGGGGCAGTATCTTGTTGATCAAACCCAGATCCAGCAGTTTTTGGGCATCCAGTGTTTCTCCAAAAAAGAGAATTTCTTTGGCTCGCTGAAATCCTAATATTCGCGGCAGTAAATAGCTGGAAGCAAGTTCTGGTATGATGCCCAAGCTGATAAACGGCAGCTTTACCCAGGCATGCTCGGACACATAGATAAGATCAGCACAGGCCAAAGGCACCGTAAATCCTCCGCCGATAGCCAAGCCGTTAATTGCGGCAATGATGGGTTTGTTTATCTGCCATAATTTCAAGCATAGTCTTTTTTGGGCAATGTCCGTCAAATCGAACTCGGCCTTGGTTTCCTCATCCAGGGAATCCAGTTCGGCCGGGTTAAAATACCCCCCGCTGCTGAATGCTTCTCTGGTCGGATCATTATTGTCGGCCGCATTGGCACCGGTAATAATCATTGCCTGGGCGGTGTCATCGTTGTCGAACAAATCAGCAGCCCGGTGCAGTTCCATTAAAACAAGAATAGAAAGGGCATTTTTTATTTCCGGCCGGTTTATGGTAACCAGCACGATGCCGGTCCGGTCATCTTTGTCGTAAATAATGTTATTGAATTCCTTGGCTTCCATCATCATTCTCCCGTATTGTTATAGCCACTAAGCCACAAAGGAAAAAACAAAACCCCATTGGCGCAGTTATTGATAAAAGACACCGGAATGGCGAAAGAATACAAACTTTCTCTACATTCTTTGTGTCGTCGTGTCTTTGTGGCTGAACTTTTAGGTTCTTGCTGTAGATCCTTTCTTAAAAATCGCGTAGGTTGCCAGCCCCTTGGAAACAAGGTTCTGTTCTCCATCTCGGACGTCCACATCCCCGATGGCCGTTTGGTTGCCTCGGTGAATGATTTTGGCCTCGGCAATTATCTCACTTCCGTTGACCGGTTTCATATAATTAATTTTCATTTCCAGGGTCGAGATATTCTCATCCCGATTTGTCATTCCGACTAATGCCATCCCCACAGCCGAATCGGCTGCCGAAAAAATGGCTCCGCCGTGAACCAGACCGATCCCATTTGTCAGCTTGTCTTCAATCGGCAACCGCACCATGGCCCAGCCCTTTTTAATTTCCAATAGCTCCATACCCAGAAGTGCCCAGAACGGGTTCCTAGTTTTCATCCAATCCAGTAACGCCGCCTTAAACCGGGGAGCCAGTTCCTCATATTCCGTCATACATGTCACCAAATTTCATGTTTACCAAAATATATTGCTGCTAAAGGTTAAGACAAAAATTCCCGTATCAATGCATTCACCCGATCAGGCTGCTCGTGGCTAACCCAATGGCTGCCATCCGGAATTCGTTTAATGGTCAAATTCTCGACATAATCCTCCAGTCCATCCAGGTTGCCGGTCAGCAGCGCGTGATCCTGCTCCCCCCAGACAACCAAAGTCGGCACCTTAACCGCCAGCATCTCCGGCGGCAGATTCAGGATACTTTTAATCCTGGCTTCATCATCCGGGGATGTGGGCGGATACAGGGGCGAAACCCGGTAATAATTCAAGCCGCCGGTCAAAGCCCCCGGCTGTGACCAGGCCTCAATGTATTTCAGACGATCCTGCTCGGTCATAACCCACTTGCTGCCAAATTGAGTAACCATATCCATAAGCCCGGCATAGTTATTTTGCGCTAAGGTCTGTTCAGCCTTTGCAGAACGAAACAGCAGCATGTACTGGCTGGCCTCCTGCTGAGCGGGGTTGTTTAAAAGCTCCCGGGCGAAAACCGCCGGATGGGGGGAATTTATAATAACCAGCTTTTCCACCCATTCCGGGTAACGCATGGCAGCCGACCAGGCCACCGCCCCACCCCAGTCGTGAGCAACCAGAATTAATTTCTGATGTCCCAGATGTTCGGCCAGGTCCCACAGGTCTTTAATGAGATATTTCGCCTGATAGGCTTCGACATCATCGGGTTTGGCGGACAAATTATAGCCCCGCATGTCCAGCGCCACCGCCTGATAATCCTTTCCGAACTCGACAAGTTGATTTTTCCACTCACCCCAGAATTCGGGAAACCCGTGGACAAACATGATCAGATTCCCCTGCCCGACACTTATGTAATGCAGCCGGATTCCGTTGACATCCGCGTAGCTGCTCTGAAATTCTTCCATGTTTAATCTCCTTCCAAGGTTGAAAAAATGTGATTCGGCCCAATAATATGATTTTATTTTCTCACGAATGTCAAGGCTTCTTCTCGCTTGACCTGAACTATCTATCAATGTACTTTCTAGACCCCAAGTGCCGACAAGGGCCATGACTTCAAAGTATGGTATTTAAAGTCAGGAAAGGCTCATTCCAGTGTAACCACGGTATTATTCGGAAGATGCGTAATAACAAAATGAAAGTAAACCATGAATGCGAAGCATTTGAATATTATTCCGTTGGTATTTCGTTTTAAGATTGATACTATGAATTCACTAAATATTTTGCGAACAAATAAATGCGGTTGGTGAGGACGGAATAATGCAAAAACCTACAACCTTTGGCGAATTGAAACAACAGGTCAACCAGTTGCCGGACGTGCGCACCGAGATGCGACAGAATCTAATCCACAAATTGAAAACCAATGAATCCATCTTTCCCAAAGTCATCGGGTATGATGATACGGTGCTCCCGGAGCTGATTAACGCAATCTTATGCGGCCACAATATTATCCTACTCGGCGAAAGAGGCCAGGGGAAAAGTCGGATAATCAGAAGCATGATCGATTTTCTGGACAAAGAAATGCCCGCCGTTGCCGGCTGTCCCATCCATGACAGCCCCTTTAATCCGATTTGCTCCGAATGTAAGCAAAATCTCATTGACCTGGGTGATCAACTCCCGTTGGACTATATCCCGCGGGAAAAACGTTTAATTGAAAAACTGGCAACTTCAGATGTCAGTACGGCCGATCTGATCGGGGAGGTGGATCCGATTAAAGTGGCTCAGGGCCGCACCCTGGATAATGAAAGCAGCATTCACTTCGGTCTGGTTCCCCGGGCCCATCGCAGCCTTTTTGCAATAAACGAATTGCCGGATCTGGCCGAAAAAATCCAGGTGGCATTTTTCAATATCATGGAAGAAAATGACTTCCAGATAAAAGGATTTCCAGTTCGGCTGCCGCTGGATACTTTTATCGTGGCCACCGCCAATCCAGAAGATTATACCAGCCGGGGACGCATCATTACCCCCCTGAAAGACCGGTTTGATGTACAGATACGAACCCACTATCCCCTGGAGAGAAAATATGAAATCCGGATAATGGAACAGGAGGTCCGAACGCTGAGCCTGGATGGGCTGTCAACTTGCGTACCGGATTTTATCAAAGAAATTATCGCCGAGATAACTTTTCAAGCCCGCCGCAGCCAGGAAATCAATCAACATTCAGGGGTCAGCTGCCGGGTGTCAATTCGCAGTTATGAGGCCATCGTTGGAAGCGCCCTCAGGCGCAGTCTTGAATTTTCCGAAACATTCGTGGTCCCGCGAATCACGGATATCGAGGCCACCTTTCCGGCCATCACCGGCAAAATGGAAATGGAATATGAAGCGGTCGACGAAAATCAGGCTGATATCATCGCGAATCTGACCAAACAAGCCGTAAAATTGGTTTTTGATACGCATTTCAAGCTGGAGGAGCTGGCTTCAATCACGGATGCCTTTGAAAATGGCGTGACCGCGGAAATCTCCCGCAACCAGCCCTCAAAAGACTATCTACCGGCTTTTAATGTCATTCCAGGCATGGAGGATGCTGCCGGCGCCCTGGTTGACCCGGCGAACCCGGCCGAAGCAGCAGCGGCCATCGAATTTATCCTGGAAGGGCTGCACTTATCCAATAAATTGAATCGCGAAGTGATCGAGGATCGACTGGTGTATAAATGAAATCTGTTCGGTACACAAAATGGGACGGCAGTCAGACGCCTTTCGAACCTAAGAAAAAAAGTATTATCGAAACCTTTCTGGATAACATCATGAAGGGCATGCACCCGCGAACCTCGCTGGCCCAGATGATGTGGTCCGGTTTTGACCTGTCCGGTATGAATTTCCGGGTGATGGGCTTGGAAGAGATGATCCAGGAACTCCAAAAACAGGTCGACGATCAGTTTGCCAAATATCATCTCGAAAACGCCTTCGACCAGCCGATCAATGATTTCAAGCACCTACTTTCGCAGGAACAATCCGCCCGCCACGAAAAAGGCTTATCCCCGGCCCCATCCTATGATCAATTGCCGGCCGGATTACTCGAGAAGTTGACCCAGCTTGAAAATTTTGATTTTTTGGACCATGACAGTCGGCAAACTTTTGCCCACTGGCTAAATCGTCGGACCGATATTCTCGATCTCTACGAATTTTACAGCGAGTATGCTCACAAATTCGTCGGGCAGCAGTCCCTGGATTTTGACCAGGCCCTCGAATTGATGCGGCTGTTCAAATCAATTAAAAAGATCCAACAACAGATCATGAACGGCCAATTTTCAACAATCGATCCGCAAGCTTTACAGGAAATCCTGGGGGAAAACGCCGCCCAGTCCTTCAATATTCTCCTCGAATTGCCCCAAATGATGACCGAAGAAGGCATCGTCGACCCCCTCCAAAAAGGCTTTAATATGACGCCTCGCGGGATGCGAACCCTGGGTGAACTGGCTTTTGGCAAGATTTATCACCATATCAAACGGGACCGGCATGGCGGGCAATCGGGCCATGCACCGCATTCAGGTGAAATCGAGCCGGATTCTTCCCGTCAGTATCAATACGGCGACCGCTTCGATCTGGATATATCAAAAACCGTTTTAGAAGCCGTTTCAAAAGGCCGTTACCGGCATGGCCAAATTAAATTATCCCCCGAAGATTTTCATATTCGCGATCGCGAGCAGCTGATTACGTCAACAACCGTGGTGCTGTTGGATCTTTCATGGTCCATGTCCTGGGAAGGCCGGTTTGAAGCTGCCAAAAAAGTTGCATTGGCCCTCAACCATTATATCCGTTCCAGATTTCCCAAAGATAAGCTGCATATTGTCGGATTTTGCACCGAAGCACATGAGCTAAAAGGCGGTGAACTGGCCCTGGCCCAATGGGACCCGGGTCGGCCGTTCACCAATCTTCAGGACGGCCTGCGCCTCGCCATGCGACTCATAAAAAAAAGCGGCAATCGCAATAATCGCGTCATCGTCATCACGGACGGCCAACCCACGGCATATTTCGATCGAGATCAGCTGCATGTCGAGCTGCCGGATAATTTCTTCGGTCTCAGCCCCAATGCCTGCAAAGCCACCCTGGCCGAGGTCCGGAAGGTAACGGCCCAGGGGATGAATATTGAAACGTTCATGTTGGACAACAATCCGGTCCTGGTGGAGTTCACCCGGGAAATGACACGCATAAACGGCGGCCGGGCGGTTTTGTGCCTGCCGGGAGAACTCGGCAAACTAATCCTGATCGAAGAAATCAAACGGCGGGGAGGCCGATGAATATCAAATGACGAATGACGAATGGCGAATTTATGATTTCTGTCTATATATTTTTCTGACAGAATCTGCCGGATCGACAGGATTTAGCCCTTGATCATATGTCTCACAATCCCGGTTTTCAGCTCTTTGATTTAATTATGTCTATCACGAAATACAGCTTAAATGAATCTCCCCGCCGCAAGCGGACGGGGTATTCAAAATATCATAAGAAATTCCTCGACTGCTGAATTAAATAGCGACAAAGCGATCCGCCTTCGGCGGACCACCAATCTTCATTCTTCATTTTTCAATTTATTTTGCGTCCCCACCAGGCAGCCGCAACTCCGGATACGAAGCCAAACAGATGGCCGCTCCAACTGATGCCCGGAACGTAAATCAATAGTGAATACAGCGCACCACCGTATAAAATAGTAATAGCCACGGAAATCATCACCGCTTTCCAGTTTCGCCGGAACAGACCCAGACACATTAAATACCCGATCAATCCAAAAATGATCCCGCTGGCACCGATGTGAATGGTTCCGCCCCTTCCAAGCAGCCATACCATCCCGCCTCCCAGAAATACCATGATCAAAACGGCCTTAAGTGTCTGTGCCCGGCTATAAGATAGCGATACGGCCAGCAAAATGAACAATACCCCACTATTGGTTGTTAAATGCTGAAAATCTGCGTGCAAAAAAGGCGCAGCAAGAATACCTGACAGTCCGTCCACATGTCGCGGCATTATGCCATATGTCCTGAGGTCGATTTCCAGAAAAAAATTAAGGAAGAAGACCAGCCACAGGATGGCAATTGCTGCAAACGCCAATTTTAAATTTTGACTGATTTTCATGGCGAAGTAGATATCAGATTAGGATCGCGGAAACAAATAAATACGCATAGATTGCGCCGGATTTTTGTTGGCCTTCAAGGCGCACCAAGGGGAGCATATTATCTATATGTGACTTTTGGTACAACACTGATGGCGGACAAAAAGACAAGTCCGCCGGGGCGGGCGGATTTATTTGTTTCTGAGGCCCTTCAATATTCGAAAAAACTTGAATAAATCGAACCAGTTCTGATATTAAGTACCAGTTGCTGAGATTATATGCAATACAGTCTATGATGGTGCAACACTTCAACTAATAATAAGCAAAGGCCATGTTAACGAAAGATTCCAAAATTGCTATGATCGGCGCCGGCGCTATCGGCGGTGTAACAGCGTCGTTTATCCAGCAAAGCGGGTACGAACTCGAGATTGTCTGCAATCGCCGAAACACTGCAGATAAGATTTCTAATCAAGGCGTCCGCATTACCGGCATCAAGGGCGAATACTGCGTCCATATGAAGGCTGTCGCAGAAATTACCTAGCTTTCCGAACCCAAGGACCTGGTATTTATAGCAACCAAAGCCACGGAATGTGTAGCCGCTGCAAAAGATTTGATGCCCTTTTTAAAGCCGGAGTCAACGGTTGTTTCCTTGCAAAACGGCATCAGCGAACCTGCGCTGGCGAACGTGCTGGGGAAAAACCGGGTTGTTGGATGTGTGGTGGGCTGGGGTGCCAGCCATAATGGCCCGGCGGAGTTGGAGATAACCTCTGGCGGTGAGTTCGTTATCGGCAATATTGATCACAATCCGGATGAGCGCCTTGCCCCAATTCAGCAAATCCTGCAGACCGTTTATCCCACCCGGATTACCAACAACATCATGGGGGAGCTTTATTCCAAATTGATTATCAATTCCTGCATCAATTCACTGGGCGTCATCGGGGGCGTCAGACTAGGCCGGTTGCTGGCAAACAAAAAGGTGAGAAGAATTTTTATCGAGCTGATGCGCGAAGCCATGGCAGTTGCGGCGGCCATGGAGATAAAGGTTGAACCGGCCGGTGCCGGCAAACTGGATTTTTATAAACTATTAGAAGGAAAGACATGGCTGGCGAATTTAAATCGCCATCTTACGATCCGCATTATTGGTTTGAAATATCGCCGCATTAAATCTTCCAGCCTGCAGTCGATCGAACGCGGCCGGCGCACTGAAATAGATTTTCTCAATGGTTACCTCTGTGACCGGGGCCGGGAACACGGTGTGCCGACACCGATCAATGATGCGGTGTGCGACATGGTGCGTAAGATTGAAAACGGAAATAGACAGATGTCGCTGGGAAACATTGAGGACCCGGCGTTTATCTGTTGATATAAAATTTTGACATACGGGTGTGACTGGTATATCCCATATTCAATAATCAAATCATCTTACCAGCCACATTCCACCACCAGGGTACAGTTGACGATATTGAGTGATCACTCAATTTTATTGACAGGGAGGCTTGCATGTTATTTGAAATTTCAGACAGGACCAAGGATTTGCAGGACCGTTTAAGTGGATTCATGGACCATTACATCTATCCTAACGAAGAAGAATATTACCGCCAGCTAAACGAGGGCGACCGCTGGCAAGTCATCCCGCTGGTGGAGGAACTCAAGGAAAAGGCTAAGGCCGAAGGCCTCTGGAACCTGTTTCTGCCGGAAAGCGATCGCGGTGCCGGCCTGACGAACCTGGAATACGCGCCGCTCTGTGAAATCATGGGCCGGGTACCCTGGGCACCGGAAGTCTTTAACTGCTCCGCGCCGGATACCGGCAACATGGAAACCATTGAACGCTATGGCAGTCAAGCGCAGAAAGCGCAATGGTTAAAGCCGTTGCTGGAAGGCAAAATCCGTTCGGCCTTTTGCATGACCGAACCCCGGGTGGCGTCCTCGGATGCCCGCAATATCGAAGCAAGAATTGTCCGTGACGGTGACGAGTACATTTTAAACGGCCGTAAATGGTGGTCGTCCGGCGCCGGCGATCCACGTTGTGAACTTTACATTTTCATGGGCAAAACAGACCCCGAAGGCCATCCCTACAGGCAACAGTCCATGATTCTGGTAGAGCGTGACACGCCGGGTATTACAATAAAAAGGATGCTGCCGGTGTTTGGATATGACAGTGCGCCCCACGGTCATGGAGAAATCGAATTTAAAGATGTGCGGGTCCCGGCATCCAATATTCTGTTAGGTGAAGGGCGCGGTTTCGAGATTGCCCAGGGTCGGCTCGGACCCGGCCGAATTCATCATTGCATGCGCACCATCGGCGTCGCCGAAAGAGCCCTGGCGGAAATGTGCCGCCGGGTCAAAAACCGGGTGGCCTTTGGTCGCCCCCTGGCTGAAATGGGACAGATCCGTCAGGATATTGCCGCATCACGCTGTGAAATCGATCAATCTCGCTTACTGACGCTGTATGCCGCTCACCGTATGGACTCGGTCGGCAATAAAGTGGCCCGCTCTGAAATCGCGCAAATCAAGGTCGTGGCCCCCAGCATGGCATTGAAAGTCCTCGACCGTGCCATTCAGGCCCACGGCGGCATGGGGGTTTGCGACGATGTCTGGCTGGCAGCGGCCTACGCTCATATACGAACATTGCGTCTGGCAGATGGTCCGGATGAAGTTCACCGCGAAGTCATTGCCCGGCTCGAACTGAGGAAAGAATCATGAAAACCGACGCCAAACTCACCCCGGTCCGCGACGCCCATCGTTTTGATGAAAATGCCTTGAGTGAATATCTCAAGAATTATTTAGAAGGGTACGCAGGTTCCCTAAACGTGCAGCAATTCGAAGGCGGACAATCCAATCCGACCTTCCTTTTGGTGGCCGGTGACACTCAATATGTGCTGCGCAAGAAGCCGCCGGGAAAACTCTTGCCGTCCGCCCACCAGGTGGAACGCGAATTTAAGGTAATGAAAGCTCTGGAGCAATCGGATGTGCCCGTTCCCCGGATGAACCTGCTGTGTGAAGACGAGAACGTTATTGGTACGCCGTTTTTTGTAATGGAGCACGTTCAGAGCCGCGTACTGGAGGACATAACTCTACCCGGTATGGCGCCGGAAGAACGCCGCGCCATATATTTCGATATGGTCCGGGTATTGGCAGCTTTACATTCGGTGGATTATGCTGCCCGGGGGCTGGAGAATTTTGGCAAGCCGGGTAATTATTTCAGCCGCCAGATCAGTCGCTGGTCTAAACAATACGTGGCTGCCAAGACCGATGAAATCGAATCCATGGAGCGTCTTATGGAATATCTGCCGGCAAACGTGCCGGCCGACGAAACCTGCTGTATCGTTCATGGTGACTATCGGATGGGCAACCTGCTGCTGCATCCCACCGAACCCAGGATAGTGGCTGTAGTGGACTGGGAGCTTTCCACCCTCGGTCATCCCCTTGGCGATCTGGGCTACAGCTGCATGTTCTATCATTCCGGTATAGTCGGAAGAGCAAGCCTGGCGGACAAAACCGGTTCCGCGACCGGAATACCTTCGGAAGATGAATTTCTGGCGGAATACTGCCGATTGACCGGCCGGGACGGCATTCCCAACTGGAATTTTTACCTGGCCTTTTCATTTTTCCGCCTGGCCAGCATACTGCAGGGAGTCTACAAAAGGGGTATCATGGGCAACGCCAGTTCCACCGAAGCAACGCAAAGGGGCCGTTTGGCCCGGGATATTGCTGATCTTGCCGGATCGCTTCTGAAATGAATAGTGAAAAATGAAGATTGAATTGCAGAGATTTTTGGCGGTCTAAGATTCAGGTAATTGCTCTCTTTAAATTGATCCGCCGGTGGCGGACTTTAAATATTCAACATTCAATCGAAAATTTTCAATCAATTATAAATTGGGAGCCCCATGGCTAAAATATATCTGGCGCGTCACGGACAGGCTGCTTCAGGCTGGGGCCTGGAAAAAGATCCCGGGCTTGACGACCTGGGTCGTTCCCAAGCGCAGGTTGCAGCCCGGAAATTAGCCGCGCTGGGACCGCTTCCGATTATTTCCAGCCCGCGTGCGCGTGCCCGGGAGACGGCCATGCCCCTGGCAAGACTATGGGATGTTAAGCCGGCAATTGAAAAACGGGTCGGGGAAATACGCTTTCCTTGCGAAACCCCGGCCGACAGAATTCAATGGCTGAAAGAAGTCATGGCGGACATTTGGCCAAATCTCGACCAGGATCTGCATCAATGGCGCCGGGAAGTCATTGATGCACTGTCGAGCATTGAGACCGACACGGTCGTGTTCACCCATTTTATCGCCATAAATGCCGCAGTGGGCCATGCTATTGGCGATGAGCGGGTTGTTTCATTCAGTCCGAACAACGCTTCCATCACGATTCTGGAAACAGATGGGAGCAAACTTTGTCTGGTCGAGCGAGGCGTCGAGGCCGATACCAGGGTGAATTGATAAAAGGCAGAATTCATAAGTGTCACAACAGGTTAATAACAACTATCTCTGCCATGAACGAGCATCCGGAGTGTTGGAGTATTGGAGTGCTGGAGTATTGTGATCAAAGCCCGATCAGGATATAGAAACCATTCGTTTTCGCTATATCCGTGAAAGCTGTTATTTAGTCATAAAAACTTGTTTTTACGAGACCATAGAAATAATACTAAACAAATCTAGGTACCTGTGGTTAAGGAGTTTAGCTGAAAACAGGTCGGTTGTATAACTTTCCATTGCTCCAACACTCCAGTACTTCAATAATTTATGAGTTTGATTCCGGAGTTCTTTTTGGAAACAAATCAACGACTATCAATAGAGCGAGGAATACACTAGTGTCGCACGATACAAAGATTCTGCTGGACGACCTGCTGTTTCCGGAAGGTCCGCGCTGGTATGAAGAAAAACTCTGGTTTTCAGACATGCAGGGCCTGCATGTCATGACCGTGGACCTTAACGGAAACTCCGAAAAGATTGTCGCAATCAAAGCATCGCCATCCGGGCTGGGATGGCTCCCGGACGGCCGTTTGCTGGTTGTCTCGATGACAGATCGGCGTCTCCTGCGACTGGACTCCATCGGATTGGTCGAAATTGCCGATTTGAGAGAATTGGCATCATTTCACTGCAATGATATGGTTGTCGATAAACTGGGGCGTGCATACATCGGCAACTTTGGATTTGACCTGGCGGCAAATGCGCCGGTAGAGCCGGCCGAGATTGTACTGGTAACCCCGGATGGCCGCCCGCGTGTTGTTGCGGAGGATTTATATTTTCCCAACGGCACCGTCATCACGCCGGACGATCGCACCCTGATTGTTGCTGAAACCTGGGGCCATTGTCTGACCGCATTTGACATTGATTCCGACGGCTCATTGATAAATCGCCGTACCTGGGCCAAATTGAATGATGTATATCCGGACGGGATCTGTCTCGACGGCGAAAGGGCCATCTGGGTGGCGGCCCCCTACCCCGGTGAAGTCATGCGGGTTCAGGAGGGAGGCAATATTACCCACCGTATAAATGTAACAACCAGGCCGTATGCCTGCATGCTTGGCGGCACCAAACGCCGTACTCTCTTTGTCTGTACGGCGGGATCCTCCAATCCGGACGAAGCGCTTGCCCATCAGAATGGAAAAATCGAAATCGTCGACGTCGAGGTTTCCGGAGCGGGAAGACCGTAGTGTTGCCCCCTCAAATAACCCTTTAGTTGCATAAACAACATGCCAAAGAGAAGATAATAGTTTGTATTTATTATCAATATCAATACAAAGGCATAATTTAACAGAGACGAACAAAATAGTAATGTCGTGGTTGAGTCCTTCAGTATTCACATAATTAGTTATTGCAAACTTTTGCAACCACAAGGGTAATGTCGTCATCCGATTTAAGTCCCTTGGTGTGTTGGTCTAACTCCTCATAGACAGTGTCCAATATTTTGCCAGCGTTTTCTTTAGCATTCTGGCGGATGATCTGACGAAATTTCTTTTTGCCAAACATATTGCCCTCTCTGTTACGGACTTCCCATATACCATCTGTGCCCAGTGCAATGATCTGTCCATCATCAACACCTGCCTTAATGTTTTCCTCATATCGAAAATCTTCACTTACACCCAGGGCCATTCCGATACCAGTTAATTCTTCAAAAGTTTTTTGCTTCGGGTCATAAATGATTGCCGGATCATGTCCGGCACGGACCCATTGCAGACGCTTTTTATACGGATCAATTGCCAAGTAAAATAATGTCATAAATCTGCCTGTATCGAGAACATCTGACGTTAAGTGACGATTCATCTCAGTGATGATCTCAGAAATATTCCCGGACTGCGAGGCGCGCATGCGTAGAAAGGCACGGGCAGTGGTCATTAGAAGGGCTGCATCAACCCCGTGGCCGGCGATATCACCAACCACAATACTCAAGGGTGCATTGGGATAGTCTTTCTGATCCAAAAAATCGAAATAGTCGCCACCGATCTCATCACAGGAAACATTTTTACCTGCAACATCTAATCCGGGAACATGAACGCCAATTTGAGGAAGAAGGCTTTTTTGGACCTCTGCCGCAAGGGCAAGAGCCTTTTTTTGTTCTGTCAGATCGGTCACAAACGCCATATTACCGATAATTATTCCGCTGTCATCTGTCAGCTTGCTACCATGGGTTAAGATTGGAATAAGTGATCCATCTTTGGCCTTCAAAACGCCTTCGAATTTCCTGTATTCTTTAGATGAGGTTAATTTTTGATTTGTATGCAAAAATTGTCTAAACTCGTCGGCCCCAAAATCGAAAGGAGTTTTACCGAGCAGTTCTCCTTTCGCAAAGCCAATTAATCGGCAAAATGCATCATTGGCATCGGTAATGATCATATCCTCATTCATCAGAATAAAACCTTCACCCGCAGTCGTGACGATCCGGCGATATTTTTCTTCGCTTTTTCGTAGAAGCGTTTCTTTTTTTTGGATTTCTTTCCGAGCCTCTTCGACTTCATGGATGATCTTGCGGTGCAAAGAGGAATTGAATTCTTTAATCTCCTCCAAACGTTCACGATAAGCTTCTGAACGACTTAATTTCCTTTTTAGGAAACTGTTGTCTAATTTCATATGCTTTATATCCTGCGGATCACCCGAATCCATCATGCTTTTTGGAGTGGGACCGGCTTTTGATAATTGAGCTTCCTCAATTTCATCTTTTGTTACGGCAGGCCCTTTGCTTTGTCCAACTAGAAGCGTCACTAACGTTGCTCCATGGAAAAAACTTTCTTGTCCCTTTACCAAAGGGGCAATTTCACCAAAGGAATAAAATCCAACAATGGGTAGCTGTTTGGGGAGGTTGCCTCCTAAGATTTGAAGTTCTTGTTCTACACGCGTTCCAAGCAAATCCTTGCGGAATGCACAGGAAAAGGCCATTACAAATTTAGGCACCATATCGGATAGTTTTTTGGCTATTTTTTGAGATGTACTTTTTGTATCCTCAATCATGACCTTACGAATAGCTTCCGTAAGCTGGACGGTAGCCCCCGTGGGGATTGATTCTGAAAATGTGATACTTCCGTCAGGATTGTATTGGATCGGCGCCCGTAAATATGTATGTTCACTATCTTTATCATATACCGCCAGAATAAATTCCCGTGCCGGTTCAGAATGATCACCTAAATAATAACGATAAAAATCAACTGCGGTGAAGTTGTCAATGCCTTTGACCAGACGACCTTCGGCTTTGGTAATTTTTGCTTGCTTGCCGATAGGTTTCCAGCTATTGGCGATGGAAAAGAAGTATTCAAGGGGTCCGCCGAATATCATAATCGGAATGGCATCCACTAAAATTTCATCTTTATAAAATTGAAGTGGCATAAAATCTTCACTCAACAGAGTCCCTGCGGCACCTCCGAATACCGGGCAATCATGTCCGAGTGCCAGGTTGAGAAATTTCATAGTCGGATCGAATGAAGTATTGTACCCATCCGGAAAGGCCAAACAGATCGAAGCTCGTTTTGATAGTTTATGAGATGCTTTTTTGACTGCGGCTTGTACTGCTGCTTCCGGATCATCTGAAAGCGATCGGCCAACTCCGATCCCTATTTCAATGTCATCCGAATAGAAAATCATTAAACTGATGGAGTCATCGCTAAATCCATAACTTGATGAAAATTCACCAGCTGTAGTACAGCCGATAAGATCTATTTCAGGGAATTGTTCAAGAATCTCATCAAGCATCAGACGATGGTCAAAATTTACTCCGGCAAAAACTATGCCGGCATGTGGTTGATGGCCCGCCAGCTTTTGTTGGCATTGTAAAATAGCACTTTCGACAGCGGTTCGGGTGTCAATATTTTCTGATTGTCCAAGTCCTACCTTGATCATTGTTATGTACTCCTGGCTAAAGTCACAATAATTATTGGTTCTATGGTATCAACGCTGATTGATCACGAATGGCCGTTACGTCCTTGGAAGCGGGAACGTCATCGGAAACCGGGCAAGTTTATTTGCGGAAGATAGATATGATCAAAAGATACAAAAAGCCTCATACCTATTTTCGAAGCACCTTCAGTCCCACCGGACATGCCTGGGTACAGATTCAGCAGTTGTAACCGCCGTGAAATTTATAAAATTATTTCTTTTTTTAAACTTTCTCATATTCATAATACCCTTGAAATAATGAGCTCTTGTACAAAAAAGCCGAAACCCGGCTGCGGGATCCAAACCTGGTGAATACGATGTCTTAAATACTCACTATCCCAACCATAAAGGTTTGAGTTCATCGGTTTTCCACATAAATATCGTTTAAATTATTGATTCCTGTCATCTACTTGTGCGATGTAGAAATTTGACTCCTCATTGCTTTCTATCCAGACTATCGGTGCTTTTCCCACTACATTTCCTCCCCGGCTGCAGCAAAGTGCTGTCAGCAACAGTAACTCCATATCAAATGAGAAACGCTTTTCAGTCATCAATTCTATCACTTGTTTTAGCTCCTCTGCTTTGAATGCCTTGAATCCACATTGGGTGTCGACAACTTCTCCTATCTGTGGCAAAAGCTTGGTTCGAATAAAATGACGGAATACAAGCATCTTGTAATCGTAGTTGGTCAATCCCTGTGCGCCTGCTGGAGTGCAATACACGCCACCCGTATCATAGCGAGTTCCAATGGCGCACATCCTATTTTTGTTTTCAAGCTGTGACAACAACAAACCAGCTTGGGCAATATTTGTTGATAAGTCAGAATCTGTGTAAATAACGAAATGACGGACATTGTCATGCTGCTCTTTTATGACCGACCACATACCGTATTGAATAGCACCCCCCTTTTGGCTGTCATCTGTAGAGGTAAGGCCTTTGGCTATGGGTAAACTCTTTGCTATCGCATCAGCAAGGTACAGCACGCTTACATTGTCGTAACCCTCCTGTTGTATAATTTTCTCCGCAATTTCACCACTTTTTTCGGGACAACCATCATCTACAAAAACGAACTCCCATTTTTTGTCAATCTCTCCTTCGAACAGCCATCTCAATTGTGACACTTTTCGTCGTAAAAAATCTTCTCCTGCAGAATGCTCTGCCTGAGTACGAATTCGGTTGTGTTCTTTGTACATAGCCACCACAAAACTGTTGAAAATTGGAGCCGATAATGATCTTAGAGACATCTTTGAAAGAGCTAGTTTTGAAGCTAAATGGAGAATGACAGGATGTTTCAGCTGTTCGGTGGTTATATGTGTATCAAACGACCTCAGTTCTTCCTCTTTCGAGTAAAGGTCCAACAACAATTCCGCGGTATTAAAAGCCTGTCTTTCATGTGCCGGGTCGGTCAGATTCATATGAGGCGGCATATCGGTTGTGACTTCCATAACTTTAACCCACCGGCTGTCAACTTCTGTGAGCCGCTTCAAATCCTTTAACTCGAATTTATACCTAAAAAGAGGATCTATGGCACTATTGAACAATTTTGGGATGCCGGTCATCATCTGATGAAATCGTGATTCGTCCAGATCCTCAATAAACGAAGCAAAATCTGCAGTGTCTACTGCAATATCAGTCATTTCTGTTTCATATTGTCGATACAGATCGGCCATATGTTTCATCATTTTTAAATAACTATCCATTATACCCCTCACTTAGTGCAATTAATGCGATCATTGATATTTTAATGTATTTAAGTGAAATGGTATTATGAGTCAATTCTTTATTAACCTGACATACTGATGACCAGCGAACCCTGCATAGTCTCAATAAATCACAGTTTGTTGGTAGATCAGACCAACCACAACATCTGGTTGCTTCCGCTGTTATATAAAGGCTATAAAAAAACTGCAAATATGATCGGAACTATATACGAAAAAAAGGCTAATAATTCTGGGCGGCAGCTAGACGAAGTTGTAAAATTCCGGCATTTTTCGTCCAACGAAGCTGCCTACCGATAGCATTGACTAACAGGGAACG
>Ga0056115_1000492_pt1 | contig 17792 bp, 11 predicted proteins | sample WorMetOlspDAHAB1_FD_77007 | JGI IMG/M metagenome (GOLD analysis project Ga0056115, IMG submission 77007) | Marine gutless worms symbiont microbial communities from Max Planck institute for Marine Microbiology, Germany - Olavius sp. DAHAB.1 ...
ATGCAGAGCCTGCCCCCGTCCGCCCCCAGCTCCCCGGCATGCTCCACTGCCCAGGCCGTGGCTGCATAGCAGTCCTCCGCCGCCGCGGGGCATTTCGCCTCGGGTGCCAGCCGGTAATCTACAGACACCACCACCGCGCCGGTTCCGGCGCAGAGCTGGCGCGAGGCCTCGTCGTGGGTATCCAGGTTACCAACCACCCAGCCACCGCCATGGAACATCATCATCAGCGGGAAGGGTCCTTCACCCTCCGGTGTATAGATCCGCAGCGGAATCTCACCCCCCGGTCCGGGTATCGCCAGGTCCCTCGTGGCACCCACCGGGGTGGGATTCTCCACCGGGATGGCCGCCATGGCCTCGCGCATCTCCTCCGGCTGCGCGGTGGCCGGGTCGGGCATGCCCAGTTCTTCGAACAGTTGCAGGAGGGGTTCGAGTTCCGGGTCCAGGGCCATGGTTACTGCTCCTCGTCCAGCAGGTCGAAGTCCAGCTGATCGTAAACCGGGTTCTTCTCGGCCAACATGCGCTCGGCCTGTTCGCGCCAGCTGTCCTTGAAATGCGGGTGGGTAAAAATCCAGAAATGCCGCTTGCGGATCGCCTCAAAAATGATCTCGGCGCAGTGGGCCGGCTCCATGCCCGCTTCCACACCGGAATGCAGGTATTCCTGCAGGGCATCGGTCGCCGCCGCGCCCTCGTCGGAAGCATCGTACTCGCGATGCCCCCCTGAATTGACAATGCCTGAGGCCACCTGGCCGGGACAGACCACGGATACGCCAACCCGCGCCTGCATCTCCTGCAACTCATAGTGCAGGGTTTCACTGAGACCCAGCACCGCCTGCTTGCTCACCGTGTAGGGACCCATCAGGGGCGCGGCCAGCAGGGCTGCCAGGGAGGCAGTATTGACGATATGGGCATCGCCGTCCTGCTTCAGCATGCGCGGCACGAAAGCACGAATACCGTGCAACACCCCCATGAAATTGATATCCATGACCCAGCGCCAGTCCGCCGCGGAGCGCTCCCAGCTGTGGCCGCTGAGCAGGACGCCGGCATTGTTGAACAGGAGGTCGACACGGCCGAACTGGCCATAGGCCTGGTCCGCCAGTTGTTCCACCGCGGGCTCGTCAGTCACGTCGGTGGGCACAGCCAGGACCTCGGTGCCCCCCTGGCTGAGTTCGGCGGCAAACTCCTCGAGATTTTCCAGGTTGATGTCTGCCAGCACCAGTTTCATGTGCAGGCCGGCACAGTGACTAGCCAGTCCGCGACCGATACCACTGGCCGCGCCGGTAATCACCGCGACCCTGCCCTTGAAATCCTGCATTGACCGCGGCTCCTCTAATCCAGTTCGTGTCTAGCGGAAAGTATACTTCAGGTCCATGCCCCACTTCCGCGGCTCCTCGCGGCGGCTGTAGGCGGGTGAACCGTCAGTGATGTCGCTGGCCAATTCGCCGCCGTTACCGCCGGCATCGCCGTCCGGGCCCCAGTCGGTGGCGTTGGTCACCCAGGCGCCGACCTCCCAGTTACCCGAGGGATCGGTCCAGGACAGGCGCGCATTGAGGCGCTCCTCGTCATCGAGGTCGGGGCAGCTGTTGAAAGGCGGCTCGGTCAGGGTGCCGGTTGCCGACGGGTCACTGATGATCAGGTTGCCGTCCACCTCGGTCAGCCCGTAGACGGCACCGCTGCCGTCGGCCAGGGTTTCCACGAAGGTACAGGAGGTGCGGTCGCCGTCGCCCTCTTTCCAGGCCCAGGCCACGGCCAGGTTTGCCGTGCTGCCGTTGGCAAAGTCGTAGCTGTAGTTGGCGCCGAGGCTGTAGCTGAAGTCATCGGCAAACTTGTCACCGGATTTGTCCTGCACCACGGGTTCGCCGTTGATTTCCTCACAGCGATCTTTCTCCACCACATCGGCGTCTACGGAACCGGCGTTGGCCCAGAGCTCCAGGCCCGGTGTAGCCAGCCAGGTCAGGGACAGTTCATAGCCGTCACCCTCGACGTCGGAGGTCAGGAACTGGTGGCTGCCAAACTGGCGGCCCAGGCAGGCACCGTCGACAAATTCCAGCTCCTGCAGGTTGTCGTACTCATAGTCGAAATAGGCGGCATTGAAGCGCAACGTATTGTCGAACCAGGTGGACTTGATGCCCAGTTCCCAGGTGGTGACTTCCTCCGGGTCGAAGGGCGGGTCGTCGTTGCGGTCGCCGACACTGTTGAAACCGCCGGCCTTGTAGCCCTCGGCCCAGCTCGCGTAGAGCAACACATCATCCAGCACGCGCCAGTCCAGCACCAGTCGGCCGGTGGTGTCGTCCCAGTCCTCGTCCTGGTAGAACCAGCCCTGCCGACCTTCCGGGTAGGGCACGAGATTGCCCTGTTCGTCGATGCGGGTCTCGTCGAAGGCGAACCACATGCCGAAGTCGTTGTATTTGACGTTGCGGCCGAATTCCTTGTCGTCCTCGGTGTAGCGGATGCCGGCGGTGATATCGAGGTTGTCGAGGATGGAATAGGTCACATCGCCGAACACCGCCCAGGACTCGTACTCGCCGTCGACGTCGATCCACTCGCTGTAGAAACCGGCAGCGAGAGCCTCCTCGCCAGTCTCGTAGATCCGCGGCAGGTCGAAACCGATGACGGGATTGAATGCCAGGGTAAAGCCGAAACCGGGGGGCACAGCGTCGTAGGGAATACCCGCCTCGCGCTCGACCACCAGCTTGTCTACAGCCACGGTGCTGAGGGTGATGCCGCTGCGCTGCTCGGCGTTCTCCTTGTTGTAGTTGGCGCCGACCAGCCAGGTGAAGTTGTCACCCAGGTCGCCGTTGAAACGAAACTCCTGGCTCCACTGGTCGTTGTCCTCGGCGTTGTAATCGGTAAAGCGGTACAGCGGATCGGCAGAACCGTCCTGCTCCTCCGGGTTTTCCGTGTCGTACTCCCGGTAAGCGGTGATAGAGGTGAAAGTCACCCAGTCCATATCGAAGGTCAGGTGCAGGGAGGTACCGAACAGGTCGCGGGTCTCATCCAGCTTTTCCTCGGTCTCGACGTTCTCGAAATCTGCGCCCTTGTTGTCGCGCAGCCCCAGCACCGCACTGGAGGCCGGCCGCGAGTCCTGGTCGACCTCGTCGTACTCCATGCGCCACCAGACCTGGAGACGGTCGGAGGGCTCCCACAGCAAGGTGGTGGTGATGGACCAGTTGTCCTCCTCGGCCAGTTCATCCCCGTTGTATTTGTTGTCGATAAAGCCGTCGCGCTGGTTCCACAGCGCGCCGGTGCGCCAGTAGAGGTTTTCCGCCAGGGGCATGTTGTACACGCCCTCCAGCTGGTAGCGGTCGTAGTCGCCCACGGTACCGCGCACCCAGCCCTCGTAGTCGTCGTCCGGCTTGTTGGTCACATACTGGATGGCACCGGCAGCCGCGTTGCGGCCAAACAGGGTGCCCTGGGGGCCATTGAGGATCTCGATGCGCTGGATATCGTTGAAGGCGGTCTTGGAACCGCCGGAACGGCCGATGTAGACACCGTCGACGTAAACGCCGACCGCCGGGTCGGAGCCGATCCCGAAATCATTGGTGCCGATGCCGCGAATGGAGTAGCGGGGCTGGTTGGCGCCGCGACCGATGTCCACGTTGGGGGTAAAGATACCCAGGTCGCCGATGTCCTGGGCACCCAGGTTGTCGATACTGGCACGGTCGAAGGCCTGTACCGAGATCGGTACATCCTGCAGGCCCTCCTCGCGCTTCTGGGCGGTAACGATGACCTCCTCGAGCCCCTGTCGCGGCGCTGTACTTTGCGCCAGTGCCGGCAGGCTGGTGGCCGCGATGACGGCGGCGGCAATAGCGCGTTGCGGGCGCAGTTGATTATTCATTGTTGGTATTCCCCCTGTGGACGCTTGCCTGGCCACGATTTAAAAATATGGTTGTTATATCTTTAATGCATTTTACGTGGCCCGCCGGGATGACTCTACCGCACGAGATCAATAAAGGCGTAAAAAATACCGATCGCTGCGCGCAATTCAGGATACTAAACCGCCGCCACCCAGGGAAATGGGCTCTCCTGTGGGCTCCAGCAGTTCGGGTTCCTTGTTGCGGGCATTGTTGATGCCCCGGGAGACGGGCGTGGCCAGCATGGGGCACTTGAGACGCGGCTCGAACAGGGGGTCGTTGACTGCAAGACTGTGGCTGCAATCCAGCCAGCGCTCGCGCTCCTCGCCCGCCAGGATCACCGGCATGCGCTGGTGAATCTGCTCGAACTCCGGGGCCGCAGCGGTAGTCACCAGGGCGCAGGACTCGATGACCCGGCCCTCACCCTCCCAGTGCTCCCAGATCGCTGCCAGGGCCAGGGCCCCCTCGGCAGACCCGATCACATAGGGTTGCCTGCCTCCCGTCTCACTGCGCCACTCGATAAAGTTGGAGACCGGCACGATACCGCGGCGGTGTTTGAAAGCTTGTGAGAAGGCCCGGCTCTTGTCGAGGTTTTCACTGCGGGCGTTGAACATCGAGTACTTCTGGTCGAGTTGTTTGGCCCAGCGCGGAATCAGCCACCAGCGCATCTCGGTCAGTTCATTGTCGCCGTCCAGCGCCCGCACCAGGGCGATGTCTTCCGTGGGTGCGACATTGGAGCGGCTGGGCAGGCCCAGGTCGATACCCAGCTCCTTCAGCAGCTGCTGTAGCTCCGGGTTATTGATGACATTGAAGCGTCCGCACATGCGGATAGTGTAGCCTCAGTTCAGCTTTTCGAGCACCAGGGGCAGATTGTCCATGGGCTTGGCAAAGGGAAAGTGCTGGATCTTGCCCTCGAACTGTCCCTCCCGGGCAAAGCGGAAGCGGTACTTGCGCAGGATGCTGGCCAGGGTGCACTTGTAGAGCATGTCGGCGAAGTGCAGGCCGATGCATTTGTGGGCCCCGCCGCCGAAGGGCGCCCAGAGGAAACTGTGCTGCTTGTGCTCCTGGCGTTCGAAACGGTCCGGGTCGAACTGGCCGGGGTTGCTCCACCACTCCTCCATACGCATGGTATACAAAGGCGAGACCTGGACCATGGTGTGGGGCGGGATCGCGTAGCCACCGACCTCGACGTCCTTGATGGTGCGGCGCATAAAGCTGGGCACCGGCGGGTTGAGACGCATGGCCTCGTGGAAGCTGTGCTGCAGGCCCATCACGTTGGCGCCAAGGTCATCGTAGTCCAGCTGTTCCTTGCCGAGGCCGAGCACGGACTCGCGCAGGCGTTCCTGCTGCGCCTGGTCCTGCGCCAGGTAGTGGGCGGACATGGTGAGCGCGCTGGTGGTGGTATCGTGGGCCGCCAGCAGCAGGAAAATCAGGTGCTTGCCAACCACGTCCTCGGAGAAGTACTCGCCCTCCTCGGTCTTCTCGTTGGCGAAGAAAGTCGCCATGTCATTGCCGCTGACGCCGCGGCGCTGCGGCACCAGGTTGACGAAAAAATCCTCCAGATCCCGCCGGGCGTTCATGCCCCTGCGGTATAGCAATCCCGGCCAGTCCTTGCGAATCACCGCCAGCACCGCGTCGTTCATCTGCAGGAAGCTCTGGTTCAGGGCCCGGGTTTCGCTGCCGCCCAGGTCCATGCCGAGGAACACCTTGGCACCGATATCCAGTAGCAGGGTCTTGATGTTGGGGTAAAAGTGAAAACCGTCCTGCTCAGCCCAGCTGCTGACCTGTTGGTCAATGATGGGGTTCATCAGGTCCACATAGGTGCGCATGGCCTCGGTTTTGAAGGCGGTCTGCATAATGCGCCGGTGAAACTTGTGCTCGGCAAAGTCGCGCACCAGCAGCCCGCCGGCAAAGAAATCCCCCAGCGGCGCGTCGTAGCCCATGCGCGCAGAAAAGCTCTGGTCGCGGTCCAGGGTCAGCTGCTGGATGAAATCCGGGCCCAGGGCCAGCACAAATTTCTGGAAGGTGAGGCTGATGCGCGACACCGGGCCATACTGCGTGTACTGCTCGTGCAGCACCTTGTAGGGATCGACCACAAAGGAAAAGGTCTTGCCGATAAAGGGCAGGCCGTAGCTGCCCGGAATCTCCTTCGGCAGCTTCTTGTTGTCCTTGATATGGGCGTAGTCGGGTACAGCGAAATCCATGGCACACCTGTGACAGCTAGTGACTAATAGGTATTAGTCTACACCCTGCTCATCGGCGCGCAAGTCCAAAATACGCGGCCTGCGACCCCGGTCACAGTCCCCGTGTCTAGGCGCAGTAAGCCTCTCCCGCGGCAATACGCGCCCCCAGGTCCGCCAGCTGGCGCGCACTGCCACCGAGCATGACCTCGTTGTGGCGGGCCCACAGGCACAGGCGCCACAGGGGATAGTCACGGTCGATGCCGGTGCCGCCGTGCAGGTGCTGGGAGGCATAACTGACCCGGTGGCCAACATCGCCGGCCCAGACCTTGGCGATCTGCACCTCGGTGGTGGCATCGGATTCGCCGTCGAGCAGGCTCACCGCCTGGTAGGTATTAAGGCGCAGGCATTCGACATCGATAAAGCAGTTGGCCGCCCGGTGCCCCACCGCCTGGAAGGTGGCAATGGGCACACCGAACTGCTCTCGCTCGGCGGTATAGGAGGCGGTCATACGCATGGACTGGTCGGTAACCCCCAACTGGTGGGCACACAGGGCCGCGGTAGTGCGCTCTGAGAGCCATTGCATAACCGCGGCCCCGCTATCGGGTCCGGCCAGCACATCTTCTGCGCCGATCCGGACATCGGCCAGGGCCAGTTCGTACTGGGGTTCGTAGGTGGTGTATTTCACGTCGGTGAGACTGACGCCGCCGGCAGAGGGATCCAGCAGCACCACGACGGTGCCAGACTCGGTGGCCGCCGACAGCAGCACCCGGTGTGCAACTTTGGCGAATGGCACACACTGCTTAACCCCGCTCAGGATATAGCCATCGCCGTCGGCAGTGGCCTTGCAGGCAGAGGGTGCGGCAGGATCCTCGTTGCCAGACTCCATCAATGCCGCGGTCAATAGTTTGCTGCCGTCGACCACGCCGGGTAACAGGCTCTCTTTCTGGGCGTCGCTGCCAAAGCGCTGGACCGGCAGGGCCGCGGAGACCAGGTGCGGAATGACCGGCACGGGCGCGATTGTCCTGCCTACCTCCTCGATAAACAGGGCCAGTTCGGTAAAGCCGAAACCCATACCCCCGTATTCCTCGGCCACGGACACGCCGAGCAGGCCTGCCTCGACCAGCTGTTGCCACAGGTCCGTGTCGAAGCGGTCCTGCTGAAACTCGTCGAAGGCCGCCAGTTTTTCCGGGGTGACCTGTTCGGAGAGGATCTGCCGGGCCAGTTGCTGCACCTCGCGCTGTTCTTCAGAAAATCCAAAATCCATTGTGCAATCCTCCTACCTTGCAGCCCGGGGCATCCACAGACCCGCCGCCGAAATAATGTCTCTCTGGATCTCGTTGGCGCCGCCACCGAAGGTGATAATCGACGCGGTGCGGTAGAGCCGTTCCAGTTGCCCCGCCAGAAGCTGTCCCGCCTCGGAGTCACTCTTCACCAGGGAGGCCTGGCCCAGCACCTCGCCCAGCAGCCGGTAGACCTCGATAAAGAACTCGGAGCCGTAGACCTTGGCCGCCGAGGCGTCCGCCATTTCCAGGTTACCCGCAGTCATGGCCCAGGCCTGCTTGTAGCAGACCAGTTTCAGGGCTTCGATACCGCTGCGCACCCGGGCCAGGTTCATCTGCACCCAGGGCTGGTCGATAAGCGCGCCCTCCCCGGGCAACTCGACTTCGCGGGCCCAGTCGACCACCTTGTTGAACAGCACCGAGGTCGGCCCCACGTTCACGAGACTCAGTCGCTCGCGGTTGAGCTGGGAGGTGATCAGGCGCCAGCCACCATTGAGTTCACCGACCAGGTTGCGCTCGCTGACCCGGATATTGTCGTAGTAGGTGGCATTGGTACGCACGCCGCCCAGGGTCATAACCGGGCTGCAGCTCCAGCCGGGATCGTCATTGGGGACGAGAAATATCGAAATGCCCTTGTGCTTTTTCGGCGCGTCCGGATCGGTGCGCACAGCCAGCCAGGTGTAGTCGCAGAAGTGCGCCAGGCTGGTCCACATTTTCTGGCCGTTGATCACCCACTCATCGCCGTCCTTGACCGCACTGGTTTTGAGGGAGGCCAGGTCGGTACCGGCCCCCGGCTCGGAGTAACCGATGGAAACCAGCAAATCGCCCTTGAGAATCCTGGGTACCAGTTCGTTCTTCTGCCAGTCGTTGCCGTGCTCGGCCAGTTGGGGGCCCACCGATTCCGTGGTCAGGAAGGGGAAGGGATAACCGGCGCGCATGATCTCCTCGATGAAGATGAACTGCTCCATGGGCGTCAGGCCCTTGCCGCCGAGTTCCTCGGGCCAACCCACGCCGATCCAGCCGTCGGCGCCCATTTTCTGCAGGGCGGCCTTCCACAGGGGACCGCCGCCCTCGCCCATGTCGCGGGCACACTCGGCGATCAGCTCCGGGGTCATCAACTCCCCGAAATAGGCGCGTAACTGGTCCCGCAATTCGACCTGCTGCGGGGTAAATTCAACTTTCATGCTCTGGCCTCTGGGCGCTGTCCTGGTGGGCATACCATCATACGGGCGCCCCGGCGCCGCTCAATAGCCGTAGCTGTCACGGAACAGTGACAAAACTGATCACGGCCGACGGTGTGCAATGGTGAACCGGCTCCCGCGATCACGGCGCAGCCGCTTGCCCGCCAGGAGGGGCCGGTAGTATTCTGGCCGCCGCTTTTTACAGGGAGCAGCCCGGGGCTGCGGTGAACGGATTATGAGCGACAAACCTCTGGTACCGGCCATCGACGGCTGGTACACCATGGATGCGGATGAGCCGCACCTGATCGGCAGCCGTTGCAGCGGTTGCGGTACCTACTTCTTCCCCAAGCAGGCCACCTACTGCAAGAACCCGGACTGCGACAGCAGCGAGTTCGAGGAAGTGGAGCTGAGCCGCACCGGCAAGGTCTGGAGCTACACCAATGCCTGTTACCAGCCGCCGGAGCCCTTCGTGGCGCCGGACCCGTTTGAGCCCTACGCCCTGGCCGCGGTCGAGCTGGAAAAGGAGCAGATGGTGATCATGGGACAGGTCGCGGACGGGCTCGGTGTGGAGGCGCTCAAGGTCGGCATGCCCATGGAGCTGGTACTGGAAACCCTGCACGAGGATGAGGAGGACACCAAGATCATCTGGAAGTGGCGTCCTGCAGGAGGTGCCGCATGAGCCATCTCGAAGACAAGGAAATCGCCATCATCGGCGCCGGTATGACCCCCTGGGGCAAGTGGGGGAAATACTTCGTGGAATACGGTGTTGCGGCCGCCCGCGAGGCGCTGGCCGACGCAGACATTCCCTGGCAGGACATCAAGTATGTTTCCGGTGGTGCCACCATTCGCTGCGGTTATCCCGGCTACGTGGCCGGTGCCAGCATTGCCCAGGCCCTGGGCTGGCAGGGGGCGGAGGTCAACACCTCCTACGCCGCCTGCGCTTCCGGTTCCCAGGCACTGGCTGCGGCCCGCACCAAGATACTGTCCGGCCAATGCGACGTGGCCCTGGTGGTGGGCGCGGACACCACGCCCAAGGGTTTCCTGGCCCCGGCCAAGGGCTACCGGCCGGAAGACCCGGACTGGGTGCGCTTCTACCTGGGCGTCACCAACCCAACCTACTTCGGCCTCTATGCGCGCCGGCGCATGGACCTCTACGGGGACACCCAGGAGGACTTCGCCGCGGTCAAGGTGAAAAACGCCGCTATCGGTTTGCACAACCCCAGGGCCCGCTACAAGAAGGCCTTTACCGCAGAAGATGTGGCGGCATCGGCGATGGTGGCCGACCCGCTGCGGCTGATGGATGTTTGCGCCACCAGCGACGGCGGTGCCGCGCTGATCGTCTCCAGCCTGGATTACGCGAAAAAAATCGGCAAGGGTGATGCACCAAGAGTTGCCGCCATCTCGACAGTGACGCCGACCTTCGCCAGCAGCACCGTGGAGATGCCCGACATCGCCACCGACTCCGCTGCCGCCGATGGGGTGGACGCTATTGCCTACCGTGGCCAGATTCCGAAGAAGGCCTACGAGGAAGCGGGTATAGGCCCTGAGGACATTTCCCTGGCGGAAGTCTACGACCTCTCCACCGCCCTGGAACTGGACTGGATCGAGGATCTGCAACTGTGCGAGCGCGGCGCCGCAGCCAGCCTGCTGCGCAATGGCGATACCGCCGTGGGTGGAAAAATCCCGGTCAATGCCTCCGGTGGACTGGCCTGCTTCGGCGAGGCAGTGCCGGCCCAGGCCCTGGCCCAGGTCTGCGAGCTGACCTGGCAGCTGCGGGGCGAAGCCGGGCCGCGGCAGGTTGAAGGTGCGAAAGTGGGTATTACTGCGAACCAGGGCCTGTTCGGCCACGGTTCATCGGTGATTGTAAAACGCTGATTACGCGAGGGCTCCCCGCGGGAAATCAGGCCGCCGGATTCCCGGCCTCCTGTTTGCCGCCGACAAAATCCTCGAACTCGGAGGCGGTGAGCGGTGCGCAGTGGAACATGCCCTGGATCTCGTCACAGCCGGCTTCCCGCAGGTACTCGAGCTGGGCCTCCGTCTCCACCCCTTCGGCAACCACTTTCAGGCCCAGTGAATGGGCCATGGCGACCACCGCATTGACGATGGCATTGTCGTCCTCATTACTGGGCACATCGCGGATAAAGGAACGATCGATCTTCAGCTCGTCGATGGGGAAGCGCTTGAGGTAGGCCAGTGAGGAATAGCCGGTCCCGAAATCATCGACTGAAATAGAGACGCCGATTTCTTTCATACCCTGCAGAAGTTTGGCGGCGCGATCGACATCGTCCATCACCAGGCCCTCGGTCAACTCCACCACCAGTTGCTGCGGGTTGAGACCGCTTTCGCTACAGGCATCCCTGATCAGTTTAACAATATCCGGGTGACGGAACTGGCGGGCCGACAGGTTCACCGACACCGACAGGTTTTCCATGCCCTGCTCATGCCAGGCCTGGGTCTGGCGGCAGGCTTCATTGAGCACCCACTCGCCGATCTCCAGGATCAGGCCGTTTTCCTCCGCCAGCGGTACAAACTCATCCGGTTGCACCAGACCGCGTTCCGGGTGGCGCCAGCGCACCAGGCACTCCATGCCCACCACTTTGCCGCTGCCGGTATCGAGCTGGGGCTGATAGTGGAGCTGGAATTCTCCGCGCTCCACCGCCTTGTGCAGGTCCGCTTCCAAGTTGCGGCGCTCGTCTGCGCGGCGGGTGATTTCCGAGGAATAGAACTGGCAGTTGTTGCGGCCTTTTTCCTTGGCCAGCTCGCAGGCAGCCCCCGCGTGCTTGATCAGCTCATCGGTTTCAATGCTGTCCTTGGGATGGCGGGCAATACCGACGCTGACCGTGGAATAAAATTCGTCGCCCTGGAAATCAAAGGGCTCGCGCATGGTCTCCATGATCTGTTCGCCGAGACCCATGAGCTCCTCGTCCGCCACCACGCCAGGCAACAATACGGAGAACTCATCACCACCGGTCCTGGCCAGGCTCGCCGACAGGCGCACCGTGTCGACAGAACGGTTGGCATCAACCATCCGGATCACGGTCCGCAGTCGCTCGGCGGCGCGCTTGAGCACCTCGTCGCCGACCAGGGGCCCGAGGCTGTCGTTCACCGTCTGGAATCGGTCCATGGAGATTTTCATCACCGACAGGCCGGCCTTGGTGCGCACCGCGTGGGCCAGAGCCGTACCCACCCGGTTGGTAAACAGGCTGCGGTTGGGCAGGCCGGTCAGGCCATCATAGTAGGCGAGGCGATCCTGGTAGGCCTTCACCGTCAGGGTATTGTGCAGGCGCAGGGCCAGCTCACTGGTATCGATAGGCTTCTCGAGGAAGTCCGTGGCGCCGAGTTGCAGGGCCTTGAGCTTGGTTTCCGAATCCGTATGGGAGGTCAGTATGATCACCGCCAGGTGCTGAATCTGGGGATCCGAGCGGATAGCCCGCAGGATCTCGAAGCCGTCCACCTCGGGCATATTGATATCGAGGAAGACCACATCCGGTAATTCTGTACGCAATATGTCCAGGGCCTCGGTGGACTGGTCCACGGCGATGAAATTGCGGTAGCCCTCATCGAAGAGATGCAGCTTGAGGATATCGAGCATCAGTGGTTCATCGTCCACCATCATGATGATGGCCTCGCGCAAGCGCGGCGACTGGTGCTTCAGCTCCACTTCTAACGGTGGTTGTAATCGGTCAATGGATGTCATGACGCCTCAATTGTACCTGTCTTTTGCATAACTGTGTCTTCCGCATCCGCCACTTCTATCCGGTTGCGCAATTCAATGAGTGTGGTCAGGTGCTCGGCCGCGGCTGCGCCCTGACACTCGCGGGCAGCGGCCTCCAATTCCGTCGAGGGCTCGGTGAACGCCGAGAAGCCCACGCTACCGGCAGAACCCCTGAGTCGATGAGCGAGACCCGCGAGCGCTTCGAAGTCGCCGGCCAGGAGAGCCTGGTGCATATCGGTCAGCTGGTCTTCCAGGCTGTCGGCGAACTTCTGGATGATCGCCGCGAACTGGGGCCCCTCGAGGGATGACACAATAGGTTCACTGGATTCACTCACCGCAGCGCTGCTTTCCTGTGGCGCGGTCTCCGGCGTTGCCGTCTCGGCCGGGATTGTCTCAACCTGTTCCAGCGGCTCCTCATCAGCGGTCACACCGTCTAATTCTATACGCTGCTGCATCTGCTGCAGCAGCTCAAGTCGCATGGGTATGGCCAGAGCACGACCGTCGAGTGCGTTCTGCTCCAGTTCGGCGGCCTCCTCGGTGAACTCGCCAAAGCCCATGGAACCCGCCGAGCCCTTCAACCAGTGGGCCAGCCTGGCAATCTCTTCCAGGTCGTCCTGCTACATGGCCGAATGCATCGCCTCGAGTTGTGTACCCAGCCGGTCAACGAAACTGGTGGCAATTTTGCGGAATGCAGGATTGCTGAGATCAAGGCTGCAGGTGATCGGCTCTGTCACAGCCTCGGGTTCCGGCGCGGGTGCGGCTTTCGATTCGGGCTCCGTTTGCGGCTCCAGGTCTGCCTCAGGCGCTGCTGTCCGGGATGCGGACAGGTCTTCCACCGCCTCCAGCTCCCTGGCCAGCATGGCCAGCAGCATATCGATATCAATCGGCTTGGACAGGTAGCGGCTGTAACCGGCATCCAGGCAGCGCTGCTCGGCACCTTCCATGGCCTCGGCGGTGAGCGCCACAATCGGTTTGGTCGAACCGCGTTCGCGCATGATCTTGACCGCCGTGAAACCATCCATCACCGGCATTTGTACGTCCATCAGGATGATGTCGAAGGAATCCGCCAGCTCCAGGGCGGCTTCACCATTGACCGCGGTACCCACCTCCAGGCCCTGGTCTTCCAGCACCACCTGCAGCAGTTCGCGGTTTTCGGCGCCGTCGTCCACCACCAACACTCGCGCGGAGGGGAAGATCCAGGACACCTGGGAAGCTGCGCTCGTGGCCTCATCGTCAATGGATTGCAGCTGCTCCACCTCCAGCAGGCGGGCACCCTCCACAGCTCCTACCTGCACAGTGGTGGCAAAGGTGCTGCCCTTGCCGGGTTCACTGCGAATGACAATGTCTCCGCCCATGCCCTGGGCGAAGCGTTTACTGATCGTCAGGCCCAGGCCGGTGCCGCCGAAACGACGGGTAATCGAACTGTCGGCCTGGCTGAAGGCTTCGAACACGCGCCCGGCCTGCTGTCGCGTCATGCCGATCCCGGTATCTACCACGTTCAGTGCCAGGGTCGCCGAGCCGCCCCGCGGCTTCTCCATGCAGCTGACCACCGTCACGCCGCCCTCCTCGGTAAACTTGATGGCGTTGCCGACCAGGTTGGTAAGAATCTGGCGCAGCTTGGCCGGGTCGGAAACCACTTCTGAGGGCAGCGGCCCGTCCGGTTCGTAGCGCAGGTAGATGCCTTTCTCCTCCGCCTTGACCTGCATGATCTCCACCACATCGCGAATAATCTTGTGGGGAGCACAGGGAATCATCTCGATTTCCAGCTGGCCCGACTCCACCTTGGACAGGTCGAGTACGTCGTTGATCAGGCCGAGCAGGTGTGCGCTGCTGCGAGAGATCGTGTCCAGGTGTTTACGGCTGTCGCCGCCTTTCTTGTCGTAGCCCCGTTTCAGCACCTCGGTGAAACCCATGATCGCGTTCATCGGGGTACGAATCTCGTGACTCATATTGGCAAGGAAGTCGCTCTTGGCCCGGTTGGCCGTCTCCGCTTCCTCCTTGGATTTACGCAGCTCGACCTCTTTTTCCATCAGCTCGCTGACGTCGTCGAAACTCACCAGCACACCCACTGCGGAGTGCGGCCCGGCCATAACGGGCGAGGCGTTGCTCATGAAGGTCAGCCGACCCCACTGTGGGGAATCCAGGTGTACACGGTCGCCCACCTGGGGAGCGGCGGTCTCCAGCGCCCGGTCCCAGGGGGTGTGCAGGTTATCGAAACCTGAATCCTCGGGAAACACCCAGGGGAAATCGGAGACCTGCTGGCCTATCAGCTCATCGGGGTTGCGGCCGACGGTTTCCGCGAAAGCGGTGTTCGACAACACGATATTTTGCTTGGCATCGAGTACCAGCAGACCTTCCGCCATGGTATCCAGTGCGGTGCGGACCCGATCCGGGATCGCCTGGGAGGGATCGAGCATTTTCAGCATGCGCCCCAGGTACACATAAAAGACGATAAAGCTCAGGATTGTGATAAAGGCCACCAGCTGAACCAGTGGGTGATAGAAAAAGCGCTGCCAGCCACCGGGTAAGACCGGCTGAAACTGCAGTTCGACCTGCCCCCACTCCTGGTCCGCCTGCCAGATCGGCACAGTGACGCGGCCGGGTATACGGCCTGTGTCCGGGTCGGGCTGCCAGGCATCGTGGTCGCCCACCGTGGAGACCACGGTGCCATTGGATTTCACCACAGCGGCGGACAAAAGGTCTTCCTGCCGGTCGACAAGCACCTCGAGGTTGGAGCGCATGCGACGCAGGTCGGAGCGGGTTACCAGTACTGAAGTGTTGACCGCCGCGACTTCCGCCATGGCAGCGCGGCCCTCCAGGATCGCCGAGTTCTTGTCCGGGATCACCTCAATAAAGGAGGCGACCAGCAACACGGTCAGCAGGATACTCGCCTGACCCAGGGCAATGCGCGCAGTTGCGCTCCAGCCGGCGAAGAGTCGGCTAAACACGGGTCGGACCCTCGTGCTCGCTGTTATCTACCTCATCCACCTCGTCCACAGACGGATCAATATCTTCAGAGCTGTTGGCAATCGACGCCAGGGACTCTCCGTCATCATCTTCAGCCACCACGCCAGTCGTATTCGAGAGTACCGGGAAGGGGTCGATAAAGCGCCAGGCCGGCAGGGATGAGAGCACGGTGCTGAGCAGCACGCCACTACGGGCTACCCACAGCACATAACCCACCGAGAGGCCGCTGGTCACCGCGAAGCTACTACCGATAACCAGTTTCTGCAGCTGCACATCTTCTTCCACCTGTTCACGCAGGTGGTCGATACCGTCCACGAAATCTGTCGACGTCAACCAGAAACTGGCCTCAGTCAGCTCGGAGAAGGCCTGCCGCAGTCGCTCCACCACGGCCACGTCGGTCTGATCGACTGTAGCCACCGCCCGGTCTATAAAATCGATCTGGTTGGCGATATCATCGATGTCAGCCCGGAAGGTCTCTCCCAGGTCCAGGTTCAGTTCGACGCTGAAGGATGTCACATCGACACTCGGTTCGGTGAAGGTGAAGCGCGGCGTGATCACCTGGCCGATGGTCTGGACCACCACATCGGTGTCTGCCTCGGCCTCTTCACCTTCAGGGTCGGCCTCGCCCACCGCTTCCTCAGGCTCTTCAGATTCTACCTCGGCCTCTTCAACAACATCGATCTCCCCGGGCTCCTCATCTGTCGCAGGGCCGGACACCGCGCTCGAGAGATTGCCACCGCCGGTCTCCGACAACTCGCTGATCGAGGGATCATCGGGGGCACTCAAGCCGTCAATCATGCCATCACCATCGCTGTCACCGGGCGACCAACCGCCGGTGCCCGGTGTGGGCTCCTCTGCGGGCGGATCTTCCTCTGATGGCGGCTCCTCTTCCTCGGGCTCGGGAACCGTCGCGGTGGCGGCACTGGTGGTGCTCTCGTCCGTGGCGTGCTCATCGGTATAACTCACGGTAACCGACAAGGCGGCACCAGCATCCGCTTCGGTCACGGAGTAGGTAGCGGAAGTAGCGCCACCGACTGCCACGCCATCGCGCAGCCACTGGTAACTGAATTCGCCAAGGCCGTCATCGTCGCTGATACCGGCAGTATTTGCAGTCAAGGTCTCGCCGATTTCGGCAGCGCCGTCAATCACTGTACCACCACTCAGCGGATCATTGATATTGGCAACTGCGGCGGTCGGCGCACTGGTGAAGGGATCTTCATCGGTACCCTGGTCATCGGTAAAGCTGACGGCAACAGAGATCGCAGCGCCCACATCATCGTCGCCGAGGGTATAGGTAGCTCCTGTTGCACCGCCAATGTCGACGCCGTCGCGCATCCACTGGTAACTGAAATCACCGAGACCATCCGCATCATCGATCGTGCTGGTATCCGCGGTCAGCACCTGGTCTTCCACCGCCGAGCCGGTGATGGTGACATCGCCGGTGGCCGGATCATTGATGCCGGTAACCGGGGTAGTGCCGGCACTGCTTACCGATTCATCCGTACCCTGGCCATCGGTGTAACTCACGGTCACAGTCATGACACCGCCGACATCATCGTCACCCAGGGTGTAGGTATTTCCAGTGCCCACAGAAGCGCCATCGCGGAACCACTCGTAGCTAAACGTACCGAGGCCATCACCGTCGGACAGTCCGCTGGCATCCGCTGTGAGCACCTGGTCCTCGGCGGCGGTGCCAACAATCACCACGTTGCCGGAAGGCGCTGAATTTACGTTCAGAACAGGTCCGATACCGGCACTGGTCACACTCTCCGGCGTGCTATTGCCGTCGGTATAACTCACGGTTACAGAGATGGTAGAGCCGATATCGATGACACCCAGGCCATAACTAATGCCTGTAGCTCCCGCGATCGGGGTACCGTTACGCAGCCACTGGTAGCTGAAGGGGCCGAGGCCATCGGCGTCCGCCAGGGTGCTGGTATCCGCACTCACCACCTGACCCTCCGCCGCAAATCCTGTGATACTGACGCCACCGGTGGGCGCGGAATTGGCGCCGGTAATAGTGCCACTGGCAATCGCCGTATCCGACAGACCACCGCTGTCTTCCACGGTGTAAGTGAAGCTCACCGCCCCGGTATAGCCAAGTCCGGGCGTGAATGTGATGTTGTCGGAGGCATCCACATCGACAGTACCATTGGTCACCACTATGGACTGCACGCCACCGGTGAGCAGGGTGCCGTCGATATGGGTAATGGTCTGGGTATCGCCGGTATCCGGATCGGTGTCATTGGCCAGCAAGGCGGCGTTGAGAACCGGCGATGTCGTATTCATGATCCCGTTCAGGATGGTCGTGTCATCGACGGCATCGGGCATGTCGTTGACCGCGGTGATGTCGATGTTGCCGCCACCGAGCAGCGGGTTCACCGTGCCGTCATTGGCATTGATGGTATAGGTCGCCGCATTGTCGCCGCTGTTATTCAGTGCACCGGTATACTGGATGTTGGTGATCGTATCCAGGTAGGTGTTGATGTCACCCGCCGTGCCGGTCAGGGTCAGGGAGCCAGTGCCGCTGCCACCGATGGTCACACCGCCAGCATCACCGGCGGCGAAGGTACCGCTGGTAGCCGCCAGGGTCACCGTCAGGCTATCGCCGTCGA
>Ga0056115_1000494_pt1 | contig 17773 bp, 16 predicted proteins | sample WorMetOlspDAHAB1_FD_77007 | JGI IMG/M metagenome (GOLD analysis project Ga0056115, IMG submission 77007) | Marine gutless worms symbiont microbial communities from Max Planck institute for Marine Microbiology, Germany - Olavius sp. DAHAB.1 ...
GCCCCGGCACCCGCATCGGCCCCCGCGCCGGCCCCGGCCGCCGGCGCGGCGGCCGGGGCCGGCGCGGGGGCCGATGCGGGTGCCGGGGCAGGGGCGGGCGCAGGGGCCGCGGCCGGCGCAGGCGCCGGGGCGGGAGCCGGCGCGGGGGCCGGTTCCGGAGCCGCAGCGGGGGCGGCCTCGGCGCCGGCGGCGCCCTCGTCGATGCTGCCAAGAACCGCGCCGACGGCCACGTCCGTGCCTTCGGCGATGGCGATGGAAGCCAAGGCGCCGGCCGCCGGTGCGTTCACCTCGACGGTGACCTTGTCCGTTTCCAGTTCGACCAGCGGCTCATCCTGGGCGACGGCGTCGCCGACGGCCTTGAACCATTTGGCGACGGTCGCTTCGGTGACGGACTCCCCCAATGTGGGGACGATGATGTCAACGGCCATGATTTACCTCGGCTAAAAATATGTCTGACGTTGTTGGGTTGTTTCGGCGCATCACTTCTTGGCCCGCGCCGCGGTCTTGCGGGCCGGCGCTTTCTTTGCCGCCGCCTTCTTCGCCGCCGGTTTTCGGGCCGGCGCCTTGGTGGAGACCTTGCGGGCCGGACGGGGCGCCTCGGGCACGCTCAAGGCCTCGTCCACCAGGGCCTGTTGCTGCTGGACGTGCTTGGTCATCAGGCCGGTGGCCGGCGCCGCGGCTTCCGGACGGCCGACGTACTTGGGCCGGCTTTCCTTGTGGCCGATCTCGGCGAGCACGTTCTCCAGCGGGTCGCGGACGAAGAACCAGGAACCGTTGTTCTTGGGCTCTTCCTGGCACCAGACGATGTCGGCATTGGGGAAGCGGTGCAGGTCCGTGGCCAGGGCCTTGTGCGGGAACGGATAAATCTGCTCCACCCGCATGATGTAGACGTCCTTGATCTTGCGCTTCTGGCGTTCCTCATAAAGGTCGTAATAGACCTTGCCGCTGCACAGCACGACCCGGCGGATCTTGTCATCGGTCACCAGGGCGCGCTTCGGATCGTCGGTCAGGTCCTCGTCGTTCCAGAGGATGCGGTGGAAGGTGGTGCCTTCGCCCATTTCATCCAGCTTGGAAACGCAAAGCTTGTGGCGCAGCAAGGACTTCGGCGTCATCAAGATGAGCGGCTTACGGAACTCCCGGTGAATCTGGCGCCTGAGCACGTGGAAATAGTTCGACGGCGTAGTGCAGTTGCAGACCTGGATGTTGTCCTCGGCGCAAAGCTGCAGGTAGCGCTCCAACCGCGCCGACGAGTGCTCCGGCCCCTGGCCCTCGTAGCCGTGGGGCAGCAGCATCACCAGGCCGCTCATGCGCAGCCACTTGGCCTCGCCGGCGGCGATGAACTGGTCGATGATCACCTGGGCGCCGTTGGCGAAGTCGCCGAACTGGGCTTCCCAGAGGACCAGCATCTGCGGTTCCGCCATGGAATAGCCGTACTCGAAGCCGAGTACGCCGGCCTCCGAAAGCGGGCTGTTGATGACCTCGTAGGGGGCCTGGCCGAAACGCAGGTTGTTCAGCGGCGTGTACTTCTCCTCGTTCTCCTGGTCCGTGAGCACGGAATGGCGCTGCGAGAAGGTGCCGCGCTCTGAATCCTGGCCCGACAGGCGCACCGCGTTACCTTCCAGCAAAAGCGTGCCGAAGGCCAGTGCTTCCGCCGTCGCCCAGTCGATGCCCTCGCCGGTCTCGAACATCTTCTGCTTGGCCTCCAACTGGCGCTGGATGCGGCGGTGGATGTTGAAGTTGTCAGGGACCTTGGTCAGGCCCTCGCCCACCTCCTTGAGGCGGTCCACGGGAACGCCCGTGTTTCCGCGCCGGGCGTCGCCGGTGGCGATGGACATGCCGGTCCAGGCGCCGTCCAGCCAGTCCGCCTTGTTGGCCTTGTAGTTGGCGGCGGCCTCGAAGTCGTCGTCCAGGTGCTTGGAGAAGTCGGCGATCTGCTGGTCCACCTCGTCCTGGCCCAGGATGCCCTCGTGGACCAGTTTCTGGCTGTAGATCTGCAGGGTGGTGGGGTGCGCCGCGATCTTCTTGTACATGAGGGGCTGGGTGAACATGGGTTCGTCGCCCTCGTTGTGGCCGTGGCGCCGATAGCAGATCATGTCGATGACCACGTCCTTCTTGAAGCGCTGGCGGTATTCGATGGCGATGCGCGCGCAATGCACCACGGCTTCCACGTCGTCGGCGTTGCAGTGGAAGATGGGCGCGTCCACGGCCTTGGCGCAGTCGGAGGAATAGTGCGACGTGCGCGAGAACCGGGGTGCGGTGGTGAAGCCGATCTGGTTGTTGATGATGATGTGCACGGTGCCGCCGGTCTTGTAGCCGACAAGGTTCGAGAGGTCGAAGGTCTCCGGCACCAGGCCCTGGCCGGCGAAGGCCGCGTCGCCGTGCAGAAGCATGCACATGACCTTTTCCCGCTCCGGGTCGTTCATCTGCTTCTGCTTGGCCCGCACCTTGCCCAGGCAGACCGTGTTGGCGGCCTCCAGGTGGGACGGGTTGGCGGTCAGGCTCAGGTGCACGGACTTGCCGTCGAACACCCGGTCGGAAGACGAACCCAGGTGGTATTTGACGTCGCCGGAGCCGCCCACGTCGTCGGGGCGCGACGAGCCGCCGTGGAACTCATGGAAGATGGCCTGGAAGGGCTTGCCCATGACGTTGGCCAGCACGTTCAGCCGGCCCCTATGCGCCATGCCGAGGACGATTTCCTGGACGCCCAACTGGCCGCCCCGCTTGAAGATCTGCTCCATGGCCGGCACCAGGCTTTCGCCGCCGTCCAGCCCGAACCGCTTGGTGCCCGTGAATTTCTTGTCCAGGTACTTCTCGAAGCCCTCGGTCTCGATGAGGCGGTTGAGGATGGCCCGCTTGCCGCGGTCCGTGAACTCCGGCTGGTTGTGGATGCGTTCGATGCGCTCCTGGATCCAGGCCTTCTCGTCCGGGTCCTGGATGTGGGTGAACTCGACGCCGATGGAGCCGCAATAGGTCTCCTGCAGGATCGAGACGATCTCGCGGACCGTCGCCGTTTCCAGCCCCAGCACGTAGTTGATGAAGATCTCCCGGTCCATGTCCTTTTCTGAGAACCCGTAGGTCTGGGGATCCAGCTCCGGATGGTCCTTGGGGTCTTCCAGGCCGAGCGGGTCCAGGTTGGCCTTCAAGTGGCCGCGCACCCGATAGGCGCGGATCATCATAAGCGCCCGGATGGAATCGAGGGTCGCCTCGCGGGTCTTCACGGCGCTGGTGTGATGCAGCGACGCCTGCACGGTGGGCGCCGCCTGGGCCATTTCGTGGCCGCGGGTCATCTGCTCCGATAGGGTCGCCAGCTCACCCTGGCCGATGACGCCGTCGTCCTTCGGCGACCAGGACGCGCCGCGCTGCTCCGAACCAAGGTCCTTGGCTTCGTCCTCCAGCTCGGCGAAGAAATCCTGCCAGCGGTGATCCACGGAATGGGGATCGTCCAGGAACCGCTCGTACATCTCGGCGATGTAGATCTGGTTGCCCGTGTACAGGAACGCAGTGGGGTCAAGTTCCGTCATCGCATGCCAGCACGCCCCCGGCGTGCCCTCCCTAGCTCAATGTTTCCCCCTGGAGACGCCCTTAGCCTTTCAGCGCCTCCAGCATGGTTTCGCCCAGCCTGGCCGGGCTCGCCGACACGTGAATGCCGGCCGATTTCATGGCCTCGATCTTGGCTTCCGCGGTGCCCTTGCCGCCGGAGATGATGGCGCCAGCGTGGCCCATGCGCTTGCCCGGCGGCGCGGTGACGCCGGCGATGAAGCCGACCACCGGCTTTTTGGTGCCCGAGTCCTTGATGAACTGGGCGCCGTCCTCTTCCGCCGAGCCGCCGATCTCGCCGATCATGACGATGGATTCGGTCTCGTCGTCGGCGACGAACATCTCCAGGCAGTCGACGAAGTTGGTGCCGTTGACCGGGTCGCCGCCGATGCCGATGCAGGTCGACTGGCCCATGCCCGCGGACGTGGTCTGGGCCACGGCCTCGTAGGTCAGCGTGCCGGACCTGGACACGATGCCGCACGAGCCCCGCTTGTGGATGTGGCCCGGCATGATCCCGATCTTGCATTCGTCGGGAGTGATGATGCCGGGGCAGTTGGGGCCGATGAGCCGGGTGCCCGAGTTGGCGAGGGCCCGCTTCACGGTCACCATGTCCATCACCGGAATGCCCTCGGTGATGCAGACGACCAGGGGGATCTCCGCGTCCACGGCCTCCAGGATGGCGTCCGCCGCGAAGGGCGGCGGCACGTAGATAATGGAAGCGTTGGCGCCGGTATCACGGACCGCGTCGGCGACCGTGTCGAAGACGGGCAGGTCCAGGTGCGTGGTGCCGCCCTTGCCGGGTGTGACGCCGCCGACCATGTTGGTGCCGTAGGCGATGGCCTGTTCCGAGTGGAAGGTCCCCTGGGCGCCGGTGAAGCCCTGGCAGATAACGCGTGTATTCTTATCAACGAGTACGGACATCAGCCTGCCTCCCTCACCGCGGCGACCACCTTCTTGGCGGCATCGCCCAAGTCGTCGGCGGAGGTGATGGGTAGTCCCGAATCCGCCATGATCTGTTTGCCTTTCTCCACGTTGGTGCCTTCCAGGCGGACCACCAGGGGCACGTGCAGATCGACCTCCTTGGCAGCCGTGACGACGCCCTCGGCGATCACGTCGCAACGCATGATGCCGCCGAAGATGTTCACCAGGATGCCCTTCACGTTGGGGTCCGAGAGGATGATCTTGAAGGCCGCCGTCACTCGTTCCGCGGTGGCGCCGCCGCCCACGTCCAGGAAGTTGGCGGGCTCGGAGCCCTCCAGCTTGATGATGTCCATGGTCGCCATGGCGAGCCCGGCGCCGTTGACCATGCAGCCGATCTCGCCGTCCAGCTTGACGTAGTTGAGCTCCCACTTGCCGGCTTCCAGCTCGGCCGGGTCCTCTTCTTCCTCGTCGCGCATATCGGCCACGTCCTTATGGCGGTAGAGCGCGTTGTCGTCGAAGCCCACCTTTGCGTCCAGCGCCATGACGTCGCCGGCGCCGGTGACCACCAGCGGGTTGATCTCCACCATGGAGCAATCCAGGTCGTTGAAGGCCTGGTAGAGGGACATGATCAGCTTGATCCCGGACTTCACCTGGTTGCCTTCGAGCCCCAGGCCGAAGGCCAGTTGCCGGGCGTGGTAGGGCTGGATGCCGGTGGCCGGGTCGATGGTCACCTTGAGGATCTTCTCGGGCGTCGCTTCCGCCACTTCCTCGATTTCCATGCCGCCTTCGGTGGAGGCCATGATCAACAGGCGCGAGGTCTCCCGGTCCAAAAGCATGCCCATGTAGAGCTCGCGGGCGATGTCGCAGCCTTCCTCGATGTAGAGGCGCTTCACCTCCTTGCCGTCCGGCCCGGTCTGCTTGGTGACCAGGATGTGGTTCAGCATCTCGGCGGCATTGTCGCGGACCTCGTCGACGGACTTGACGACGCGCACGCCGCCCTTGCCGTCCGGGTTGTCCTTGAACCGTCCGGCACCGCGGCCGCCGGCGTGGATCTGCGACTTGACGACGAAAACCGGTCCGCCCAGGTCTTCGGCGGCCTTCACGGCCTCGTCGACGGTGAAGGCGACGTGGCCCCGGGGCACGGCGACGCCATATTTGGCGAGCACCTGCTTGCCCTGATACTCATGAATGTTCATGTCTTCCCCTCGTTCCCAGGGTTGCGGCGGGAACGCTCGACCCCCCGCCTTGCCTGTCCGTTAAACCTATTTAGCGGCCTTGCCTGTACGTTTCCTGACCGGCGCCTTTTTCTTGGCCGGCTTTTTCGCAGGCGCCTTCTTCGCCGGCGCTTTCTTGGCCGGTGCTTTCTTGGCTTCCAGGGCCTTCGCCTTGGCGGCCTCCGCCTGCAGCTTCTTGGTCAGCTTGACTAGGCCCTTAACGGCGTTCACGGACTTCCTGAACATGGCCCGCTCGGTCGGGTCCAGCTTGATCTCGACGATCCGCTCGACGCCTTTCGCGCCGATCACCACCGGCACGCCTACGTAGATGCCCTTTACCCCGTACTCGCCCTTGAGATAGGCGGCGCAGGGCAGGACGCGCTTCTTGTCCTTCAGGTAGCTGTCGGCCATGGCGATGGCGGACGAGGCCGGCGCGTAGAAGGCCGAGCCCGTCTTCAAAAGCGCCACGATCTCGCCGCCGCCCATGCGGGTCCGCTGGACGATCTCATCGATGCGCTTTTGGGTGGTCCACTTCATCTTCACCAGGTCCGGCAACGGGATGCCGGCCACCGTGGAATAGCGGATGGAGGGCACCATGGTATCGCCGTGGCCGCCCAGCACGAAGGCCGTGACGTCCTCCACGGAGACGTTGAATTCTTCCGCCAGGAAATACTGGAAACGGGCCGAATCCAAGACGCCGGCCATGCCCACCACCTTGTTGTGGGGCAGCCCGCAGGCGTCGCGCAACACTTGGACCATGGCGTCCAAGGGGTTGGTGATGCAGATGACGAAGGCCTTGGGCGCGTATTTCTTGATGCCCGCGCCCACCTGTTCCATGACCGAGGTGTTGATGCCGATCAGGTCGTCGCGGCTCATGCCCGGCTTACGGGCGACGCCGGCGGTGACGATGATCACGTCGGCGCCGCGGATCGCCGCGTAGGACTTGGTGCCTGAGAGCTTCGCATCGAAGCCCTCGACGGGCGACGATTCGGCGATGTCCAAGGCCTTGCCGGCGGGAATGCCGTCGATGACGTCGAACAGGACGATGTCGCCCAGTTCCTTCAATCCGGCCAGATGGGCCAGCGTGCCGCCGATGTTGCCGGCGCCGATGAGTGCGATCTTGTTACGTGCCATGAGGAAAGCCCAAACCCTGGTTAACTGACAAAAAAATGACGCGGTTCAATGATTTGCCGCCGTTTCATTCCCCTTGTCGTACCTTGATTTCCGGGGATAGGCAAGGATTTCACTGGGTTTTTCAGGCTTTAATGGACCGCTCGGTCCGGAATTGCTTCAGAATTTATCGGAATCCGATGCGGCAGTCTCGGAAATCGAAATGAGCGCCCGACGTCGGCCCGGATTTGGCGCCGAGAAGGGGGTTTGTCAGGGCCCGCCTTCACCTCTAGGCTGACGGCAACCGCGGCGTTCACCGGGAGATTGACCATGACCATGCTCGAAGGAACGGCCCTCGCCTTTCTCAAGATCGGCGCCGTGGCCGCCTGCTTCATGGTGGTGATCGTTCTGGGATGCCGGTATCTGGAAAAGCGCGGGCGCGATAAGCTGGCCTCGCAGGACGACCCCTAAGCCTCGAAATCCAACCCGATATCCACCGGCGGCAGGGACTGGGTGATGGCGCCGACGGAAGCGTAATCGACGCCCGTCTCGCCGATGGCGCGGACGGTATCCAGGCGCACGCTCCCCGACGCCTCCAGCGGGATGCGGCCGGCCACCAACGCCACGGCCTCGCGGAGCTGGTCGTTGGTCATGTTGTCGAGAAGCAGGCTGTCGGCGCCGGCCTCCAGCGCGTCGGCGACCTGCGCCATGGTGTCGCATTCGGCCTGAACCTTCAGCCCCGTGTCGGCGGCCTTGGCGCGGCGCACGGCCTCGCCGACGGAGCCGGCCACGGCGACGTGGTTGTCCTTGATCAGGATGCCGTCGTCCAGGCGCATGCGGTGGTTGGTGCCGCCGCCGCAGCGCACTGCGTACTTGGAAAGGGCCCGCAAGCCGGGCAGGGTCTTGCGGGTGTCCAGAAGCGTGCAGCCGGTGCCCTCGAGCGCGTCCACGTAGCGCCGGGTCTCCGTGGCGATGGCCGAAAGCAGATGCAGCAGGTTCAGGGCCGTGCGCTCCGCCGTCAGGATGCTTTCCGCCGGCCCCTCGACGCCCGCCATGACCGTGCCCGCTTGGATGGTGTCGCCATCGGAAACCCGGGCTTCGAAAACCACGTCCGGGTCGATGTGGCGGAACACGGTCTCGGCCACGGGAATGCCGGCGACGACCATGGGCCCCCGCGCCCGGAGCGTGCCCTTAAGGCGGGCACCTTCATGGATGGTGGCGCGGGTCGTGGCGTCGCCCGTGCCCACGTCCTCGGCCAGGGCCCGGGCCACGACCTCGTCCATGTCTTGTTGGGAGAGGGTGGGGTCAGTCATGGTCCGTCGTCCCTTGGCCTGCCGCGAAGGCCCGGAGCCCTTCTGCGTCGAAACGGAAATAGACCTTCTCATAGACCCTGGGCGCGCCGATGGCATCGTAGAATTGGAGCGCCTTGGGGTTGCTGGTTTCCGCCGTCCAGTCGAAACGGCTGCATCCCTTGTCCACGGCCACGCCGGCCATGTGGCGCATGAAGGCCTCGCCGTGGCCGCCGCCGCGGGCGTCGGGGCGCAAATACAGATCCTTCATCATCAAGGTGCCGCTCGGTCCCGGCACCGGGTAGACGACCGCGTAGGTGGCCAGGCCGACGGCCCGGCCATCGAGCTCGGCCAGCACCACGTGGCAGTCGGCGCCGTCGGCCAGGACCTTGTCGCGGACATGGGCCGTCATCGCGGCGCGGGCCGCCGGTGCGCGCCACCGGGCGGCGGTGTCGTAGTAATGGACATCGATTTCGATGAACATTTCCGTCACCAGATCGATGTCCGCGGCCGTGGCGTATCGGTAGCTCAAGGTCATGATCGTCTCGTCATGGCAATTGCGGCGCCGCTCAGGCCAGCGAGATATGCGGCAGGGCCATATAGTCCGGGGACTGCATCTCGATCAAGCGGGAAACGGCGCGTTCGAACTCGAAGGCCCCGTCGCCTTCCGTGTAAAGCTCCGTCGGCGCCGCCTCCGCCGAGCAGATCAGTTTGACCTTGGAATCATAGAGCGCGTCGATGAGGGTGACGAAGCGCTTCGCCTCGTTGCGGTTCTTCGGTCCCATGCGCGGCACGTCCTTCAGGACCACCGTGTGGAAGGTCTCGGCGAAGGCCAGGTAGTCGCCGGGGCCGAGCGGCTGGGCGCAAAGCTCCTCGAAGGTGGCGAAGGCGACGCCCTCGGCGGTCTTCGGCATCTCCACGGTGCGGCCGTTGACGTCGAAGACCCGCGGCTTCGCCTCGGCGCCGATGGAGAGCTCATGAAACGCCTCGTCCAGCTTGCCGTCGGCCTCCTGGCCCGACGGCGTGATGTAGATGTCCATCTGCCGGAGCCGTTCCAGGCGGTAATCCAGGCCGTTGTCCAGTTCGAACACATTGAGCTTGTCCTGCAGCATGTCGATGAAGGGCAGGAACAGTTCGCGCTGCAGGCCGTCCTTGTAGAGGTCCGTGGGATGGCGGTTGGAAGTGGTGACGACGACGATGCCGCGCTTGAACAGGGCCTCGAACAGGCGCCCCAGGATCATCGCGTCGGCGATGTCGGTGACGTGGAATTCATCGAAACACAAAAGCCAGGCGCGCTCGACGATGACCTTGGAAAGGGCCTCGACGCCGTCCCGGCTCTTGTCCACCTTTCCCGCCTTCTGGGCCTCGCGGAAGGCGTGCAGGCGGCGGTGCACCTCCTGCATGAAGGCGTGGAAATGGACGTGCTGCTTGAATTCCGGCGCCACCGTGCAGTGGTCGTAGAACAGGTCCATGAGCATGGTCTTGCCGCGCCCGACGCCACCGTAGAAGTAGAGGCCGCTGGGCGGCTCCATGCGCCGTCCGCCGATGCCGAGCCGCGCCCGCCAGCCAGTCTTGCCCATCTGCCCGGCGTATTCCGCCAGGGTTTCGTTGAGGGCCTGCAGCTTGCCCATGGCCTGTTCCTGGATGGGATCGGCCGTAAGCTCGCCGTCTTTGATAAGCGCGTGGTAGGCGGCCAGGGGTTCGGTGGCGCTGGACAAGGCCGGGCGCTCCTAGTTCCGCGCCGCGCCGTCGAGGCCGGCTTCCATCTCGCGGCGCAGCTTGTAGGAAACGGAATCAGTCAATGCGTCCGCCAGGTCCAGATCCTCCCAGGTCACCACCTGGCCTTCCTTGACCGGCTTCTTCAGGGTGGCGCCGTGGGCCAGCCCGATGGGCACGGCGCCCAGGCTGATGGAATCGCCGGCCACCATGAGCCGGCCCCAGACCGTGTAGCCGCCCTCGCCGTCCAGTTCCTCGCCGGGTTTCAGATCGCGTTTCGCTGTCGCCGCCACGTCGGCCCGGAAGCCGTCCGGGGCCCCCGTCGGCAGCCCCAGCAGCGCCGCCGAAGCGACGCTGGAGCCCAGTTCCAGGCCGATCAGGTGGTAGGGCCGCCAAAGCGCCGAGTACTTGCCCGAGGCGTCGGTGATCAGGCCGTAATCGGCGAAACACCGCTCCACGTAGTCGGTGGCCGCCTCGAAGGTCACGTAGACGCCCCAGCGCAGGTCGTTCTGCACGTCGTTGCCGGCGCGCTGGCGGCTCGAGATCACCTCCACCTGGCCCTTGTGGTGCAGCACCCCGCCGGCGGTCTCCGGGATCAGCGTGCCGGCCAAATCCTCCACGGCGCAGGCCGGGAAGGCGAGCCCCGCCGGCGCCGCCGTCAGGCCGGTGGCGTTGGCCACGGCGGCCATCTCGATGCTCGACTTGGTGCCGTCCAGGAAGGAATTGAACATCTTCGCGTTCATGCCGCTCTTTTCGGCGCGCGCCGCGCTCAGGCCGTAATGATCCCAGACCGTTTCCGGCGTGGAGGCATGGAATTCCGGCATGTAAAGCGTGCCCTTGCCGGCGGCGACCACCTCCAGGCCGGAGGTCCGGGCCCAGTCCACCATCTCGCAGATCAGCGCCGGCTGATCGCCATAGGCCATGGAGTAGACGATCCCCGCCTCGCGGGCCCGCTCGGCCAGCAGCGGTCCGGCCAGGACGTCGGCCTCGACATTGACCATGACGATGTGCCGGCCGCGCTCGATGGCGGCCAGCGCGTGGCGGATGCCGACGTCCGGATCGCCGGTCGCCTCGATCACCACGTCCAGGCCGCCGGCGTTAATCAGGGCATCCGAATCCTCGGTCACCCAGGTGGTGCCCGCGGCCAACGCCTTGGCCGCCGATTGGGCGTCATAGCGGTGTGGCGGCCAATGGGCCGAGGCCAGGTTGGCTTTTGCCCGCTCCACGTCCAAGTCGGCGATGGCCAGCACGTGCAGGCCGGGCGTCGCCAGCGCCTGGGCCAGGAACATGGTGCCGAACTTGCCGGCGCCGATGAGACCGACGCGCACCGGCCGGTCGTTTTCGGCCCGGGCCTGGAGCAGGCGGTGGAGGGTCATGGGGCGGTACCCTCCGTTGAAAATCATGGTGCCCGGCCACGAAGGCCTTTCATAACCGCGCGCCACGGTCATATATACAGGATGTGTCCGACGGGTCGATACCTTAACGGCGGCGGGCCGGGACGTGGCCCGGCATGAGGATGAGCGGACGGCCATGGAACTGTTGCTCGAACTGGAACCGCAAATCCGTCTCGGCGCCTTCTTCGGCGTCCTCGCGGTGATGGTGCTCTGGGAGGTGGCGGCGCCGCGCCTGGCGCTGGCCTTGCCCCGGCGAAAGCGCTGGCCGGCCAACCTGGGGATCGTGGTCCTGAACACGGTGCTGGTGCGCCTGGTCTTCCCGGTGCTGCCGGTGGGCGTCGCGGCCTATGCGGCGGGCCAGGGCTGGGGCCTCTTGAACATGATCGAGGTGCCCGGGCCGGCGGCCGTGGTCATCGCCGTGCTGCTTTTGGATCTGGCCATCTACGCCCAGCACGTGGCCTTCCACAAGGTGCCCTGGTTCTGGCGCCTGCACCGCATGCACCACGCCGATACGGGCTTCGACGTGACCACCGGGGCGCGCTTCCATCCCGTTGAGATTCTGCTCTCCATCGTCATCAAGATGGGCGTGGTGATCGCCATCGGGGCGCCGGCGGTGGCGGTGATCCTGTTCGAGGTTCTGCTCAACGCCACGGCCATGTTCAACCACGCCAACGTACGTTTGGCCTTAGGCGTAGACCGGGTGCTGCGGCTTTTCGTCGTGACCCCGGACATGCACCGGGTCCACCACTCGTCGATCCGTGCCGAGACGGACAGCAACTACGGCTTCAATCTGCCCTGGTGGGACCGCCTGTTCGGCACCTACAGGGCCCAGCCCGAGCTGGGCCACGAAGGCATGCAGATCGGCCTGCCGGCGTTCCGCGACCCGGTCGAGCAGCGCTTGGACAAGACGCTGGTTCAGCCGCTTCGCGCCGCCGCGCGTGATGAGGGAGCCGCGCCTACCGGTCCCTGACCCGTGCCTCCATCTCTGCGGCCACCATGTCCGCGTCCGGGCCGCCGGCGGCGCGGACGCCTTGGGCGGCGCCCCGGGCGTCCTCGGCGGGGCGGTTCTGGCTCATCTTGAACTTGCCCTCCAGGCGCTCGATGGGCATGCGGAAGGCGACGATGCCCTTGATCTGGGCCTGCACCTGCTTCGACGACAGCCGGTCCATGGACCAGTTGCCGGTGGCCTCGCCCTCGTAATCGCCAACCAGGCGCCAAAGCAGGTCCACCGTCTCGGCCGGATCCTCGATGGCCTTGGGACGCCCGTAGGCGTGGATGGTGGCGTAGTTCCAGGTGGGCACCAGGCCGTCATTCACATACCAGTTGGGCGAAATGTAGCTGTGCGGGCCCTGAAAGACGGCCATGGCCTCGGTTTCGCCGTCGAACTGCCGCCAGTGGTCGTTGGCCCGGGCCAGGTGGCCGAGCAGCGTGCCGTTTGCGCCGTCCTCTTCCAGGTGCAGGGGGATATGGGAGCCGACGGGGGCGCCGTCCCGGGCCGTCACCAGCAGGGCGAAACTGAACCGCCGCATGAGGCCGGCCAGGATCTCCGGATCGTTCTCCTCGAAATGCTTGGGCACGTACATGTGGAAACCTCCGTTGCCGATCACCGGTGGCCGCCCTATATACAGGAACGCCGCCGACGAACGGCAAGGTAAGAAACAAACGGCCCCATTAAAAGAGCCGATTCTAACAATCTAGGGAGGCCATTTTGGACGAAGACGTATTCAACATGCAGGTCCGCAAGTTCCTGAAGAACGTGGGCGTCACCTCGCAGCGCGAGATCGAGGGCGCCGTCCGCGCCGCCGTCGCCGATGGTCGGTTAAGCGGTGACGAGACGGTCACAGCGAAGGTGACCCTGAGCATCGAATCCTTGGGCCTGAGCACCGACATCGACGGCGAGATCGATCTGGCTTGAAACGAAAAGGCCGTCCCCGAGGACGGCCTTTCCACGATCTGAGTCGGCGCCTAATCACATGCGCTGGAACATGGCTTCCTTGATCTTGCCGATGGCCTTGCCCGGGTTCAGGCTCTTCGGGCAGGTGTTGGTGCAGTTCATGATGGTGTGGCAGCGGAACAGCCGGAACCCGTCGTTCAGGTTGTCGAGGCGCTTGCCCGTGGCTTCGTCGCGCGAATCAGCGATCCACCGGTAGGCCTGCAACAGGATCGCCGGACCCATGTAGCGGTCGCCGTTCCACCAGTAGCTGGGGCAACTGGTCTGGCAGCAGAAGCACAGGATGCATTCCCAAAGGCCGTCCAGCTTGGCCCGCTCCTCCTTGCTTTGCAGGCGTTCGCGGTTCGGCGCCGGGGTGTCCGCCTGCAGCCAGGGCTCGATCTCCCGGTACTGGGAGTAGGGGCCGTTGAGGTCCGGCACCAGGTCCTTGATCACCGGCATGTGCGGCAGTGGGTAGATCTTCACGTCACCGGAAATTTCGCTGATCGGCTTGGTGCAGGCCAGCGTGTTGGTGCCGTCGATGTTGAAGGCACAGGACCCGCAGACCCCTTCCCGGCAGGACCGCCGGAAGGTGAGGGTGGCGTCGACCTCGTTCTTGATCTTGATCAGCGCGTCCAGGACCATGGGCCCGCACTTGTCCAGGTCCACCTCGAAGGTGTCGATGCGCGGGTTGTCGCCGGAGTCGGGATCGTAGCGGTAGATCCGGAACCGTTTGACGTTGGCGGCGCCGGCTTCCGCCGGGAAGGTCTTGCCCTCGGTGGGCCGGGAGTTGGCGGGGAGTGTCAGTTCTACCATGTCTTCATCCTAGTCTCGCAAATGCGTCGTCGCGAACGCTCGCGTTCGCTCGGGATTTGCTAGTACACCCGTTCCTTCGGCTCGATGTAGTCCACCTCGTCGGTCAGCGTGTAGGCGTGAACCGGACGGTAATCGATGGTCACCTTGCCGGCGTCGTCGATCCAGGCCAGCGTGTGCTTCATCCAGTTCTCGTCGTCGCGGTCCGTATAGTCCTCGTGGGCGTGCGCGCCCCGGCTCTCCTTGCGGGCCTCGGCGGAATACATGGTGGTCTTGGCGTTGATCATTAGGTTTTCCAGCTCCAGGCTCTCCACCAGGTCCGAGTTCCAGATCATGGACGTGTCGGAGACATGGATGTCGGCCATGCCGTCCCAGACCTCGTCGATCAGGGTGACGCCTTCCGACAGCACCTCCGAAGTGCGGAACACGGCGGCGTTGTTCTGCATGGTCCGCTGCATCTGCAGCCGGAGTTCGCTGGTCTTTGTGCCGCCCTTGGCGTGGCGCAGCTTGTCCAACCGGTCGAGCGCCTTGTCGGCGCAGCCGTCCCGGTAGGGACGGATCGGTTCGCCGGGCTTCACCAGTTCCTTGGCCTTGATGCCGGCGGCGCGGCCGAAGACCACCAGGTCGAGGAGCGAATTGGTGCCCAGCCGGTTGGCCCCGTGCACCGACGCGCAGCCGCATTCGCCAACGGCCATCAGGCCCGGCGCGATGGCGTCGGGGTTGTCGGCGGTGGGCCTGAGCACTTCCGTCATGTGGTTGGTGGGGATGCCGCCCATGTTGTAGTGCACGGTGGGCAGCACCGGGATCGGTTCGCGGGTGGCGTCGACGCCGGCGAAGATGCGGGCCGATTCGGTGATCCCCGGCAGCCGCTCGTGCAGCAGGGCGGCATCCAGGTGCTCCAGGTGCAGGTCGATATGGTCGCCTTCCGGGCCGACGCCGCGCTTCTCGCGGATCTCCACGGTCATGGAGCGCGAGACCACGTCGCGGCTGGCCAGATCCTTGGCCGTCGGCGCGTAGCGTTCCATGAAGCGTTCGCCCGACGAGTTGGTGAGATAACCGCCTTCGCCGCGCGCCCCTTCGGTGATCAGGCAGCCCGATCCGTAGATGCCGGTCGGGTGGAACTGCACGAATTCCTGGTCCTGCAGGGGCAGCCCGGCCCGGGCGATCATGCCGTGGCCGTCGCCGGTGCAGGTATGCGCCGACGTGCAGGAGAAATAGGACCGGCCGTAGCCGCCGGAGGCGAAGACGATGAGATGGCCGCGGAACACGTGGATCGTGCCGTCGTCCAGGTTCCAGGCGACGACCCCCTCGCAGGTGCCGTCGTCACCCATGATCAGGTCGATGGCGAAGTATTCCACGTAGAACTCCGCCTCGTGCTTCAGGGACTGCTGGTAGAGGGTGTGCAGCATGGCGTGGCCGGTGCGGCCGGCGGCGGCGCAGGCGCGCTGCACGGGGGCTTCGCCGAAGTTCCGCATGTGGCCGCCGAAGGGCCTTTGGTAGATCTTGCCCTCGTCGGTGCGCGAGAACGGCATGCCGAAGTGCTCGAGCTCGATGATCGCCGGCACGGCTTCCCGGCACATGTATTCGATGGCGTCCTGGTCACCGAGCCAGTCGGCGCCCTTGACCGTGTCGTACATGTGCCATTCCCAGTGGTCCTCGGCCATGTTGCCGAGCGCCGCCGAGATGCCGCCCTGAGCGGCGACCGTATGCGAGCGGGTCGGGAACACCTTGGTGATGCAGGCGGTCTTCAGGCCGGCGACAGCCATGCCCAGGGTCGCGCGCAAGCCGGCGCCGCCGGCGCCGACGACGACGACCTCGTATTTATGGTCGATGATTTCGTATGCCTTGGTCATGGCAGGTCAGCCTCCGAAGGTCAGTCTGAGTACGGCGAAGGCCGAACAGGCGCCGAGCAGGGCGGCGGCGAATTTGACGATGACGATGGACGCCACCTTGGTGCTTTCCGTGTGGATGTAGTCCTCGATCACTTCCTGCAGGCCCGCCTGACCGTGATAGAACATGCAGACGATCAACAAGATCAACAGGGCCGGATTGTAGTGGGCGCCGACCCAGGCCTTGACCGTCGCCAGATCGGCGCTGGCCAGCTGCACGGCGAAGAACACGAACCAAAGCGTCAGCGGCACCAGGGCGACGCCGGTGATCCGCAGCAGCCACCAATGCTGGATACCGTGATTGGATGAACCCAGGCCGCGAATGCGGGCCAGCGGAGAACGCATTTCCATGGTCAGCCTCCCGCCGCCGAATAGGCGACCACCAGGGTCAGGGCCGTCATGGCGACGGCGAACACCACGGTCAGCCAGCCGCTGGTCCGGAGCTTGTCCAACTCATAACCCCAGCCCACGTCCCAGGCCAGGTGCCGGATGCCGTTGGCCAGGTGATAGAACAGGGAGAAGGTCATCCCCCAGAGGATCAACTGCCCGATCCACGACCCGAGCAGCGCCTGCGCATGGCCGAAGGCCTCGGGCCCGTAGGTGGCGGCCATGATCCAGTAGGAAAACAGCACGGCCCCGCCGGTCAGCGCGATGCCGGTCAAGCGGTGTAAAATCGAAAGAATGGACGTAATTTGCGGTCGGTAGACCTGAAGATGCGGCGAGAGAGGCCGGTTCGTATTCGCCATGGCGAAGCCTCTTGAACAGTGAAGAAATAGGACGCCACCCAGGCGGGCGGCTTTGAGGCCATACCTTAAGGCAGCCCTCCGGCAAGTCAACGCCGGTTGACCGCCCAGTAAATCACAAGGTTTAACAGCTAATCTGGAATTATGTATGCCACCAAGTACAGTAATTTCATGGGTTTTGTTCTTGATGTGCGAACCCGAATTTCGGCGGTGGATGGGTGGTGAATAAATCGAAGGGTGGTGTCCGAAATCTCCTCTCGGACGGGCTTCCAGCAAGGCCATTGAATCTCCAGGAAAAACTTCGGGCCGTCATTTCGGTTTGTGGATAACCTGTGGAAAACTTGTGAAAACGGCTTCGGGTTATACACAGAAAACGACTCTTACCCCCAGGTTTCCGCGTTGATTCAGGAACGGTATCGGCCCCATCCTAGGCCCGCACGCGAAAGCGTCGATGCGGCCTCCGACATGAGGGCTCGCGGTTCGCCGCGGCTGGAATGACGGGGTCGTGCCGAAGGGTGACGGGCATTTCGGTGACCGCCGCCCCGAGGAAAGGGGAGGGGCAGGAGCGCGGGGGCTTCGGTTTCCAAGGTTCGGTCCCGATCCGGCAAAAGCCTCGTCACTCGCGAGGCGGACCTTTCGCGGAACAGTCCATCTCCCTGGTGGGGGCGGGCTTGCTCCGCGAGGCGGCGGGTCTTCGGACCGGTTTCGGCCGGTCGGGGTGCGGCGCCTTCAGGTCGCCGGGCGAATCCGTTCGGATTTCGCAGGGCGGCCGCGGGGAACCTCGGTTCCCCTTGGGTCCAGCCGGAGTGCCGGTTTCACCGGCGCCTCGGCACACCCGAAGGTCCGGACGCGCAAGGGGCTTTTTGCTGCGGCGGTGCGTAGACGGAAGAAGCCGGCGACGGCGCCTTCCGGAAACGGACCACACCTCTTCGTCCGCGGGATGATCTCTGCCCAGGGTGCGTCCACGGAGGAAGGGTGAAGCGAGGAGCCGCTTTCAAGTGCGCGGAGCCTGGCCGGCTCCAAGAGGCGTCAGGGCGCTGTCTCGGCGGCGCATTCGTAGGTTTCCCAGGACCTACGTCCCTGACGCCTCTTTTATTATGGCTCAATTCGCAAAACGAAGGCATGGCCTCGTCATCGCCGCCTCGAGGCAGGCTCTTGGCGATGGCTGGTCGCCGAGTTCGATGAGATGGAACCATCTGAGATAGCTGTCCAGGTAC
>Ga0056115_1000495_pt1 | contig 17772 bp, 14 predicted proteins | sample WorMetOlspDAHAB1_FD_77007 | JGI IMG/M metagenome (GOLD analysis project Ga0056115, IMG submission 77007) | Marine gutless worms symbiont microbial communities from Max Planck institute for Marine Microbiology, Germany - Olavius sp. DAHAB.1 ...
TAATAGAAGAGATTTTTAAATCTAATTTTTGGAAGAAAATACAGCTGAAGAATATAACAGTTTCAGACCGCTAAGTTTAATACTGTTTCAGGTTGCCGCTGACATTTATTATATATTCAGGGCTATTATCGGGCGTTCGACAGTGGCGGCGAACCTGAGAGCCATGGTCTGGAACTCTATCTTTACCCACGACATGCGCCGCTATCGCCGCGCTTTCTATCAGCGAATGGGAGATTTTTCCACCTTAATCATCGGACCGACTGGGTCGGGCAAGGATCTTGTCGCACGTGCGATCGGGCTTTCGCGGTATATCCCCTTTGATCATAAATCGCTGAGATTTGAGAGAGATTTTTCAGAGACCTTTTTTCCCATCAACCTCTCTGCGCTGCCCTCAACCCTGGTCGAATCAGAATTGTTCGGCCACCGGCGCGGGGCATATACCGGTGCCCTGGAAGACCGCAAAGGCTGGTTGGAGGTCTGTCCACCGGAAGGTACCGTCTTTTTAGATGAAATCGGAGAACTGGATCCTCTGGTACAGGTGAAGCTGCTCAGAGTGATTCAGTCCCGGATATTTCAGCGGTTAGGGACAACCAAGGATTCGGTGTTTCGCGGCAAGATCGTGGCGGCCACCCATCGCGACATTCATCATGCCATGGAAAATGGTGATTTCAGGAAAGATTTTTATTATCGGCTGTGTTCAGACATCATCACGACCCCCTCTTTCCACCAGCAAATCTCAGAGGCACCGGAAGTTCTATCTGATTTGGTGGCATACATCTGCCAAAAAGTAGCCGGGCCGGAAGGAGAAGCGATTGCCGGCGAGGTGCTGTCATGGATTCAAAATAAACTTGGCATCGATTATCTATGGCCGGGTAATATTCGTGAACTTGAGCAATGTGTCCGCAATATCGTGATCCGCCAGGAATACCACCCTGCTGCTGATCAGACTGCCGGTCAGAATGACCGGCAGTTGGCTTCACTTCGTGAAGGGACCCTCACCCTTGAAGAGCTCTGTCGCCTTTACTGCACCCGCGTTTACGCCAGCGTTGGTTCGTATGTCAAAACGGCTCGACGTCTGAAAATTGACCGCAGAACTGTAAAAAAATACGTGGATACTGAATAAGAAGTGCTTTGATATTTTTAACGGGTTTGTTCTTGACTCCTGGAGCATCTATGTGGTTTGTTGTAGTAATTACAAATTCGACGGTGAGACAAACCGGTTTTTCTTAATTTTCAAAGGGAAGTGCGTTGTCGCAAATGTTTAATTTAATTAGCCAATTTTTTAAATTATTTGTGCGCCATGGATATTTACAAAACCTACTACAAATCGTCCCTGGGACCCATTGAAATCAGAGGGATGCAGGACAGTATTCTATCCGTGGACTTTGTGGAGGATATGCTGACGGGAGATGCCGACCTGCCTTTCTGCTTAAAAACCTGCCTCAAGCAAATCGATGAATACTTTAGCGGAGATAGAAAAGAGTTTTTATTAAACCTTGATCCTCAAGGGACAAACTTTCAAAAAATGGTATGGCAACAACTTGAAAAAATACCTTATGGTGCGGTTGTTTCTTACGGTGAGATCGCCAGCATTATCGGCAAACCCAAGGCCTCCCGGGCGGTAGGAAGAGCTAATGGCAGAAACCCTATCGCAATCATCATCCCTTGCCACCGGGTTGTCGGCAGCGACGGGAATTTAACCGGATACGGCGGCGGCCTATGGCGCAAAGAATGGCTGCTTAAACATGAGAAGGGGTATCAGCCGAATAATATAATTGCTTGAGGACCGGCTTTATCGCGGTTGTCATTAATACGTTCTGTTTGAAACGAGATATCGTATTGATCAGCAATTTAGTCTATATTTTAGAATTTGGATTGCGGATTTAAGGTATCCTGTCAATTTAATAAAAGGAGATAGAGCGTAGCGATTCAATAAACCCGCAATCCGCAATCTAAAATCCGAAATAAATAATCAGTACCCAAACCTCCTGATAGCCTTGGTGTCCTTGCGCCAGTTTTTCTGGACGCGTACAAAGAGCTTCAAGTAGATTTTGCACCCCAGCATTTTCTCAATCTGCTCACGGGATCGGGTGCCGATCTGCTTTAGTTTGCTGCCCTTTTTGCCGATGACCATGCCCTTTTGAGAGTCGCGTTCCAGATGGATGGTCGCTTCGATGGTTACCAGGCGCCCTTCCTTTTTTTCTTTGAAAACGTCCAGGGTTACGGCCGTGGCATAGGGGATTTCCTCACCGGTCAGCCGAAACACCTGTTCACGGATCAACTCGGCGGCAATAAAGCGTTCAGTTACGTCGGTAAGCGTATCCTCCGGGAAGTATGGTGGACCGGGGGGCAGGATGCCGGCCATGGCTGTAATCAACTCCTCAATCTGAACTCCGTTGCGGGCGGAAATTGGAACAATCTCCTCAAACGCGTGCATCTTAGACCATTTATCGATGCTTTCGAGCACAACGGATTTATCGATCAAATCAATTTTATTCAGGGCTAAAATAACCGGTCTGGTCTGAGCACAAAGTTGTTTTACCAGAAAGCGTTCGGCATTTGGTTCCGAATGCGAGACATCGATGACAACCAGGATTAAATCGGCATCCCCGACAGCCGAAAGAGCGGCATCGACAATTCGAACATTTAGTTTGTCCTTGGCTTCAAATACTCCCGGTGTATCAAAAAAAACGATTTGAATTTCGGGACGATGCAGTACACCCAGGATCCGGTTGCGCGTGGTCTGCGGTTTTTTGGAGGTGATCGAAACTTTTTCACCTAGCATCCGATTGAGCAGGGTGGATTTGCCCGCATTCGGTGGGCCGGCAATGGCAACATAGCCGGATTTGAAGTTTTTATATTGATCTTTAATATTTACTAAATCTTGCATATTCGGACTCTCGAATTTCTTTAAGGCATGGATTCATTTACTGTTTTTTCTGACAGGATTCACAGGATAAGTTCAATAGCTTTCCAGACATCCTCGCGGCCGGCACGGGATTTGGCTGAAAACAGGATTAAATCCTTGGGATCCAACGCCAGCGATCGGGCCACGGCCGTGCGTTGTTTGGTCAGTTTGGTTTTTGAGAGCTTATCTGTTTTGGTAAGCACCAAAATGCTGGGGATCGCGTAGTGCTCAAGCCATTCGATCAGATTATGCTCTTCCTCCCGCGGCGTGCGCCGAATATCCTGGATCATAACCACGCCCTTTAATGTGCTGCGGCCGGACAGGTAGGTCTCGATCATAGGGCCCCATTTTTTTCTAACTGATGTAGGAACTTTGGCGTAGCCGTAGCCGGGCAGATCGACAAAGGTAGTATGATCATTGATGTCAAAAAAATTAATCAGCTGGGTCCGGCCCGGCGTGGAACTGGTCTTTACTAGACGCTTACGGTTGACAAGAACGTTTATCAGGCTGGATTTGCCCACATTGGAGCGTCCGGCAAAGGCAATTTCCGGCAACCCCTCAGGCGGGTATTGAGAAGGCTTGGTGGCACTGGTGACAAATTCGGCTGACGTTATCTTCATTATTGTAGGACCCGGGCATCAATCATTGGTTCCGTCATCTTATATGTTAATGCTCCGTATCGAAATGAATAGCGCAAAGGGCATAAAGCAGAGCAAATGATGATAAACGGCTTCCCGCTATTCAGATCATCGCTATGCACCATGCCCTATGCCGAAATTAGAAATTCATGAGGTTGGAATATAAATTTCTATCTATTTAGCACGCTTCTCGAGATACTTCTGAAGCCGATCCATTCCTTCCGCTATATTTTCCAGTGAATTGGCATAAGAAAATCTGAGATAACCTTCGCCATTGGGGCCAAAATCGATACCGGGTGCGACGCCGACCCGGGCATTTTCCAGAATATCGAAGGCCAGTTTATAGGAGTCTTGTGAAAGGTGATTGGCATTGGCAAACACATAAAAAGCCCCGGTGGGCTCCACGGTGATGCCAAAACCGATTTCTTTTAAGCGGGAAATCATGAACCGTCGTCGCTCATTATAGACATCCTTCATTCGCGCGACATCATCCTGGGCTCCTTTTAGCGCGGCAATCCCGGCCTTTTGAACCATGGCATTGGCGGATATGAAAAAGTTCTGCTGCAGTTTTTGCATGGGTCGAATAAAAGGCTGTGGTGCTATGACGTAGCCCAGCCGTAAACCGGTCATGGCAAAAAGTTTAGAAAACCCGTTTAAAACAAACGCTCGTTCCGTATATTCCAAGATGCTGTGTTCCTGCCCCTCGTAAACCAGACCGTGGTAGATTTCGTCTGATACAATGTGAGGTGAATCCGGAGCCGATACCAGGCCGGCTATCGCCTTCATGCGGCTTTCCGACAGCAGGTTTCCGGTCGGATTCGACGGCGAGTTGATAAAAATTGCACGGGTTTTGGCATTGATTTTATCTTTGATCAACTCGGGCCGGTATTGAAAGCCTTCTTCCTGGTAAACGGGCACAGAGATCGGCCGACCCTGGACAAATTTAATAAAGTTAGGATAGCAGGCATAATGAGGATCGGATATGATTACCTCATCACCTTTTTCGAGCAAAACCGAAAATACCAGGAAAATAGCCGGAGAAGAGCCGGATGTCACGATTACCTGATCCGGATCGATGGAAACTTGATAGGTTTTAAAATAATACTCACATATAGCCTCTCTCAGCTCGTACATGCCCAAACTGTGGGTATAGTGAGTATGGCCATCCTCCAGTGCCCTGCAGGCCGCCTCCTTGACACAGGCAGGCGTATCAAAATCAGGCTCGCCCACTTCGAGGTGAATGATGTGATGGCCGGCGCGTTCCATTTCATTCGCCCGTTCGAGGACATCCATAACTATGAAGGAGGTCATTTCGGAGGTTCTTTTGGAGATCATAATGGTGGTCCTAAATCACCTTATTTAAAGGATATTCTATAATTCCCTCCGCTCCATTCTCAAGCAATCGAGGAATGAGCTCGCGAACCGTTTCTTCACTGATGACAACCTCCACCGAAAACCAATCGGACTGATACAAAGATGCTACAGTCGGGGCATTCAGGCTTGGAAGCAAGGCCATGATCCCCTCCATTCGGTCTTGCGGGACATTCATTTTAACGCCCACCATCTTTTCACCCAGCAATGCGCCCTGGAGCAGCAAGGCGATTTGCTCGACTTTTTTCTTTTTTTGCGGGTTTTGCCAGGCTTCATGGTTTACGATCAGCTGGGTGTTTGTTTGCATCAATTCATGAATAATGCGCAGACCATGAGCTTTAATGGTGCTTTCGGTTTCCGTAACTTCTACGACGGCATCGGCCAGCCCGGACACCACCTTGGCTTCGGTGGCCCCCCAAGAAAATTCCACCTCCACGGTGATGTTGCGTTCGGCAAAAAAACGTCGGGTAAATTCCGTGAGTTCGGTGGCTATCTTTTTTCCTGCCAGATCCTCCAGTTTCTTTATCGGCGAGTCGAAAGGGACTGCGACGACCCAGCGTGCCGGCCGGGAACTGACCTTTGAGTAAATCAGATCTGTTACTATGTGCACATCGGATTCGTTTTCGGCGATCCAGTCCTTGCCGGTGAGACCGGCGTCCAGCGTACCACTTTCCACATAGCGTGACATCTCCTGGGCCCGGCAAATTGCACAATCAATCGAATTATCATCGATTTCGGGGAAATAGCTTCTTCCATTGATATTGATATGCCAACCTGAGCGCTTGAACAAAGCGATTGTTGCATTTTGCAGACTTCCTTTAGGAATTCCCAATTTCAATTGAAAGTTCACTTCTTATATACCTCCTTGGGATCAAACATCGGTTCTCCGATTACCCGGATCGAACCATTTTCAAGTTTTTTATAAAAACAGCTGTGATGGCCGGTATGACAGGCGGCCCCGCCGATCTGTTCAACTTTTAAAAGAACCGTGTCATCATCACAGTCAATTCTAATTTCTTTTACCCGTTGCACATTGCCGGATGTTTCACCTTTAATCCACAGTGTTTGCCGACTGCGGCTGTAGTAAGTCGCATTGCCGGACGACAGGGTGGCTTCAAAGGCCTCCAGATTCATATAGGCCAGCATTAATATCTCCCCGGTTGCGTAATCCTGAGCAATAGCCGGAATCAGCCCGCCTGTTTTTTTAAAATCGAGTTGGATCATCTAATTATGATGTTGAATTTGTCATGATAAGACGCTATTATAAATGTTTGATTCTGACAATTTGTCCTGATGATAATGGACCCTGTCAAGAAATTTTTAAAACCCTCTTCAGTAACCATTTTAATAATTAATGTCAAACTTTTTTTAGCACACCATGTCCAAACAAAAACGTAAATCGGAAATTAAAGGGAATCACGCCCGGCGTGAGAAAAGGGGCTTTTTTAAAACGCTTATTCTATGGTCCTTTTTGCTGGGATTTTTATTAGCTATTTGCGGCGCAGGGGCCGGCCTGGTCCTTTATTATTCTATCAGCAAAGATCTGCCCAAAATAACCTCGTTGGCTGATTATCACCCATCGATTATTACAACTGTCTATGCCGATGACAATCGTAAAATTGCCGAATTCTTTAAAGAGCGACGCATTGTCATTCCCTTAAAGGATATACCCCGAACCCTGAACGATGCCTTTGTAGCAGCTGAAGACGCCAGATTTTATAAACATCAAGGTATTGATTTTATAAGTATTGTCAGAGCATTCGTTAAAAATCTTGAAGCCGGAACCATCGTCCAGGGGGGCAGTACGATTACCCAGCAGGTCACCAAATCGTTTCTGCTGACTCCGGAGCGCAGCTACAAACGAAAATTAAGGGAAGCGATCCTGGCTTATCGGATCGATAAAGCCTTCTCCAAAGAAGATATCCTGTACCTGTATCTCAATCAAATTTATTTAGGGCACGGGGCCTATGGAGTGCAGGCTGCTTCTGAAAATTATTTCGGCAAATCGGTAAAAGATTTAAATCTCGCCGAATGTGCCATTCTGGCCGGATTGCCCCAGGCGCCCAGCAGATATTCACCATTCAAATATCCGGATCGGGCCAAACAGCGCCAGATTTACGTTTTAAACCGCATGGTGGCCGAGACCTATATAAACAATATTCAGGCCACGGAAGCCATCAACACCAAACTTGATATCAAACCCCGCCGCAATCTGTACATCGAGGAAGTCCCGTTTTATACCGAGCACGTGCGTCGCCACCTTGAAAAAAAATATGGCAAAGATGCTCTATATACCCAGGGGTTGCAGGTCTATACGGCCGTTAATCTGGAAATGCAGAAAATTGCCAGGGAGGAAATCCAGAAAGGTTTACTCGAACTGGACAAGCGAGAGGGGTACCGCGGTCCTTTAGAACAGATAAAACCCGAAGAAATTGAATCCTATTCGCAAACGCTGCAGCTTGAACTCGATAAAAAGCCATTGGCGGAAGGGGATACGGCCAAGGGCGTTGTGATAGCCGTCGATGACCGTAAAAAAAACGTAGCGGTTCGTCTGGGAAATGCCCGGGGCATTATTGCCCTCAAAGATATGATCTGGGCCCGCCAACCCGATCCGGAAGTTGCCTATTACAAGGTCAAGCTTAAACGGCCCTCCCAGGCACTTACCGTGGGGGATGTCATTCTGGTTAAGATCAAGGGTAAAGATAAAGGCAAAGATAAATGGATGTTGGCTCTGGAACAACTACCCATCGCCCAGTCCGCCCTGATGAGCATCGAAGCCGGCACCGGTATGGTAAAAGCCATGATCGGCGGGCGTGACTTCAGGCAAACCCAGTTCAATCGCGCCATCCAATCCAGACGTCAACCGGGATCCGCCTTTAAGCCCCTCATTTATGCGGCTGCTTTGGACAAAGAATCTGAAGATCCGAAAAGAATCTACACCCCGGCAACCATCATTATTGATTCGGCAATTGTCTACACGGATAAAGAGCGCGATTTTACCTGGAAACCCCGTAATTACAAAGAAACCTTTTATGGCCCGACCCTTTTACGCAAAGCCCTGACCAAATCCCGCAATCTGGTTACCATTAAGATTTTACAGGATATCGGCGTTGATTACGCCATCGAATATGCCGCCAAACTGGGAATCGAGTCCGAGCTGAGCCGGGATTTGTCGATTGCGCTGGGATCATCCGGTGTTTCCCTGCTTGAGCTTCTCAGAGCCTATTCGGTTTTCGCCAACCAGGGTTATATGGTTGAACCGGTGTTTATTTTGAAGGTGGTTGACCGCAACGGCAATGTTCTGGAAGAAATGGCACCCGAGAGAAAAAAGGTCCTCGAGAAAAGTACGGCATATATTATGACCAACCTTTTGGAAAGTGTTGTCCAGAACGGGACCGGGCGGCGAGTTAAGGCGCTGAAGCGCCCGGCGGCCGGCAAAACCGGTACAACCAACAACCTGTTTGACACCTGGTTTGTCGGATACACTCCCGAATATATCACCGGCGTTTGGGTCGGTTTGGATGAAGAAGCCCCGCTGGGACAGGGTGAAACCGGCTCCAGAACGGCCAGTCCTATTTGGCTCGGTTTCATGAAGCGCGCACTTGAAGGCAAACCCGTCCAGGTTTTTCAGGCCCCTGAAGGCATTGAGTTTGCAAAAATCGATGCCGATACCGGATTGCTGCCGGTGCCGGAATCCAAAAATGTGATTTTTGAATGCTTTAAGGAAGGAACCGTTCCGACCGAGTACACCAAACGGCCGGGTGAAGCCCGGGAAACTGCAGATCTGTTTAAAAAAGACCTCTAGGCTGATTTCTGGTTCCCGTGTTCAGCCCAAATAAATCTATCTGAAAAATTGTCTATCGGTATTCGCCGAATGCCAGATGCCGGAGACCGGAAATCAGTCGACAATTATCGATCATCGATAGCTAAGCTTCAAACGATACACCCGGACCTTAGTCTCATAATACTCCTCATTAACTATCTCAACCGGCCTTTTGCATTCTAGAATACTGCATTATAAGATCCTTGCTATGCAATTCGATTCCGCTATAATGGTTGCGTGCCATTTCAAATAAGTATGGAAAATGAATTCTGCCTTTGCCGGAGTCTTCCAGAAACCATTTTTTGATTTGAAGTACTCCGAGAAATGAGATGTCAGCATGAAACTGCGCGTCATATTGCTGGTTTTATCCTTATTGGCTTTCCTGTCGGCTTCAACCGGAGGCTATCTATATTACGCTTCTTTGAAAAAATCAGCCTTCAAAGAGGCCGAACGGCAGGCCGTTGCGCGGGTGCATGCCATCAACAAAAATTTATCTTTTTTTCTTTCAGAAAATATCAAACCGGTCAAGGCTCTGGCAGGCATGAAAGAGCTGCAGCTGGTTCTGATTCAGCCGCTTGATCTCAATGCAATGGTGAATGCCAACGCTGTTCTGGACCATTTTAATAAGACCCTGGCTACCGAGGTCTGTTATCTGATGACCCGCGAAGGTGACACCATTGCTTCAAGCAACCGCAACGCGCCGGATAGTTTTGTGGGTAAAAATTTTGATTTTCGCCCCTATTTCCAGCAGGCCATCCACGGTACGCCGGCCACCTATCTCGCACTGGGTACGACCTCAGGCCGAAGAGGCGCATACTACAGTCATCCGATTCCAGGTATGGAGCCCGGCACTGTTGCCGGAGTTGTGGTCATCAAAGCCTCCATCGAGCAGGTCGAGAAAGAGCTGGTTGCCGCACCGGATGAAATCCTGCTGATCACCGATCCCCAGGGAATTGTTTTCATATCCAATCGCCAAAATTGGCTTTACCATACTTTGACGGAGCTTACCCCGGACCAAAAATCCAGCATAGAAGATTCCATTCAATTTGGACATGGCCCGTGGGTCTGGACCGGCCTTACGATAGAAGGCGAAAAATATGCCGCTGACAGCTCCGGCAATCAATACCTGATGCACCGTATGGCGTTGGATAATTATTCAGAATGGAAAATCACACACCTGCGCAGCTTAAAAGCGATTTCCAAAACCGTTTCAGAATCCTTGTTTAAAATTGCCGGACCATTAATCCTGACTCTCTGTGTAATGATCGGATTGTCGGTGTCGTTTTTATACCGTAAAGCCAGTGTTGAGATTCGCATGCGACAGTCGGCGGAAAAAGCACTGCGTGATAGCGAAGCGCGCTACCGCAGGCTGTATCATCACACCCCGGCCATGCTGCATTCGATTGATATCAAGGGCCGCATTGTCAGCGTCAGTGACTACTGGAGTGACGTGATGGGATACCGGCGCGAGGACGTCATCGGGCGCCGGTTGACGGCGTTTTTTTCAGCAGAATCGCGACGTATTGCGGAAGAAGAGGTCTTTCCCGAGTTTTTTAAAATCGGATTTATCAAAGATGTCCCTTACCAGTTTGTCAAAAAAGACGGCCGGACCATTGATGTACTTTTATCAGCCATTGCCGACCGTGACGAGCAAGGTAGAATTATACGAACACTGGCGGTTTCAATCGATGTGACCGAACGCAAACGAGCCGAAGAGGCCCTGACGCTTGCCAAAGAGGAGCTCAGCCGGTACTCCAAGGATCTCGAGCGGCAGGTGCAACGCAGAACCCGGGAGATCCACAGTATTCTCAAATACACGCCCGCAGTTGTCTACATCAAAGATAAAGAAGGCCGCTATACCCTCGTCAATTCACGCTATGAGGAATTATTTAATGTTAAAAACGAAGCGGTCAGAGGCAAAACCGATTATGACATCTTGCCCAAAGGCGTTGCCGAACAGTTTCGCGCCAGCGATCTTAAAGTGCTGCGTGAAAGCCGATCCTTTCAGGAAAATGAACATATTCCCCAAACCGATGGATTGCATACTTACCTTTCCGTTAAATTTCCGATATACCATGAGTCCGGTGTCATCAGCGGCGTCTGTGGTATCCTCAACGATATTACCGCGCTGAAAAAAGCCCAGGATCAACTGCGACGCCTTTCGGCCGGCATCATGGCCAGCCAGGAAAAAGAGCGTTCCGCCATTGCACGGGAGCTGCATGATGAACTCGGACAGGTGCTGACCGCCTTGCGGATGGATTCGGTCTGGCTTCAGGAGCGACTGAAGAGATCAGACGCCAAGGCATCTGAGCGGGTATTGACAATGTGCCAGCTGATCGATAAGAACATCGAAGATGTGCGCGGCATGGCCATTCGCCTGCGCCCCGGGGTTCTGGATGACCTGGGACTGGTGGATGCCCTGGACTGGTATACGACGGATTTCGAAAGGCGCACTGAAATTACCTGTGTGTTCGAAAACGACAATGTTCCGCCGTTAAGTGAAACCGTGGCTACCGCTGCCTATCGTATTACCCAGGAAGCGATGACCAATGTGGCCCGCCATGCATTTGCCGACCGGGTGGAGGTTGTACTCAAAGCCCGCAACGGCACGTTGTCGTTGGCGGTTGTTAATGACGGCCGCGGATTCAATCCGCTTGAACTTTCGGACTCTGAAGGCCTGGGTGTGGCCGGTATGCGCGAACGGGCCAGTCTGGTCGGCGGTGCGCTAGAAGTGCATTCCAAGCCTGAAGATGGGACGCGGGTATTGTTTGAAGTACCCCTGCATGGTAAGGGCCGTTGAACGTTATTCGTTATAAGTTAATGGTTAATAGGAAGGAAGGCTCACATCGTTTTTACTATTTGAATCGAAAACTATGGTTCAATGAAATAGTATTGAATATCAATTAGAGAAATGAGGTGATCATACTTGATCAAGGTCCTTCTGGCAGACGACCACAGCATTGTGCGAGCGGGTCTGCGCCGAATCGTTGAAGAAAGCGGTGAAATGGAAGTCGTGGCGGAAGCCTCCGATGGAAAAGAAGCCATTCTGCTGGTGCGCAAGGCCGACCCCGATGTCGCGGTCATTGATATTTCCATGCCCGGCCTGGATGGGCTGGAAGTGCTCAGCCAGTTGCATGCGGGTGACCCAAAACTTCCGGTGCTCATCCTGACAATGCACGAGGAGGGGCAATATGTGGTTCGCGCCATCGAAGCGGGTGCCATGGGTTACATCACCAAACAGTCGGCACCCGAGCAACTTGTCAAGGCGATCCGCAAAGTTCACTCCGGCCACCGCTATCTCACCGATGAAGCTACCGAGGCCCTGGCGCTGCGCATAGCAAAAGGCGGAGAGGGCCAGTCCCCACTGGACTCCCTGTCCATGCGCGAACTACAGGTGTTGCGACGCCTGGCCATGGGGCACACCAATCGCGAAATTGCAAGTGCTTACAATATCAGCATCAAAACAGTGGATACCTATCGCGCCCGTTTATTAAAAAAACTTGTCTTGAGAAATAATGCCGATTTATCCCGTTTTGCCATTCAAAACAGGCTGATAGAAGCGTAAACGTGGCCTATTGTGGTCATATCTGTACCTGCAATCTTCACATTGCCATCAACTCTCAGTCCATCATTAAGCATTGCGGATTTTGGATTTCAGATTTAAGGAAACCTGTCGATTTTAATAAAACGAACCCTCAGAATCCGAAATATCAAATCATATCAATTCGTTATCGGTTGAATTGTCTCAATCCAAAATCGGCAATCCCAAATCCAAAGTCGAAAGGCCCGCACGCCGTCTTGCTGTAAGAAAAATTCTGACAACAAAATCAGAAATAGTCCCGTTGACAATCATTTAGCTGCAGAGTAGGTTGATGGAACGCTTTAAAAGGCAAATTTGAGTGTCTGCGGCCGGAAGGCCCGGCCGCTTAAAATCCATAACGCCTTCCCTGGGGCGGGCGGACTACTGATGTGCAAGGAGGTGAAAAGGAATTTTCGTTTTATTTGATTTTAAGAAGGGTAGCGTATTGCGCTAATGTCATTGATCAAGAATAAAAACGTTATTACAGGCAATTCTTTGCCGGAATTTAAATTAAAAGGAGGGTTTTTATGAAAAGAAATCTGCGTAATATTATTGTCGGACTATGTGTATTTTCACTGGTCGTATTTGCTTTTACATCGGAGTCTTTTGCCAAAAAAAGAATCATCTTCGGCGGTGGACCGGCCGGCGGAACCTTTCAGGTCGTTGCCAACGGTATTCAGGTTTACAAACCGGTGAAAGCCATTGAAGATTTTACCGTAAAAGCCCAGACATCAGCCGGTTCGGTGGAGAACCTGAGGAAAACCAACGCCGGCCGACAACAGTTCAGTACGGTGTATTCGGGACATGTCTGGTTGGGCCGCAACGGCAAGATGAAAAATGATACCAAAAAATATGAAAATGTACTGGCTGTCGCCTGGCTCTACGGTGCGCCGGGGCAGCTGGTGGTGCGCAAAGGCTCGGGCATCAGCAGTGTCAAAGACCTGGTCGGCAAAAAAGTGGGCGTCGGCAATGCCGGCTCCGGCGCTTTTGCCAACTGTGAGCTTTTCTTTTCTCACATGGATGTCTGGGACAAAATTGAACGCAACGCCATGGGGTACAACGACGCTGCCGCGGCTTTCGGTAACAAACAACTGGATGCCTTCTGGCTGTTCACCGCTTTTCCGAGTGGCGCGGTCATTATGGCTGCCCAGACCAATGATATCGATTTGATCGACCTGAATGCGGATGCTGAAGCATCCGGATTCTACAAAGCCTATCCCTACTTCGGCAAACTGGCGGTTCCGGCCGGTACCTACAAAGGTGTCGATTATGATTCGCCGTCATTCCAGGACAGTGCCCTGTGGGTTGCCAATTCCAAAGTTCCGGACGAAGTTGTGTACAAACTTCTGACCCTGATTTACAGTGATGAAGGGCTGCAGCACATGTACGGCCAGAAAAAAACTTTCAAGAAGATGAGTCTGGAAACCGGTGCGACCAACATCGTAACACCATTTCATCCCGGGGCTTTAAAATTCTGGAAAGAAAAAGGAATGATTAAGTAATATCATATTGAAGTTCAAAAAATGACACTGTTTTGCCGTATTCAGCGGTAGAAGAAATGGGCCGGGCCAAGATCCTTGTGATCGAAGCTCCGCCCTTTTCTAGTGTCTTATATGAAAAACTCCGAGGGGAAAAAGGGTGGCTATATCAGCAATTGCTAGCTGCAGGGGGGTGGAAACGTGTATGACAAACTAAATAAATTCGAAAAGATTGTGTTCGATGTCCTGTCCGTCGCTCTGGTTCTTTTTTATTCCTATTCGGCGGTAGTACAGCCTGCAGCCACCCAGTACCATCGCGGAATTTACGTTATTATTACCTATATCCTTGCCTTTCTTCTCTATAAATCCAAGAATAAAATCTCCCGTATTTTTGACTATGTTTTAATTTTTCTCTCAATATTTACAGTAGGCTACTGGATAATTAATTTTGAAGCGATCAACTATCGAACCGGCGCCGAAACGCCGTTTGATATGACTGTTGCCGTGGTCGGGGTTTTGATCGGAATCGAGCTGGCCCGGCGGGTGGTCGGCACCGTATTTGTTATCCTGGGAGCGCTGCTGCTGCTTTATGGGGTATACGGCGATTATATGCCCGATCTGATAGCACATGCCGGGGACACGTTTCCGGCTGTGTGCACCAGTATTTTTTATAAAAGTGACGGTGTTTTCGGTATTATGGCCAATGTGCTGGCCACCTATGTGATACTTTTTGTCCTGTTCGGGGCTTTCCTGGAAAAATCTGGAGCGCAGCGCTTTTTCATTGATTTTCCCCTGGCTGCCGTGGGGCATCGGGTTGGCGGGCCGGCCAAAGTTTCAGTTATCGCCAGCGGCCTGTTCGGCTCTATATCGGGCAGCGCCATCGCCAACACCGTATCCACCGGCGCATTTACCATCCCGATGATGAAAAAAGCGGGATTCAGGCCCCATATCGCCGGCGGCATCGAACCCGCGGCATCCATCTCCGGCATGTTCATGCCGCCCATTATGGGCGCCGGTGGCTTTATCATGGCTGAGTTGACCGGGGTTCCTTATTCCAAGATTATGCTGGTCGCCATTTTTCCGGCGGTTATGTATGTTTTCAGTGTCTTTATTATGGTTCATTATGAAGCCAAGCTGCACAATATCAAAGGTGAGAGAAGTGAACAAAGCGCAATGAATATTTTGAAAACACAATGGGCTTATACGTTACCTTTGATCGTAATAACCATTTTTATGCTGAGTGCCTATTCACCGGCCTACTCCGCCATCCTGGGATTGGCCACCTGTGTTGCTGTTAGCCACAAATCCAGAGACACAAAAATCGATCTAACCGTATTTTGGATAGCGGTTATTTTGATCATTGGCCAATTGCTTTTGCCCTGGATCATCAAGAAAATGACTGGGGGGGCAGGCGTTAATTTTATTGAAAATGTACTTTCTGCAAAGCTCCTACTACTCTATGGATTAATTTTTTCCGGAATTATGGTTTTCTACCGGAGATCTAAGGGGGCCGATATTAAAACCGAGATGGTTAACTTCGTGAAAGCTTCCCGGACCGGCGCCGAAAACAGTCTTAAAATCGGGGCCACGGTTGGCGTAATCGGAATAATCATCGGAGTGCTGACCTATAGCGGGCTGGTACTGACCTTTGCCGATATTGTCATCGAGCTTGCCAGCGGTGCCGTATTTTTCGGTATCGACTTTAAGCTGGTGGCCACCATCTTTCTGATTGCCCTGGCATCCCTGATTCTGGGGATGGGAGTGCCGGTGACTGCCGCTTATCTGATTACGGCGGTTGTTGCCGTGCCGGCTTTGATTCACCTGGGGGTCAATGAGATCGCTGCGCACATGATCGTCTACTGGTTGTCACAGGATTCCAATATCACTCCGCCCGTGTGTATCGCCGCATTTGCCGGGGCCACCATTGCCAAAGCCAACATGTGGCGCACTGCTTTTGCCGCATTTAAATTTGCTAAATTCCTCTATCTGGGGCCCTTCTTGTTTGGTTATGTCCCGGGGTTCTCCTTGAACGGCAGCAGTTGGGATATTATCAAGGCCTTTGTGCTGATTCTCCTGGGTACGTATGCATACTCCTGGATTTTGAGCGGCATCTGGATCAAGTACATTAAGACGGATTTCAAGAAAGCGCCGGCAAGTTGAAATCAGTTGAATAACAGATATGTTGACTGCTTCAGCGGTAATTGAAATCAGGTCGAGAAAAACGATTTAGATGTTTGAAAGAAGCCACGAATTAACACGAACTTTCACGAAATTATTTATTCATAGAAAAGGTACCTGCTTTTGATTTTTCCATTATTCGTGTTTATTCGTGTCAATTCGTGGCTAATTTTTTAAGAAAAGAATTTGATCGACATTACTCCATATCGAATCATGATAGAGGTGTGAAAAATGACTATACCAAAAGTTGAAGTAAAAAACATACTATATGCTACCGACCTGTCAGACAATGCCCGCTATGCCTTTGCCTATGCGGTTAGTCTGGCCAATCTTTATGGAGCCAAAATCACATTTTTGCACGTGCTGCCGGATGTGCCACCCATATTGGATGCAACGGTAGTCGGATATATCAGTTCCGAACAATGGGAAGATATCAAACAGCAGCATTTCCAGGAAGCCCAAAAATCACTGACAGGAAAAAGAAGTGACCGTCACGCCATCCAGGAAGTTCTCAATCAATTTTCTGCGGATGCCAGGCAGAAGGCGGAAGACACCTCCGTTGAAGCTGACGAAATAATTGTCAACAGGGGAAACCCGGTCGAGCTAATTCTATCGATCGCTGATGAAAAAAATTGCGACCTTATTGTGATGGGAACCCACGGACACGGGAGTCTGGCAGATGCCATGATGGGCAGTACGGCGCGGCGGGTGCTACGACGATCCCGCAAACCGGTGCTGGTGGTGCGACTGCCGGAAGAGGAAAGCTAAAAAAGGTTTCAGGTGTCGGGTTTCAGGCATATGAAACTAAACAAAGTTTAACAGCGAACCGCAGAATGTCGAAGGATGGAATCATATCTCTCGCTCTTTATTTTAATAGACAGAGAACATTATCTCTACCCCAGATAGGGAGTCTATTCACCCTGCAGCTTGCTATAATCAACAAGATCCTTGGGACGACCGCTTGCACGTTTATTAATCAACAAGTCACCTTTAGAAATAAAATTAGCTTTAAAAGATCCAAAATCAGCAATCACACGATTCTGAAAACACTTTTCAAAGCCAACACCATCGATTGTTGTAATGATTTCCAATCGCATGGGGGGAACTCCCATTCTTATGATTTTTTCTTTCTCTAAAAATATTTCTATTTTTAGTTCAGGGATATCAAATCCAAACTCTTTTAAAGCATTGACCATCTTTCGTGCATTTTTTTCATTTCTAGAAATCCATATGTCCATATCCCCTGTTGCTCGGGGATAACCATGATAGCCGACAGCATAACCTCCAACAACAAGGTATTCAATGTCTTTTGAGGTCAACAACTGCAAGAACTCTTTGAAGTCTTTTGGAAACTCGATCATTGCCAAACATTGCCTTTCTCATGAATTCAATTGCTTCAACTCTTTCCAATGGGCTCCTGCCATGCCAGTAATCTGAATCATCGGCATCTTTCAAGTCAACAATTTCAAATACGTTTCTTTGGATTGTTTCTTTAATCATTTTTGCTCCGTAGAATGGATTGCGGTTAACCGAGCGCAAATGCTCGACGCCTTTCACGTCGCGTAGAAGCCGGACCGCGTTTATGTTCGGATTGATTGCTATTCTCAATCGAAATTGTTTGACGGATTTAGTCAAACATTCGGCATAAAAAGAGCTAAGCAGACTTTTTTTAACCGGATCTATATACAATAAAAAGGCTAAACTGTGACCGGATCTGTCACAAGCATCTGGTAATATCTTCCCTAACAAAGGAGGAAGATATTATGAATACAGATCAACTGAGAGAAAGATTTCCA
>Ga0056115_1000496_pt1 | contig 17770 bp, 14 predicted proteins | sample WorMetOlspDAHAB1_FD_77007 | JGI IMG/M metagenome (GOLD analysis project Ga0056115, IMG submission 77007) | Marine gutless worms symbiont microbial communities from Max Planck institute for Marine Microbiology, Germany - Olavius sp. DAHAB.1 ...
GCCTAAAAAACAACCCTTAGGTTGTCGGACAGGCTCTTAATATGGTAATTAATCCGCTGATACTGATTGAATATTGAATATTTAAGGTATTCTTTCGATTTTTAAAAAAGACGGAGCGAAGCGACATCATCAAATATTCATTTTGCAATCTTCAATTTTCAATAATGGCTCGTCCCGGGCTAGGGGATCAGGCCAATATTTTTTTTATTTCCCCGGCCAATACTTCCGGTTCGACCGGTTTCTCTAGATATACTTTGGGCTCCGGCACTTCTTTGCCGCCAAATTCGGTTAAAGCCTTCTGGGAGCGCAGAAATGTTTTTTTCGCTATTCCGGATAAAATGATAATGGGGATATTCTTAAACGACTTATCCGTTTTTAGCTCACGATACAGCCTGATGCCGCTTTGGCGAGGCATCAAAACATCGAGAATGATCAGCTCCGGTTTTTCCTTTTTGATCAATTTGAGGCCTTCCTCACCATTGGCCGCCTCCAGTGGCGTATATCCGTTTTCTTCCAATACCGTTACACTGAATAGCCGGACATCCGGATCATCATCTACGACCAGTACTTTTTTTGCCATGATAAAATCTCCTTGTGAAAGTACTTAGAGCTTCGATTCGCAACACCGATACAGTTACGTATATTTGGATTGAGTTTCAAAAATTTTGCTCACTCAGCACTAAGTCCTGAGTGAACAAATACGCTATCGTATTTATGAATCGATGGACTTAGCGATATTTCATAATAGTTAATCGTGGTGGAAGCTGTCAACAATATTGGAGTGTTGGAGTTGTGCAATGGTGAAACATGATCCAATGCTCCAGCACTCTATTTCCCCTGGTTTATTTCGATAATCATAATCAGGTTTTTCGTTAATGGTTCATTCCAGCGGCTAAACATTGCCCGCATCCCTATACGGCAGCCGCACGGTAAAAGCCGTTCCCTCATTCAAGCGGGACGCCACTTCAATCTTACCCTGATGCTCTTCGATGAGTTTGCGGGTCACCATCAGACCCAGACCGGTACCCCGGTGCCCCTTGGTGCTGAAAAATGAGGTAAAGAGCTTATGCAAAACCTTCTCACTCATACCGGCACCGTTATCCGACACCTCAAATTCAATATATTTTCCCGGTTTCTTCTTGGTTTTTAAAGTCACCATCCATTTTTTACTCAGGTCCTCATCAAACAGGCAGGCATCGACTGCATTTGATGCTAGATTCAGCAAAATTTCATGGATGCTGCCCGGATCCATGATGACCTCATCGATAGTTTCGTCAAGTTCCAGGTCCAGCTCAACCCGATGCTCGCGGGCTATGTCGGCTACCAACGCGCAGACATCGTTTACAATCTGATTAGGCTGACAGGCCTCATATTCGGGCTCCCGTTCTTTAGAATAGGATAGCAGATCCATAACCAGGTTGGACGTTCGGCCGATATTTCTTTTTATTGTATCCCAGCCCTTTTTAAGCTTCTCGGTGTCGTCGCGCTTAATTCCAATATCAACCAGATAGCTGCCGCCCTTGAGTCCATGCAGAATGTTTTTAATGCCATGGGCCAATCCGGCAACTGTTTGGCCCACCGCCGCCAGTCTCTCGGATTTGACCAGCTCTTTTTCCAGCCGCTTTATTTCTCTCAGATCCTGGAAGAAAGCGACAGTACCCATTTCGCGGCCGTTTTCCTGCAGCTTGGTCCCCGAGAATCTGACCGGAATAGATAGACCCTCCTGGGAGATAATGGAAGTTTCCTGCCAGGGTAATTCTTTATTGCCGTTTTCACCGTTCAGCGAATCGTGAAGCTGATTCGTGATTTCAGCCGGAAAAAGCGCCGTTATGTCCATTTTGTAAATGACTTCAGCCTGGGTGTACCCAAAGATTTTTTCCGCTCCGGGGTTATAAATCACGACCTTCATATTTTGGTCGGTGGCGACAATCCCATCGTTCGAGCTTCGGATAAGCTTGATTTGAAAATTGGTTTGTCTTCTTAATTCACTGGTGGCAACCTCAATTTTCTTTTCAAGATCGGTGGTATATTCTTTTAATTTTTGCTTGATTTCAAGCTTTTCTTTGGCTCTTGCCAGCGCAATTGAGAGGGCTTCATCCCGTACCGGCTTGTTGATGAAGTCCGAAGCGCCGTATTTCAGGGATTCAATGGCATTGTCAATATCGCCGTGGCCGGTAATGATGATTACCTCCGTATCGGGATCGAGTTCCTTTATCTTCTCCAAAACTTCAATTCCATCCATCCCCGGCATTTTAATATCGGTGATAACGATGGGTGGCTTTTCCCGGCCAAAAGCCTCGAGCCCTTCAGGTCCATTTAGGGCCGGAATGACATCGTACCCGTCGGCTTTGAGGGAGATGCCCAGGACCCTCAGAATATCAGGTTCGTCATCGATGAGAAGAATTTTGTTCATAGTTGGTTCGAAAGTAAAAGGTTCTGGGTTCAAGGTTCAGGGTTCAGGGTTCTGGGTTCAAAGGTTCAGGGTTGAAATCAAGGTTTCAGTGTTCAGGTGTCAGGTTTCAGGGGACAGATAACAGATGTCAGAAGACAGACGTCAGGGTCCTAAATAACTGCAATCTTCTCCAATTGCCCAATACCCTATATAATGATCCCTCTATATGCTATTTTGGAGCCTTAGGTAGCCAGCATCTATCACCTAGTTCAATCGTTTCGATGGCCAGCCGCTTGGCTGACACCTGAAACCTTTTTACGCGGCGGCTGGAAACGCCAGTTTAAAAGTTGTGCCCTTTCCAACTTCACTTTCAATATCGATGTTGCCATCGTAGTCTTTTACAATTCCATAGCTGATGCTGACCCCCAGTCCGGTGCCCTTGCCGACTTTTTTAGTGGTAAAAAAGGGTTCAATTATTTTATCTTTAACTTCTTCAGACATTCCGGTGCCGGTATCGGAAACCATCACCATGACCCGGTTGTCCTGCAGGCAGGATTTTATAGACAGCTGTTTCGGCGAATTGCGGAACTCGGACTGGCTGCTTTTCTCATCCATGGCATCAATTGCATTAGAAACGAGATTGATAAACACCTGCTCCAGCCGGTTGTGCTCCGCCACGATATCCGGCAGATCCGGATCGAGTTCGATCTGCACATCGATATCGTGAACTTTCAGCTGATGTCCCAGAACCTTGAAAACATCTATGATCGGATCATTGATATTGACCTTGCTGTGAACCAGCTCCGACTGTCGTGCGAAATCCCGCACGTGTTTGATGACGCCGCTGGCCCGCTCCACATTGGCGACAATATCATTGGCCATGGTCCGCATATCTTCATCATCAATTTTGGCTCCCCGTTTCAACATCTTCAAAAAAAAGTCGGCACATACCTGAATTACATTCAGGGGCTGATTGATTTCATGGGCCATGCCGGCCGCCATCACCCCCAGGGTGGTCATTTTGCCGGCCTGTATCAGCTGAGTCTCTTTTTCGACCACTTCCGTGATATCCGTGGTTGATACGATAATGACATTGCGTTCCCCGTAGGTGGCAAAACTGATGTTGATGTTGACGTAAAAAGGTTTGCGACCCTTGCGGTAGTGCCGCTTTTTGGTGAAAAGCAGCGATTGATCCTCCTTCAGGTTATTTAAGGCATGGGCCATTTCGTCATCGTCCGCTTCGCCTATTGACAGAAACGGCCGGCCCAGCAGTTCTTCCCGTGAATATCCGTAGCTGTCCTGGGCCCGTTGGTTCATATCCAGAATTTCGAAAGTCTCACTGTTAAGGATAAATATCGGATGCGGATCACTGTTAAAAAGGGTGCGGTATTTTTTTTCCGATTTAATGTACTGCTCCTGAAGCATCGCATTTTCTATGGCGACACCGATGCGGTTGCCGATCAATTCCAGAACGTTTTTTTGTTCGTGATTGAAATACATGGGTTTGCGGCTGCCGATGCGTATGACGCCTAAGGTCTTCTTTTCCTTGCTGCTGATGGGAACATAGGCAATTGATGCAATTTCTTCACGTTCCAGGGTGCAGATCTCATCCGGACAATCTTCAGGCAATTCCTCATAGATGGTGTACTCATTGCTCCGGGCTACTCGATGTATGATACTATCTTCATCCAGAATATTTACTTCTTTGCAAGCCTCTTCCGATAGTCCCTGGCAAAAGCGCAGATAGTATTTCCCGTCATTATCAAGCATATAGATGCAAATACCGTCAGCCGACAGGAAGTTCAACAACTCATCAACGGCCTGATTGATTCTGGTGCCCAGATCGGCCGGTGCATTCAAGGCGCTGTATATTGTGCACAGCGTACTTAGCTCTTTGGTATGGCGTTCGCGTTCTTCTTCCGCTTTTTTATCTTCGGTTTTGTCCCAAAGGGTTTCAATGGCCCCGATGATGGAGCCGTCTTGCCCCTTGATGGGAGCGGCCGTAAACCAGCACCATTTTCCGTTCTCCCCTAAACGCGGGAAAAAGACTTCTGCTTCGTAGGCCTCTTCAATCAGGGCCGACTTGCGCCATTTTTCACCGTATAATTTTTGGATTTCATCTTCACTGATTTGATCCAGTATTACATCCGCCATGGTGGGGCGCTCTTCTCCCCAAAACGGGGTCGAGGGCCGGGTGGTTCCGACAATTGTTGCGGCCGGTGTACCGGTGAGCCGTTCCATGGCTTTATTCCAGTGGGTAACGATATGGTCCTGGTTTAATACGAAAGTTGGTATGGTGCTTCCTTCTATGATTTGTGAGAGAGCAATTTCGCTTTCGATAAGTTCTCGCTCAATTTCGAAATAGCGATTGCTGCGCTGCCGGATCACATCGCCCAGGCGATCGGCAAATTGTTCGAAAAGGACATTGATTTCATGGGTGCTGTCTTTATGCCGGCCCAGCACTTTTAAAGCTTTTCTTTTTTCAGCCTCAACCTGGAGTGCGGTCCATATGGTGCGCGACTCAACATGATCAACCAGCCTTACAGCAGCGGGTTTGGCGATATTTATAACACCGCTCAGCTTATCATCGGAGGTCAGCTCCATTATTATGTGCAAGTTTTCCAGATTGAAAAGATCTCTGTAATCGCCGGTGGTGAAAATCCCCTTGCCGCCGGCATACAATAGTCCCTCAGCCTGATCGTCTTTATCGGCGACACCTACAATAGAGGGTCGTTGATCCTCGAACGGCTCACTGTAAAGCAGCTCAAGCAGATTTTTGCAAAATCGCCCGCCGCCCACAATGGCGATATTGGATTTTAATAACTCGTTAATCACAGAAGTTGCTTTCAATTAGAAAAAAATAAGATTGACCACCACAAAGGTCGGTATCAAATAAATCAGAGAATATTTTATTATATAGCCAAAAAAACTCGGCATCGGCGTACCGGCCTCTTCGGAAATGGACCGCACCATAAAATTCGGTGCATTGCCGATGTAGCTGCACGCCCCGAAAAAAACTGCGCCGGCAGATATGGCTTTGAGATAGACGGCATTTTCCGTCATCAGCAACGGTACCGCCTGGGCCTCCGTCATGCCGGCATAAAAACTGCCCAGCGCGGTGTTAAAAAATGTCAGGTAGGTCGGCGCATTGTCCAAGAAGCTTGATAGGGTGCCGGTTACCCAGAAATAGTGAAACGGTTGGTTCACGCCGTTTACCAGAAAGGCCAGGACTCCCTGCGATCCGGCCTTTAATATCAACAGACAGGGAATCATGGTGATGAAAATGCCGATAAAAAGATACGCCACTTCAACAATTGGAAACCAGGTAAAATCATTGTCCTCCCGCAGGCTTACCTTTGTTGTTACCAGAGACAGAATCCCCATCAGGATCAGCAGCACATCCCGCACCCAGTCCTGCACGGCTCTATGAACCCCGAAGGTATTGACTTCTCCCCAGTCCACCACACCGCTCATCAGCACGGCGCCGATTACACCGGCCAAAAAAATGAAATTGTGGAGGCCCTCCAGTTTCAGCGGTTGTTTCTCGCCGTCTTCTTCAGGTGGCGTGACGCCCTCCTTGCGATAGTGATAGGTATCAAGAAAAAAATATATCACCAGCAGCAGGATGACAACCAGCAGCATGTGGGGCAGGATGTTGAACGTCCAGAAAAAGGAGACGCCGTGCAAAAAACCTAAAAATAGTGGCGGGTCTCCCAGGGGGGTCAGCGATCCGCCGACATTGGCAACCAGAAAAATGAAAAACACCACCATAAAGGTCCGATTCTTGCGGTAGTTGTTTGCGCGCAGGAAAGGTCGAATCAGCAACATGGCGGCCCCGGTCGTACCCATCCAGGAAGCCAGGGCGGTGCCGATGATGAGCATGATCAGGTTGACAACCGGAGTTCCCCGCAATTTGCCCCGTAGGAGAATACCGCCGGAAACCGTATACAGGGACCACAGCAGAATTATAAAGGGAACATAGTCCGCCAGAATAATGTGAAGAATTTCATACAGAGCATCGCCTTTGAACACGATCAGAAACGGCAAACCAAGGATCGCCGCCCAGAAGGCGGAAATCTTGCCGAAGTGATGATGCCAGAAATCCGGCATGAGCAATGGGCACAGCGCTATTGACAAAAGCATCCCGGCAAAGGGGATGCAGCTCCACAGGGGAAGAATTTTGCCAAGATTCGCATGACCTTCACCGTGGTGTCCGCCGGATTGGTCATGGGCTGCATCGCTGCTCTCTTCACCATGGAGTTTTGTTTCGGCCGGTGTGGTTTTAGCCTGATGATCTGTTGATGCCAGAATAAGTTCCGGCTGATTGGGGTCTGGATTTTCGAAGGCGAAAGCCGATACAGAAACTACCAGGATAGCTGCCGCTAAAATCATCACAGAAATTTTCACCCGAGTCATAAGCCCGTTCCCTTTATCGTTGATTATTTCATAATTATAGCCTTCAATGATTGCGGTATGTCATTTTCAACTTGGTTCCGGATAAGACGCCCTGCACCTTAGCAGAGTAATTCGCTGTTTAAAAGCTATTTTTTGACCTGAACGTTGGTGCAAAATTCAGGTAACGAGTTGACCTGTAGGGGATATTGCCATATGTTATCAAGCATCTTTCTAATTCGATCGAGTCAGGAACATTGGCCATGGGGACTACACTTACACTCCGATTGAGTTTTAGTTATCGGTTATTTGTTTAAACGGAAGGAAATCTATCTATTATGCCACTGGAGAGAGAATCCTTGAATCGAGTTGTCAGCCAAATCTAATAACGATTGACAAATAACAAATAACCCTAAAAGGAGGTCTGATACTATGAAATCCTATTCGAAAATCTTATTTGCAGCAGCTTTGGGTTTTCTTTTATCTGTTGCAACGGCCGGAGCCGCTTCACAGCCACCGGCCGTGGGGGGCAAACTGCCTGAGATTACCTTTAGCGCACCCCAAGACGCTGAATTGAAGTCGTATTTAGGGCTCAGCGGAAAACAGACCTTCGCCATACCCGAGATAAAAGCCGAGGTCGTCCTCATTGAGATTTTCAGCATGTACTGACCATTCTGTCAGAAGGAGGCTCCTTCTGTAAACGAAATGTACCGAAAAATTGAAAGTGACGAGAAATTGGAAGGAAAAGTCAAGCTCATCGGGATCGGTGTCGGTAACTCGGCCTTTGAAGTCGGCTATTTTAAAAAAATATATAAGATTCCGTTCCCGCTTTTTCCGGATGGTGATTTCGAAATTCACAAAAAACTGGGGGAGGTTCGAACCCCCTATTTTATTGGTATCCGTATCCTGGAGGACGGGTCTTACAAAATTTATTATTCGCAACTTGGCGGCGCCACTGACGCCGATGAATTATTAAATAAACTGTTGAAAGGTTCGGGGTTGATGTAGACGAGGTGCGGGCTTTAGCTGAATGTCGAATGTTGAATGACGAAAGTCGAATTGTGGCAGTCGCTTCGCTCCGTCGTTAAACAAAATTTTAATCGGTTTTATTCCTTAATTCGACATTCGACATTCCCCATGAAAGGTGTGATCCATGAAAACATTATTTGCAGCATTTATTTATGTGGGTTTGATTGTCGTCATACTGGTGCCTTCTGCATTCGGGGCATCGGCAGCCTTTAAGGGAAACATTTATAACCCGGGGCAGCTCAAGCCGATTGACAGCAAATTAAACGTGAAAATCGGCGATCAGGCACCCGACTTTACACTGCCTTCCGTCGCCGGTGAGAAGGTTACGTTAAGCCAGTATCGCGGGCAAAAGAATGTGGTGATATCATTTGTCCCGGCAGCCTGGACGCCGGTCTGTTCCGACCAGTGGCCGGGCTACAACATCGTCAAAGAAATGTTCGATATGAACGATACCGTTCTTCTCGGTATCACCGTTGACAATATTCCAACGCTTTATGCCTGGACCAAGCAGATGGGAAAACTCTGGTTTCCGGTGTTATCCGATTTCTGGCCCCATGGTGAGGTGGCCGCCCGATACGGCGTTCTGCGCTCAGAAGGGGTTTCCGAAAGAGCCCTGTTTTATATTGACAAAAAAGGCACTATCCGCGAAATTCAGATTAGTGATATCAATAAAAGGCCGGATCTGGAGTCCTGTGCCACGGTTCTGGAGCAGATTAATAAATAGCGAAGCGGGTTTTTCGATTAGCGGATTGCAGATTTTGGATTTCGGATTGATTAATCCGAGCGGAAACTGTTTGCACCTTGATTAGGTTGTGCGCTATGCTCCATGCGCTTAGCTTTTTCAATCCCCGGTTCCGACCTCTGACCTCTGTTTTTTGTAAAAAGGATTAATTTTATGAAGTTAGGCGGGCTAGTTAAAATTGGACTATCTGTTGTACTGGCACTGCTTATTTTCGCTGGTTTTCCCGCTAATCCCGCAGCAGCAGGTTCTGTTATTAAAATTGTCGAATCAGCTCTGGACGCTAAAATTGGTAATCAGAAAAACCGGATGGCGGTGGTTTTCATGGCAGCCTGGTGTGGCCCCTGCATTGATGAACTGCCGACATTGAATCAGCTTCATAAGAAATATGAAAATCAAGGATTGGAAATTATCGGCGTCAGCATCGACCTGGATGGACCGGAGGCCATGCAGCCGGTTGTCAGCGCATTGAAAATCGATTTTCCGGTCTACTGGTACGGTGAGAAAGCCGTCGAGAAGTTTGCTTTGTTCGCCATACCCATGATGTTTCTCGTAAAAGAGGGCCAGATCGTCGAAAGGATCCACGGGCGACGGGCTGATTCTTATCTGGATGAAAAATTTCGTAGCTTATTAAATTAAGGACCTCGGAACCAAATAAATCCGTCCGCCACGGCGGACTTGTCTTTTTGCCCGCCTTCAGCGTTGCACCAAAAGTCACATATAGACAATATGCTCCCCCTGGCGCGCCATGAAGGCGAATAAATATCCGGCGCAATCTATGTGTATTTATTTCCGCGACCCTAACTTCCCAGAAATCTTGGCCACCGTACTGATTGGCGGTTAACATTTTATCGAGTACCAAGAATAACCCTTTCCACTTGCCCTCTGTATTTTTTCAATTAATCTTTTTAATTTCAGTATGATAAAAACCTGTAGTTGAAATATATTTCAGATTATGATCTGATTATAGGTAATCTGTACGGCGGAGTTTGTGTCCAATTCACTAAAAAAACCGGATCAACTGAAACACCAGGAGGAAGAACATGCACCCGATTCGTAAAAAAGCTCAACCTGTCGCTATTCTTATGATCATTTTAACCATGCTGCTTTCGGTTCCTTATCAAGCTGCTTTCGCTGCTTTGGTTCAAACCGAAACCATACTGGATATGAGTCGCGGCCAGGAGGCCCGTGAGACCTTAAAGCAATTTATGGCACGTAAAGATGTACGGTCTGCGATAGTTTCCCAGGGTGTTGATCCCCTCGAGGCAGATGCCCGCCTGAACAGCCTGTCGGATGCCGAAGTTATCCAACTGGCCGATCAAATTGATCAACTTCCGGCCGGTGGGGATTTTCTGGGTTTTGTGATAGCCGTTTTGGTGATTGTCATACTGGTTCTGGTGATCATGAGGTTGATGTAGTTTTTAATTTGACCGGATGCCCTTTTTTTTGGTATCCCGTCAATTATGGGTTCTAAATTGGCTCAGCATAAGAATTGGAAAGCGTTAATTCTTTTCGGGATCTGGCTTGCAACTTCAACCTGTTCCCAGGCCGGGACTGCTGCTAAAATATCTCCTGCGGCTTCACCGGACACCGAGGCGCTCGTTCAAGTCCATGTCCACCGTTTGGCCGTCGATCCCGCAAGCCGACAACCTGTCGTTGCGCTCGTTGACGCCGACGAGAAACGGGCGCTTCCTATCTGGATCGGCCTTTCAGAAGCGCGTGCCCTTAATTCCGAGATTCAGGGCCTGGATCACTTCCGACCGCTTACCCATGATCTACTCGCCGAAATTATTGACAAATTCGATGGAAAAATTCAGCGCGTCATCATTACCCACACCAAAGATAACGTTTTTTATGCCACACTGGTTACCAGAAAAGAGGATACTTTTTTTGAGATCGATGCCAGACCCAGTGACTCGATTGTCATGGCTTTAAAGTTCAATGCGCCGATTTATGTCACCAGAAGCCTGTTTGAAAAAATGTCGATCCCCATGGAAGCACAGCCGGAGACCGGCAAGGGGTATGGTCTAGACATGCAGGAAATCACCCCGGAGTTGGCCAAGTATTTGGCATTGGATTCCAATCGGGGAGTGATGGTATCCGCCGTGCACCCCGGAAGTCAGGCTGAAAAAGATGGGATTCAACCTGGGGATATTCTTGTTGAAATCAATGGGCAGGCTATAACAGATGTGTTGTCCGTTAAAGATCTTATGGAAAACAGCAAAAGTCCCTTGAAAGCTAAAATCACACGAGAGAAGCAAATTCTGACCATCACACTTCACCCCGAATAAGGTCGGTCTCCTGTCAGCAGTTAAAAGGTCATAGTATGAGATGGGTAATAATTTTTAGTATTCTATTTTTCAGCGGCTGCTCCAATTTAGTCGGATTCAGTCAGTGGTGGAACCGAACAACATTAATCGATTCCCGGGGCAGAGCATTTGACGGTAAAGTTGTTTTTGATTATGTTTCCCGTGATGGTAAAATCGAAATACCTGCAACCTCTTATGGTGACATTAAAGGTCTATTTTTTACGCAAAAAACTGAGGCGATGCCGCCAAATATCGATATGGCCGGCACGAGTTCGGATGACGACTCAATTACCGTTCCGGCACTCAGTTCTCAGCCCATAGAAGCTGGAAATGAAGCAGGTATTGCGCATCTCGCTGTCGACGATAAAGTCGTATTGAAATGCAATATCGGTGTCGATTATGAGTCCAGCGGAATGGGCGATACACATATGATCGGCGGAGGTGTATGTGCAGATCGGGATGGCAACCTATCGCAGATTTATTTCAGGCGCTAGCCACCCGGGCTCACTTAAAAATAGCTTCATATTTTGGGCGTCAATTTATTTGGAAAAGGATTTACATGCCGCAACCCAAAAACGCCATGGAAATTTTTTCGCTGCTCGACAAATCGAATTGTCGGGAATGCGGTGAGAAAACCTGCCTGGCATTTGCCGGAGCGGTTTACCAGGGCCGGAAAAAGATCCAGGAATGTCCCAAGCTGGATCAGGCAACCCTTGACCGGTTCACCGATAGTTCTAAAGATCAGAATATTGTAGAACGAAATCGGGACGATTATCTTGAAATCCTGCAAAGCGAGATCGGCAACATTGATCTTGCTGTGGCCGCCGAACGGGTGGGAGCCGACTTCTCGGGCCGCAAGCTGACGCTCAAGGTGCTCGGCAAGGATTTCAGTGTCGATACCAGCGGTAACCTCTCGGCGGACATCCATATCAATCCCTGGGTGGCCACCCCGTATCTCGATTATATTCGTTACGGGAAAGGGCTGGCGGTTTCAGGAAACTGGGTTTCCTTCCGGGAATTGAAAGACGGGAAGGAACGCTACCCGCTATTTCAAAAACGCTGCGAGGCGCCGATGAAACGGGTTGCCGATACCTACACGGATCTATTTGACGACCTGGTAAGCATATTCGGCGGGAAACAGGTGGAAAAACAGTTTGAAGCCGACATATCAATGGTTTTGCATCCCCTGCCGCGAGTTCCCATCATGATTTGCTACTGGCTGCCGGAAGATGGCCTGGAATCCAGTCTCAATGTTTTTTTCGATGATACGGCCGATAAGAATCTCGCTATCGGTTCCATCTTTTCGCTGGGGGCCGGGCTCTCCCAGATGTTTGAAAAACTCGCTTTGCGGCACGGTTTTTCGGAGGTGGAGTCCTTCCAGTAGCCTTGCGATAAATATCGAATGTTTGTTCAAAGAGCGTGCGTTTAATAAATAACCCTGGTTGCCGCAGTGAGTGTACCTCTTATGTGGGTTTCAGTTGTCAGGATATAGCGCCTTAACTGCCCGACGCCGGAAACCTCATATGACATTAAGTTTCTTTTTCAATTTGACTGGACGCTTGCTTCCTGCGCCGGGCTGAAACCTGAAACCTGACACCTGATCACGTGAACTTTCAGAAACTTATCACACGTTGCCAGATAAAAATCGATGCTGGCTGATTGGCAATATTCGCCGCAGAAGGGAGAAAAAATTGTTCTGATGAATAATTTTCGAAGCCAAAAAATACTGCAGCGTCCCAGGTGGTCAAAGGTACGCGCGCTTTTCAAATCCATGGGATACGGCGACGATGACCTATCACGACCTCTGATTGGAATCGCCAACTCGTGGAACCGCATAGTTCCCGGGCACGGCAACCTGCGCAGAGTTGCTGAATATGTGACCCAGGGTATTCACCAAGCCGGCGGAACACCGCTGGAATTTGGCGTAATTGCGGCCTGTGACGGCATTGCCAATGGCCATGAAGGCATGCATTATCTCCTGCCGTCCCGGGAAATCATTGCCGGCAGCATCGAAGTCATGGTGCAGGCCCATCGGTTGGATGGGGTGGTGATGCTGGGATCCTGCGATAAGATTGTGCCGGGTATGCTTATGGCCGCTGCCAGGCTGGATGTGCCTTCGATTCATGTCGTGGGGGGGCCGGCCGAAGGCGGTTGCGAGTTTGACGGACGCGCAGCCGACATCACCTCCATTGCCGAGGGATTAGGGATGCTTCAGGCGGGTCGAATTGACGAAGATACATTCACCCAACTCGAAGACCAGGCTATGCCGACCTGCGGCTCCTGCTCCTTCCTGGGCACAGCCAATTCCATGGGATGCGTGGCCGAAGCTATAGGTATCTGCCTGCCGGGCACGGCGACTATCCCCGCAACCCATGCCGATCGATTGCGTGCTGCGCAGCTTTCCGGGCAGCGCATTGTGGATATGGTTCGTTGCGGAGTCTCGGTCCGGCGAATGATCAACCAAATGGGGATCGAAAATGCTATCCGGGTGACAGCGGCTATCGGCGGCTCCACTAATGTGGCATTGCATTTGCCGGCTATTGGATACGAGGCCGGTGTGGCAGTTCCCATGACCCGCTTTGACGAGCTGTGCCGCAGCACCCCCCAAGTCGCCCGCATCTATCCGGCCGCAGCGCCGAATGTACCGGACTTTCATCGAGCCGGCGGGGTGCCGGCTGTCATGCGCGAGATTCTGCCCCTGCTTCACGGAGAGGCTCAGACCGTGTCGGGTAAGACCCTGGCCGAAAACCTGGCATCAATACCTGCCGGTGATCCGGCTGTCATTCGACCCCGTGAAAATCCATGGCGCAACGAGGGGGGGCTGGCGGTCCTGCGCGGAAATTTGGCGCCCGATAGTGCCGTTACCAAGCCGGCCGCGATTCATGCGGACATGCATCTGTTTACGGGCAAGGCCAGATGTTTTGACTCCGAGGAGGCGGCCAACCAGGCCATCATGGATGGAGATATCCAACCCGGAGACGTGCTGGTGATACGTTACGAGGGGCCCAAAGGGGGACCGGGCATGCGGGAGATGGCCACTGCTATGAAGCTGCTTTATGGACAGGGACTGGCCTTGGAGACAGCCATTGTCACCGACGGACGGTTTTCCGGGACCAACAACGGTTGTTTTGTCGGCCATATTTCTCCGGAGGCTGCTGAAGGGGGCCCGATCGCCGCTGTCGTTGATGGTGATCGCATTACCATCGATATTGACAATCGGAGTATTGAACTGGCGGTCGACAACAACGAATTAATCGCCCGTCTATCCCGCTGGCTAAGACCTGCCGGGAAAGTTGCCAGCGGATACCTGGGGCTTTATTCGAAACTGGCTTCATCGGCGGCAGAGGGGGCCGTTCTGAAACTCGATTAATTTTGAGCAATGAGTTGAGACTCTCGGGTGCTAAGCTTTGTCCAGACTACTCCAGGGAAAAATAACCCCAGCGATATTCGATATTTTGCGGTTGGCTGTTTAAATTATCGAATCCTGGGCCGAAGTGTCTGAAGCGGAGTCTCTTTCAAACTGTTGGGGGGGGGTCAGCTCCAGGTCATTAATTTTAGAAAGCAGGGTTTTGTAGCTGATTCCCAGAATTTTGTTAGCCCGGCTGCGGTTCCAGCCTGTTTTATCGAGAACATATGAGATAACCTGTTTTTCAACAAAATCTGAAGTTCTGCGACCGATTTCTTTTAGCGATAAAGAATCTAATTTGGGCTCTTCTCCATTGAGGCCTAAAAGGTTTATCAGGTCCGGCACCGGCTCACTTCGGAAAGATGCCTTGGCGGCACCGGCGGGAGGCTTGTTGACCATCATTGAATCGAGGACATCTTCGCCCTCGTTGAGGATTAGAAAGCGCCGCAGTACATTTTGGAGTTCCCGCACGTTTCCCGGCCAATGGTATTGACACAATCGGTCGATCATACCATTTCCGAGGGTCGCGGGTTTCTTTCGATCAAATTCCAGCGCATATTTATCACCGTAATATTTGACTAAATAAGGGATGTCTTCCGGCCGATTGCGCAGGGGTTCGATTTTTACGGTTGTCTCATTTATTCGATAATACAGGTCCGACCGGAAATCTCCTTTTTCAATGTCCCGTTTTAATTCATGGTTGGTGGCTGCAACAATCCATACATTGCTTTTATACGTATTTTCCGATCCCAGCGGAGTGAATTCACCATCCTGCAAGGCGTGCAGAAGCTTAGCCTGGAGCGCAAGGGGTATGTCACCGATCTCATCGAGAAACAGCAGTCCGCCATTTGCCTGTTCAAATTTTCCACGCATTTTTCGAATAGCTCCGGTAAAGGCTCCTGGTTCATAGCCGAACATTTCACTTTCAAGCAGCGTATCCGGTAAGGCGGCACAGTTGACCTTCACAAATGGGTTGCCGAATCTTGGTGACTGCTCGAACAGCATTTGAACCACAAGCTCTTTGCCGACACCGGTTTCTCCGTAGACAACCGTGTTAAGGCCGGCTGAAGCAACCTGTGAAATTTGTTTTTTTATTTTCTCAATATTGGAACTGACACCGATAAGTTCAGTTTTCATATGATTGTCTCTTAAGCTCTTAGTATAATTATAAATATTTCAAGAATTAGCTTTTTTAGACCCAATTGCTTATAGACTATATCGGTATTTATCGAAAATACTTAAGGGACATGTAAATAATTCAGGTTCTTGTCAATACGGCCGGAGGCAGTCTGTCAATATTGGGTTGATTGGGGGGGTAAGGAACTACGCGTTATCCGAGATTGCGTTCGGTAAAAATGGCCCGTGCGGGGCAGCTATGGCGCAGTTTATAGAATTTAGGTCTCAGGTGTCAGGATTTCGGGTGTCAGGAAACCGAGGTGCTAAATCCTGACGTGAAAACCTCTTATATCAACGCATGGGTTAAAAATCGACAATAAATTGTCGATATGGCGCCGCTAAGCGGCTAAGAACTTGTATGTTGAGATGGTGGTCTCCGGCTCGGAGAGAATATTGCATTTGGTGGTCAGTGGTCCGCAAAGTCGGAAGGATAAAATTAGATATTTCAAATAGTAATTATCGTTCTGCCGGTAATACTTCGCTGACGGCTTTTTGGATCTGGGCAACCGTGTAGAAATCATTTTTGAAAATCTGCCTGCCGTCCGGTGAGAAGATCACCAGCAGGGGGATGGTCAGGTTGCCGACCTCTCGGAGCTTGGCCTTGCCTGCGGGGTTATTGCCGGTGATATCCACTTTCATCGGTACGATTTTATCGTGTTCAAAAAGCGCTATGATTTTGGGACTGTTTAATACGCCCTGCTCCATCGCTTTGCAATTCAGGCACCACTCGGCGGTAAAGACCATGACAATGACGTTGCGTTCGTTGGTTGCCGCTTCAAAACGTTTTTCAGTGTAGTATACCCAATCTATCGGTCCCTGATCGGTGAGCCGAACTGCGCCCCAGGCGGAAAAAGCAACTACGATTATGCCGAAGGCAGTAAAGAAAGTCTTTATTTTTTTGCCGGATGCAATTTGAAGGGTGCGATACGCCAGCCATCCTCCTGCTGCAAAGCTAAACAGCATCACCGGCCACCAATATAGTTTGCTGGGTGGATTCGGGGGCGATGATAAAACAGCCGTCAGGCCGATTCCAATAAAATAGGCCGCCGCTGCCAGCATGAGCAATCCCATGACCTCTTTGACAAGCAAACTGGCTGGGCCGGTCTTGGGCATTTTCTCGACTAAAGCCGGCGAGGCCGACAACACCAGATATGGCAGGGCCATCCCGATGCCGATGGCGGCAAATGTGACCAGTGTGATCCACGGTGGCTGAGTTGCCGCCCAGGCCGCCGCTGCTCCCATAAACGGCGCCGTGCAGGGGGTTGACAGAATTGCCGCCAATATTCCCAATCCAAAAGAACCCACCAATGTGTCCTGCTCGGGATTAATCATATAGATAAAATTGGGCAGTCGCATGGAGAAAAAACCGAACATACCGGTGGCCATAAATCCAATTATTATCCCGACGATGATTGTAAAGGACGGGTACTGGAATAGTTGGTTGGTGGCACTGAATCCGCTGACCAGGGCAATCATGGCTCCCAGGGCCATCCAACATACCAGTACCCCCAGAAACATTGCCAAACCCAGCATAAAACATTGTCTGCGGTTTTGCGCCACATGGGACAGACTAATTATTTTAATGGGAATCAGCGGCAGAACACAGGGCGTGAAGTTCAGCAGCATCCCGCCGAAAGCAGCCGTAACCAATAGCAGGATTAATCCAAAACCGGAAGCCGTATCAATCGAGAACGTCCAGCCGAAAAGATCAAAATCAACGCCTGTGGCTGATGATGCGGATGCTTCGTTAGCATAGCCGGCAAACAATTCCGGATTGATTCTTGAAACCGCGGCGCCGGCTTTAGCCACCGGCAGTTTTTCGGTGAGGGTAATTCTTTTGGGAAACAGACAGTAACTGTCCGTACAGGCCTGGTATTGAAATTTTAACGTGAGCTCCAGGCTGCCGGGTTCAGCAGTTTCGTCTAATTTGACCGGCAGGTAAATGATGATCTGCCCATCATAAGACATCAGATCACCGGCTGCATATTGCGCCTTGAACGGTACTGCCGGCGGGTAGCGGGGGGTTTCGATGGTGATCGCATCCGGGGCCTCAACGATCGACACTTGCGTGGGAATGGGTTTGAAATCTTCAAAAGATTTGATCTGACGCTCGTCGGCGTTGATATGAAAGCCTTTGTTAATATCGGCCACAATTGCCAGCAAAAGGGAATCACCGGGTCGGGCCCGATTTGCCGACCAGGCCGTTTTGACTGCCACCGCCTCTTCGGCCGGGTTTGAGGCCAGGCACTGCGGTATTAAAAATGAGGCGAAAAAAATAGCCAGCGAAATAAGGACAAACCGGCGGATGTTCAAATTTAACATTTTAA
>Ga0056115_1000497_pt1 | contig 17764 bp, 11 predicted proteins | sample WorMetOlspDAHAB1_FD_77007 | JGI IMG/M metagenome (GOLD analysis project Ga0056115, IMG submission 77007) | Marine gutless worms symbiont microbial communities from Max Planck institute for Marine Microbiology, Germany - Olavius sp. DAHAB.1 ...
CTAACCCTAATTAACCCTACCCGCGGGTGAACTTCTCCGACAGCGCCGTGCACCCTTTACTGCTGGAGTGGAATGGCTCAGTGATGACTATTGGTGACGCCAGATAGATGGTGTAGGGCCGTCTTGAAGGCCTCATATGTTTAAGCCGTGAGTGTGTAAATCTGCGAGTCAGATCTAGAGTCTGCAGAATCTGAACAACAGACTTTCTGACATTCATTTAAACTTCGGATTTGCTTTTATCTTTGGTTTTTCTCCCAACTGTGTTATCGGTTGATGCTGGCCATGGGTAAAATGCAGATTTGTGGATCGAAAATAGGTTAAAATGTAGATGTTGATGTGGAAAAACACCGCAAACCTAACCCCATCTCTAATCCAAACGCTGTTTTACCCGTTGTATTCTCTGCTGATCTGCAGTCCGCATTTTAATGGCCAGTGATGCTTTTTGTTTTTGGACTGATGTCTGGCAAGTTCAGCCAGTTATAATTTGCAGTTGACGTGTTATGTGGATTATCTTTCAGGATTGGGAGATGACTGACCTCAGTATTCTGATCAACTGATGTCTTTAGTGTTGAACTGAATCTGCCCGAACGATGCCTGCAGAGGCAACCGACACGTCAGTTCACATTGTCGGCGCAGTGCAGAAAGTCCGCCGTCAGAAGCAGCGTCCGACGGCCGAACGTATCCGCCACATGCTGGCGCGAGACGGACACTCGGTCAGTAGCAGCGAAGTTGACGAGATGCTGGACGCGGCGGTCAGTAGCGGAGCTGTTGAGCGCATCTACAACACGTCGGGAATCGTTTCCTACAAGGAAACGACGTCGGGCATTTCCACCGTTCCCACTTCGAAGGCCCCGTCCGACGAGGTGGTCGAAGTTTCCCAGCCGGAACCGAAGACCGACGATTTGCAGTCGAAGGAGTCGAAGAAATCCGCCGCAAAAAAGCAACCATCATCGTCATCGCAGAGTTTGCAACCGAACAAGTTGTCGCACGGAACCGTTTTTACAAACTGGTCGTCTCACGAAACGATTTCACCCGATTGCAAACCGACGGTGGTAGTCGACAAGCATACCGACTTGTCGGACGTCGTGCTTCAAGTGATGCTACGCCTGGGCTGCGCATCGGGAAAGTCGCTGGAAAAGAACTTGCGGAGTCACTACCGGTTGGACATCTACCCGGGAGTGGACGTTCGAAGGCACATTCGGACGGCATGCAAGGCGCTGGTGCGACACGAACAGTTGCGTCAGGAAGGAAACAATTTTGTGCTGACGGGCGACGTGGACGACGTCACCGATATCACACTGACGGTGGATGAGCCGACCATCAATGTGGAAAAGTCCGGTGATGACCAGGTAGAAATTTTTTTACATGGCTTGTGACTAGAAACAGACAAGAGTAACAACGACAACGGAAAGTCGTAAAGACGGTGCAATAACATAGCCTCGTTTGAGTGTCTCGGGATACATAGGACATGTGACTGTACTTTGTTGAGTTCTTACTACCACTTACTGTTAGGTCATAAGTTAGGATTACATTCATTGTTTGGTTGGTTAATTGATATGTGCACGTATTTATACCACTTACCATTGTCATCGTCACTGTCCCGATGATACACATCTTAAAGGTGGCTTTACTGCAGTAGAATGTAGAATGTTGAAAACCTTGCAGGAACTTGAAAATTTTCTATGAACACTGCAAATCTGAAACTTATATCGTTTCACATGTATTTTTACCAGAAAAAAATGCTGTGGAATTAAATAATGGGGGACATTATCCAATTTCTCTCTGTGCCTTTCCTGCCATGTAGAATTTTCTAGTAACAGGTCGAGATGGTATAATGGTGTAAAGAGGATTAATTTGAGCAGGTCATCATCATATTTGACAATGAAACTTGATTGTCATACAATATGCCTGAAGCCGATGTGGCGTAACTGTAAACTATGTTGGACGTTTGGTAAAGCACCCCTGGTCTGCAGATTTGTAGATGCAGTGTCTTGACAAGTTGCTGGTACAATGTTAGATCACAGTGCATTTAATATAACAGCCCTTAATATAATGAAACAGTAATGTGCTAGGGTGTGGTATGTTTGTTCGAGATAGTAAGCTGACAGTTGATGTCGTCATTGTTGTTGGTTAATTGGGGTATGACCAGTTTGCATAGCCACCTTGAGCTGAGACCTGTAATGGGCCCATTGCTTAACCACAAAGCAACGTGTGTAGCTGTTGGCACAAGGCTGAAGTTTCCTTTTTGTGTATGGTGAGTGGTTGTTGTCCGGTTTCTTTTTGTATGCCGGCCACATTGCACGTCCAACCCGCAACACTGGCCGTCCCTTCGCACCGATCCATTCAGGTCATGATTCAATAGGGTGGTGAAGTGGTGTTTCTATTGGTGCAGTAGTGGAACGGATATACAGAGTGCCATTCGTTGTGTATGGATTGTGCAGGAGGACCTGACTGGTCCTTCGCTGTTCATCTGCAGCGAATGCAAGGAGATAGAGGAAGATCCGGCAAATGTCATTACGTGCACGGACTGCGGCGTTGGAAGTTGGTGTTTTTTTCTGCTTTCCATAGATGCCTAAACGTAGTGTCTGTAATCAGTGCGGAACCTTAATCATTTTTGTCTTCACATTTGAGAATATTAACCACAGTCTGCTACTGCTTGTTACTGTGCTGTGACTGCTCTTCGAATGTGTATTGCTGTTAGAAAGAGCTTTTTTTCAGCATCACTTCTCGGGAGTCTTATTCGTATCAAGTAATAGGTTTACGTTTTTGCAAGCAAGTCGGAACGAGCTTTGCTTTTATCATCCTAAATACCTCTGTGAACTATTTGTTCAACCCTCAAGCCAACCGTCAAGACAGTCCGTCCATTCTGCTTCTAGTAATCAACTTAATGTTTCCTTGGTTAAACTGTCCACCTACAGAGCTACGGCTTTCAGCTGTTCTAGTCCACCAGCTTGGAATAGCCTTTCAACGGAATATCTCTCAGACTTGTCACTATCTCGTGATGTTTTTAGCCTGCAATATTTTAAAGTCATTCTTGTTTGCTCGTTATTAATTTCCGCAACACTGTAATTCCTGCAGTGCTCTAGCACGATAGGGACTCTGTGCGACTGCTGCGATCTAGAAGTTTCATTTATCATCAGACAAGCATGTCGAGTAGATGCTCACAACTTGTTTATTCAGTGTAGTGATGATGACAGTGATTTGTTGTAGAACATCTGAAGTGTATGGGTTCGGCGGCCAGGCGACAGATGTTTGGTTCTCCGCGCAGTCTGTGGCTTTGTTACTCGTGTCGACCGTGCACTGTCTGCCTTGTGTCGGGTCGCACACGCAAACTCCGTCTGGTACGTCCACGCCGCTTACTCGCAAGTTCTTGGAACTTTTGCCTTTGAAAGTCTATATCACCACATCTGCATTGCATTTCTTGTTAGTGGACTGGCAGTAATAACCTAAGTGACTGCTGAAAATACACTCAGTTAACATTCGTTTAAACTCCTCCAGACTTTTTGTTATCTGTTTGGTTGCAGGTCAAAGTCTGTCTGCTCACGCTTAGCCTAAAGCTTATAGGCTGTATGCCCGCTCTGTCGGTGACACACAAGTACTGCTGCAATTGCAGCTTGTGGCGCTATATAAGTGTTATATGCTTTTGCCTTGCACTGTCGTTGTTCACATATATAGTTAGTTGCCAGCAAAAGAGAGCAGTAGCTGTCGCGTAGCAGTTGGATTGTGTTAAGAGAATAAAGCAGTTTTAGTGGAAAAGTCTTTCAGCAATCCCATAAATGAAGGAGTTAATTCCCTACAGCAGTATACTCTTTCAGTCTAAAACATTGCGTGTTGTAATAAGTGGAGAACTGTGTGATGGAAGACGATGTTGTTGTGATGTTTGGCAGGGTGGAATGCTAGTCTGCGATCTTTGTGATCATGTCTATCACCCAGAATGCTGTGGCCAGTCTGCTCCCAGAGGTCAGCACTGAACTTCTGTCGTGCAGTCTTCATACTTATAATAGCTCGGTGTTTCCCCAATCTTTCTGACCAGTTTCCTAAAATCGCACCCCGTCATTGGGTCGTTGCCCTCTTCATCCCCTCAGTCGCGCACAAATAACAATATTTTAGCAGAAATGCCAATTTTTTTAGGTTTCACACCCAATTAAAAGAGACAAATGGCAAACTATAATCGTTAATTTCAATGTGGCCGTCATAATTAATTAATGCGATGGTCGGGCCTGTTTTTTACTGTGCCAATTTTTCAATTCTGGGTTTTGTTTGCTGAGCCTGGCTAATAGAAAACAACAGCCCATTACCCAAATCGAAAGGCACCGTTACCCAACTTAGGTAATTTACAACCAAGTTTGGAACCAACGTATTAGAAGATTTGCATCGTCCTGTTTTTAAATGAATGATTCCCGTTTTTTTTGGGAAGCTAAGATGGCATTCTGTGTCAGTTGATTTCAACCCGTGCACACAACAGTGTGACGGTCACAACCTAAAGTAGTACAGACGGTGCAACAACATTGTCTCATATGAATTTATCTGGATACGTAGGACGTGACTATATTAAGTGGAATGTTCACTATTGTGTGAGCTTTTAGCTTTTGGCTTGCACCATTTGCATATATCTATATTTCTTGTATTGTTGTATTATATTGGTTTGAGTTATGCAATAAATTGATGATGATGATGATGATGTTTAGTAGTAGGGTTAGAATTGGATTTAGTGTGTGGTTGGTAAGTTGTTATGCACAGGTATTTGTGCGACTTTATGTTGTAATTGTCACAGACTGCATCTGCCCTGTGTAGAGACTGCAGTTAGGGTGTAGTGTGCTACTGCAAACTAACCACGGTGATATTATCGGAATTTGCTTCTGCAAGCCTTGATGTATTAACGAATCAGAGGCTCGTCAGTGCTTCGGAAGACACAGTGGGGGAAAAACCACAGTGTAAATACAGTTGTGAAATTCCACTGATGTCAAGTAAACTGCATTTTCGGTAGTTTAGTGATTCTTTTTAGGTATACTGCTGTAGACTGAGTGATTCAGCTGATGTGGTGACTGTTTGTTCATGCGTTGTTCCAATGTGTAGAGTTGTCGTGGGTTTGCTCTGAGTGTCTCAGGTCTGAAGCCGACATCTCGGAATGGTTTGTAATGTCATATTTTGTCAAATGTGTCGCGTTTGCTGTGTCCACGTTTAAGTAAGCTGCAAGTTAGTAACGAAAGCGATAAAGTGTGTAATAATGACGACAGTCTCTATGCAGAAAGTCGGTGGAAGGGGCAGATGAACAGGTGCCTCATTATCATTTTTCCCCCTGTATTTTTTATATTTTTTATTGTTATAAATTTCCCTTCCCTCTTTTGTAATTTTTATTTTAATTAAAAATTTACCTCGATTGACTGACTGGGTGATTGCATTCATACATTCGTCCATTCATACATATTCATTGATTCATTCATCGATACTGAGTTGTGTATTTTCCTGTACTGTGTAGTTGTGTCACTATCAGTCAAGCAAGAGGCGGTAAAAACTGGGAGAGTGACAATGACAACAGAAAGCATTAAAACGATGCAACAGCATTGTGTCGTGTGAATTTTTCTTTATTCGTAGTACACGTAACGACATTTCGTCGAATTGTTTATACTGCACACTGTTTAGCAGTAGGGTTATGGTGAGGGAGACAATTAGATTCAGTGTTGGCGGCTGGTTGGTGATTATGCACACATATTTATACTACTTTCCGTTGTCATTGTCACTCCCCCAATACACCAGGACGGCTCAGTGGTCTGTGTTGGCAAACTCTAGTTGCCTCGCTTACTGCTGCAGTTCTTTGCTCCCCTTTCTACAAACCCTCACAGTCAACGTTGGCTCGAGTGAAACTCTACTCGCCTCACTTTTTATTTCTGCTGCAGTTCTTCGCCGACTGCAAAGCGCCGCCGAACCAGCTCGTCAGCACACCGTGACATCGAACTTCACGTTGAAACTCACGACGACGCTGTCCCTCGGACGAGAATGGCAGCCGCAGCAACGTCATTGCCGACGAGCGACAAGAGTTCGACGCGCGACAAGGTTCTTCCGTTTCATCGCATGTCCATCGACCGGCCAACACCGTCCTCGGTCGCTGTCAGGTCGGCATCGTCGTCAGAGCAGTCCACTTCGAGAGATTTCTCGATGCACCCACGACTTGCACGAGTGACTATCTCACCACTGAGGTCCGTCAGACTGCAACCAACGAGGGCGTTGGATGGACGCCGAAAGGTAGACGGAACTAAGTTGTATTTACAATCCTACTATTAATGGTTCAGTTCATTCAGTTCATTCGTCATCTGCACCATCGCTCACTATTTGCCGCCGTCAACTGTAGACTCATTTGTTCTGTGTCCCATTTTCACAACAATCTAACTGGTTACTGTTATTCTCTTCTGACGCTTTACGCACAATTTTTATCGCATTTTATACTGTTTTTTTTAATAAATATTTTTGTACAGTGGTCCTGCAGCAATTACGTGCCACAGTGCCACTGTAAACGTATACTTTTGTAGTTGTAGTAGTGGTAGTAGTGGTAGTGGTAGTAGTAGTAGTAGTAATAATAATAATAATAATAATAATAATAATACGAAAGGGATTTAGCCAAGGTGGTGCTCCATCTGGTATTTGATGAGCTATGCTATTTATATTATGTTGATCTAATTCTTCTTAATTATTTATTTGAAGCTGTATTTGTCCGGGAAGGGGAACCTCATCTCCCAGATAGTTTTTATTCAGCTATCTGAAATAAATGAGACAATTTCAGATCTTTGTACAGTTGCTGTGTAGCTGTTATGCACTGGACTATTTGTCTATGCAATTTGTTCTGCCTTATTTATACTGTATGTTCTGTTTGATTACTGTCATAATAGTAATAATCATAATAATAATAGTAATAATAATCATAATCATATATGTAAGCCTTATTGTTAAGTATATGTGATGTGGGTGGTCACTCTAAAAATATTTGGCATTCATCATTAGTGGTGATCAAGAGCTATGCTGAACTAAAATGATGTGCAGAAAGTCAGACAATCGGAGCTTTGTGAGTGGGTAACCCGTCTGTAAAGCAGAATACTTCAGGCCAAAGAAGAAAATAGTAATATTGCTATATATACATATATTTCTGATTGCTAGCAATGCTAATTTTAGGATCGGGAGAAGGTTTCAGCGTCTGGGCCGCCATCTCGTAGCGTGGACAAGAGCCGGGATTTGTCGGGTCCGGAATCTGGCTACACGTCGGCAGATTCGGCCGGTCGCCGGCGAAGTCGCAACATTCAGCTGACGTCGTTGTTCGACAGTTTGACACAGTTCTTTTCAGCCGACTCGGACCGCAGGCGCCGAACAGCATACGTCAACGCCACCATCTCCCTGGCAGCTCAGTCCTCCATAGTCAGCCCGCGTCAAAATGCGCCGAGCGTTCCAAAACCGCCGAAGAAGCAGCTTGCCGTGGAGCCGGCGCCGTGGAAATTACACGAGCGGAAGTTCCAAGATCAGAAGCTGCCGGATCGGAAATCCCGGTTTCGGAAATCCCATGTTCGGACGGCCAAGCAGCCCCCCGTTGCGGCTGCCATGAAGTCGGAGAACCAGTGTTTGAGAAATCGCAAGAGCATAAAACGTCCGGCAGAGAGTGACACCCGAGTAGCGACCATTGCCCCGCCAACTAACGGAGCAGAGATGAAGGAACTGAAGACGGCGTCTGTAGCAAAGTCGGAGTCGAAACTCTTTGACACAGCACAGACGATAGCACAACAGGTAGATTGTCGCGTCTGTATGTATGCTATGCTTCTTGTCTGTCTCGGAGTAGTAATGCCACCTTTCGTGGAAATTCAGAAAACCCCGAAAAGTCAGACTTGTCTTTCAGCCATTTGAGACAGTTGCTGAAGACGTTATTATTTGGTCAGCGGGACCAAAGCGCAGTGTGAATTGCCACCCCTCCCCCCATTTAACTGTGCTTTAGCAATCCTCTTACTTACTAAGTCGGGGTTATTCAAAGACGGTCCAAAGGAAAAGTCGGGTAGAAGGCAAAAGTGTCCAGCGGAGAGTTGCTCGAGATGGAACTTGTCTTGTCTGTGAAAATATTTATCTTCTTAGTTATTTTAGCAGTACCTCATTGTGAGAGAATTACAATTACAAGTGCAGTTTGTGCGAAAAAGCTCTGCATTTCTTATATTTCGCTGCCAAAAAAACGTGCGTGATTTCTTATGTCTCGGAAATGGAAATCCAGTTTCTGGAGGTGAATGCGTAATGCATGTATCTGTTGCACGTGCGTGGTTTGTTCAGCGGCTGCTGGTAACGAGTGGCTCATTGTCTCAATCTCCTGTCGTCATTTTCGACAAGTACGAGTTTTTAACATCGTTCCTGTCACCGTACTCGCAGGATTTTGCCGGGTACGTGACATAGTCAACGCTTGGCAATTGAAATGAGCCCTCATGGGCCACAGTTTGATCATATTAGCGCCAGTTGCAGAAATATGCCTGCGCTAAGGGTAAGAAGAAATGTGGTACGTTCTGTGGTAGCAAATTGGATATGATTAAGAAACTGGTCACCATACTCGCAGGATTTTGCCAGGTGTGACATAGTCAATGCTTTACAATCGAAATGAGTCCATGCAGGCCGCAGTTTAAACATATTAGCGTCATTTGTGCTGCTCGGCAGAAATATGCCTGCTGATATCTTATGGTTAGAAACGTGGTACGCTTTGTGGTAGCAAATTGGATATGATTAAGAAACTGGTCATTGAGCCGTCATTGTTTTTTATCACCTGTGTCCATTAAATAACGTTGTGAGTTTATCGTTTTTTCACGGCAGTGTGCCACACGATGCGCTACAATCTCTGAGGCACCTGATACGTTGTGGCTAATAGTGTGCAAACAAGGATGTCTGACTGAAACCTAAAACTGTCATGTCCAAGATGATCTGCCAAAAAATTTCAGACAACGGACGACGCTGACACTGAAAGCCGTCGGCCAGTGTTAATTGAAGTTTTTGACACGAGATTACTTTTTTCTTGTGGCATTTGTTTTTTTCCGAGTATGTACCTGCGATATACGTTTGTTAGTGATCCAGTGAAAACTGAAACTGAAAGTAATGTTTTCTTTTGAGCAGAAGTGGTTGAGTTATTGTGTGTGTCGCTTGTCTTTAGTTTCTTGCGTCTGTACGTCTGCGAGTTCTGCTTCAAATGTCTAACAAGTGGAGAACTTCTCAAGCGTCACCAGGTCTCAAAACTTTTTTTTGCTTAACTTATTACAGTCGTGAATAATAATAATAATAATAATAACAACAAACTGAATGATTTATATATTGGTGTATAGCAGAAGATGATATAGCAGAGGTAGTAATATATCTTGAATGCTTTAATGTTGATGTTAATGTTTGAGTAATTATTGTGCCTTTGAATGCTTTTCTGCTGCTTCAGCCACACAGTGCTAAGTGTCCGCATTTGTCCCCATGTTTTCTGTCACTTATCTCTGGAAGCGTGGATAATTAACCGATTAATTTTGTCGTTTCTGTCGTTTAATAACCAGCAAAATGGGTCATGTGAACTGTGTGGATTGTACAGCGGGTTAAATAGGGTTAAACTTGAGGCTAGGGTTCGGGTGTTGTCTACGCTAACATCTGCATTAACCCATTAAGCTTTTCGCAGTCCGCATTTACCCATGACTTAGCAGAATGAGTGACCATTAAGTGAATAACACCATTTTTTGAGACCAGAAAGGTCAATTTTGAATCTCCAGCCATCACTACCTGTAAAAATTTAGCTCAGAATTCTTAATTTAACTTATAATTTGTGGGAGGGCTGGTCCCTGTGATCTGCTGGTGATGGCAGTCCTGCGGCTGGGGGTATTGTCAGGTGTGGCATATTGTCAGGTGTGGCATGCCCTGGGAATGATTTGGCATGGTGTGTCTACTCCACGTTTCTGGATGGATTCGAGTTTTAAAAGAGTTTTTCTAACATATCCGTTTTACGTCAACTTTATTTTAACGAGGTAACATTTGTTCACCTTCCTACGATTTGGTATGGACATGTATTCTGCATTTCTGATGCATTATAGTTTTAGGTTTCTGGCCACAGTTTGGTAGGGGCATATTGCCACACATCCATACCCTCCAGTCTCCTTTTATTATGTGCGGTGTATATGAATATATTACTTATAAAGAGTGACGATTTTCTAATATATTATTCGTTGAGTTAGCTTATGCTACAAGTATATTAATAAACTTACTTACTGACTGGTTACTTACTGTTGCTGATACAGAGCAAGTGTTTGTTGCGTTGCCCTCCGGGCACCGAAATCTACCGTCGTGACTCTCTCTCGGTCTTTGAGGTCCACGGCAACACAGCTGACCAGTACTGCAGCAACCTCGGTCTCTTTGCACGTCTCTTCATCACACACGAGTCGCTCTATGGTTGCGCCGTCCGCCAGTTTACTTACTATCTGCTCTGCAGTCGTGACGTCAGCGGAAGTCGGCTGCTTGGCTTCTTCACGAAGGTGCTACTTAAATAATGTGCTCAGTTGTTTGTTTTATCTCGGAGTCTGTAAAGTGATTATTTGCAATTATTTGTTTTTTTTGTGTTGTATTTTCTGCAGTTAATTATTCAGTAATTATTGCATAACGATTACCAGCTTTTTGCACAAGTTTTTCTGTTGTAGTTTAAATTAATTTTCTCTGTTTTTTTTCTCTGGGTTACTTAGTTAAGCTTAAATTCCACTTGGCTCGTCACATCTCGACACGTTCGACGTATCGACCGTTTCGAGCCATGCTGTTCGTCAAGCTTGTCACACCCAAAATGCATGGGCTCGACATGTCGAACGTGCCGAGACGTGACGTGACGAGCCAAGTGGAATTCGGGTTTAAGTTATGGAGTACGACACATTAGTCGAACAACATTGTTGCTTTTACGTGATCGTGTAATATGCTGTTCTGTGTGTGCGCATTTTTTGTTTCCAACAGAGAGTTGGTGGCGCAGAGAATCTGTCGTGTCTGCTGGTTTTGCCTCCGCACCGTGGCGCTGGATACACCCAGCTTATGATCACACTCAGTATGTTCTGTCTCTTTTAATCCTTGCGCTGCATATGTTTGTCAGTCCAAGGGTGTCGATATCGGGAAAAAAACAGGGCGACAATTACAACAGAAAGTAGTGAAAACAGTGCAACGACATTGTCTCATGTGAATTTATCTGCATATGTAGGACATGCAACTATATTAGGTTGAATGCTTACTACTATATGCTGTAGATTACAGTTAGGATAAGATTTATTGTCATGGTTGGTTACTAGTTATGAACATCTATTTATGCTAGTTTATGCTACTTTCCGTTGTCATTGTCACTCTCCCTTTTGGATTGTGTATTTTGATGCTTCAAATGCGTGTTTTAATTAACCGTTTTACTCGTCACTACTGCTGTTGCCGCGATAAACGAGAACCTTGCAACATACAGAGTTGATAAAAGTGCAATATCGACTCAACAGATTTTTACCCAGTTTCATTGCCACAAATTCCTTTCTTCTCTTTAATCCATCCCCATCCCCAATCTTTTCACCCCTTTCCTCCCACACTTAGACAAGAGCACAAATTTTTTTTTTAGTTGAGTTGTGATATTATGTGATCTGTGCTGTGCAGGTTACCACCTGTGTCGTCTCTCGCTGTGTGTCGGCTCGGCCCACGCGACCATGTCCGACGACCTCCGTGCCGCCCACGTCTTCTGCTGGAAATCTGCCGTCGTTGAGTTCCTTCAGAAATCACGCACGTCTTCTCTTCGCGTCGGACTTACAGTCTCCGGTCCGAATCACTTGTCGCCCCTGTATTTCTTAGATATTCTTAGGAGTCTTAGATATTCTTTGGATTTTTGTGCCAGGTCCATCTTGCAGTGAGTGAGTGCACGGTTGGGCTATGTAGCCTGTAAGAATCGTCGCCAAAAATGTCCACCTTGTGGTAGCCATATACCAGTCCACTCGCAGTGTTTCTAATGTGCTGTTTTTTGTATTTGCTGCTGTTGGTTTAGTATTTTCATATAGCTTTTGGCTCAGTTTCTGTGTACTTTCTCTTTTTTTTAATTGTTGTATTCGGTTCACTGTTATAAATGTCACTTGTATGTTTTGTCAAAATTGTGCTTTAAGCAAATAAAATTTTGATAATGATAATTTTGGAGTTAGACCCAAAAACGTGTTTTTTTTCAATGGTAAAAGGCTTCTTCGCAGTTAGCTTCCTACATGGGTATCTTCCTTGTTATCCTGGGATGTGATGCTTTTGTGTCACTGTATGGTGTATGCTATTTGAATTGAGTGAGTAGGGTTTATAGGTTGATCGGTCATTTTTGGGGATGAGCTGTTTAAATTTCTCGCGTTGTTGCATCCTGCGAATTGACGACATGCACCTTTCAGATCGGCTAGTTGTGGCGGGCGGCGGTTTGGACAAAAGTCGCGGAAGCCATGCGATAGGGAAAATTGTTGTGTGCGAAGGGAGTGCTTATGGACGGGGAGAAAAAGTTGTCCTGTCTGTTAGCTTGCATTGCAGAGTGTATGTGTTGTGTTCGGGTGACCGTAGACATCAGTCAGAACACTGGCATCAGTCTGGATCATGTGACTCTAACGTTGAATCTTCTGCGGCTTGCCTCCAACAAAGACACTGGGTGAGTCTAAACCCGACTGATACTGGCACTGCCATCGCTTCATTTAGGCACGGGGAGGCAGGTGCTGCCATTTGAAAAATTTCAACCCAGACTCCCCATAGTTGAATTTTGGGAGGAGAAAAAGGAAGGGGGAAGGAAAGGGGTGGAAATAGTGGGATGTGGATGGGGACGGATGGGAGAGGAGAAAGAAATTTTTAGGGGAAGGGAAGAGAGAGGAAAAAGCTGGTTTCGGGAGATGCTGCCATTTCACAAATTTCGACTCAGACCCGCAACTCGGATTTGGGGTGAAGAAAGAAGAGGGAATGGAAGGGGAAAGCAAAGGTGTGGAAGTAAAGGGGTGGGGATGGCAGGTGCCCCCATGTTTCAGTTGGACGCTGCCATTTGAAAAATTTCTGCTGATTTGGGAGAATAAAAGAACGGGGGAGGTAAGGAAGGGGAAAGGAAAGGAGTGGGAGTTTAGGGGTGGAATTTGTACACTGTTTTTTTTTGAGTTACTGTTAGGATAATGGTTATATTTAGTGTTCAGGTAGTGTAGTCTTTGCAGGGAACGCCACTGATAGTATGCTCACGCATGACAATGCCGACAATTCATCATTATTTCGACATCACATCGAGTTGCCAGTGAACATAAACCGATAATACCATGACGATATTTATAGTGCTGTCGCAGCAGTTCACTTGGGTCATCTAAGTGAAAGTCGGTCAGCACCAGGTTGCCGCCAACTCGTAGGCCTAGCTGCAAACTTGACCTTTGAGTCCACCTGTATAGGCTGCCACAGGCCGAACATTCGCCCATCACCATATGTCGATTGGTACTCGACGATGCTATGTTGAAACCGATAATGATGTTGTGTGGTCGGTGTCAGAATGGTTGACGTGAGTGCAAGCAAACTGAAGGACTGCACGCGACAGTTCACGCTCAGTCGGAAGCTGCAGGCGACTCTGGATCCAGCGCTCATCCAGTGGCATGACAACCGATCCCATGCCACCTCGCCAACTCATCATCGTCACCAGGTTTGTCTGCCGCTCTGTTCTGCTTCGTGGCCAACCACGCCAACTCAGCCTTCCATCCCTTTGGGGCCGGTAAATAAGTTGTAATCCGCGTAATTACGAGGATGGAGACCATTAAAAGGCAGTTCGTACGGCTTTATGGCTGCAGGTCAAAGCTCAGTGGTTAGGGCGTCGTCAGTGCTGTCACTGTTACTTGCATGAAATGTGAACTTGATCGGAAACAATACTTCCCTAGCTCTCAACTTTCACATGCGTTATTGCATTCTCCAAAACGTAATATTTTCATCAATTTAACTGATATTGTTATTATTGCTGTATTTGTGTGTGTGTGTTGCTTGTTTCACAGATTGGAGCTGCAACATCGCGCCATGACACTTTGCGTACTCGTCAGATGCACTTCACTTTTCGTCATCAGTCCCCCACCGATGGTCAGTAAGTCTGCCGTTAGTAGCCGCATTTTTATCAGAAGGCCCAGTTGTGTGCAAGTCAAGCTTGACTGAATACGTACTTATTTGTCGAGATTTGTGTAGGTTTACTGGCAAATGAGTTCCCAGTCTGCTGTTTCTGTCTGCCATTTTTGGCATATTTCATTTAATAGGTGCTGTACAAATTATTTCACAATTGTGATGGTCATTATTACTTCTGTAATCTGTATAAATTTAGTGTTTTAATAATGTTTTTTTATATTTTGGGGTTATTGTTCTGTTGGACTTCAGTAGAGATTAACATGAACGTATTATTTGTGTTGCAAAAAATCTTATAAATAATTTTTAAGAATACGTCCCCATCTGTAGTTGGGACCTGCAGAATCAGTGAGTCTAGCAAAAGAGATTTTATGACGCTTGTGCAGAGTCACTTTGTGGTATAAAATACGATAATAAATGGGAAAAGAAATGGAATTTTAAAAAGAAAAAAAGTTAAAACTGCCGGCCACTGATCTGCGTTTGTAGATGACACGGACAGGACTGACGAGAAGTCATCACCGCAGCGAAAGACGACCGCCGCTTATAGAACGGCTAATCGTCCAGTTGTGCAGAGAATATCTAACATCGGGAGTCGTGCTTCTCGCGTGGTTGCATCACGGTTGAAGAACTCGAGACTACAGAGGCAACTTAAAACTGTGCGTATTGCACCCGTAAGTGTTTTTCTAATTCGTTTACGATTGTTAGGGATGTGTCAGATATCCGGTCCAACTCAGCCTTCCATCCCTCTGGTGTCGGTAAATGAGTAGTGATCCATATGATTACATGGATTACGAGGGTGGCGACCATTAAACAGCAGACCAGGTCTGCGTATGGCTGTTAGCTGCAGGGCTGGGCCCTTTGGTGCGGGCTTAGTGTACGGCCTTTAGGCTTTACGCCCACTCTGTCTGTGAGGTGAATAGCATAGAGATGGCTTCAGGATGATACGCTATACAAATTCACTTACTTACTTCTGGTTCCAGACCAGTTGCTCCCATGAACCAAATATGGATAATGACAACATCGTATATCGACAATGTAGAATATTTCACATGCGATAAATAGAAGGATATATTTAGCAGCTGTATCTGGTTTTGCGCCAAATCCCACAGTGGCTGTCATTCCTGACACTGTAATCAGTTTTTTTACTTACTCACTCACAGGATGGCCGACATTTTTTGGGACACCATGTATGATGCTTGTTCGGTGTTCGACGTGTGGTGTAGGTGGCGCCAGTGAGGCGCGGCGTTCGCGTCGGCAAAGTCAAGAAACCATTGCCACCCAGAGGCGGTCCAACTCGACCCGGTAGATCCGTTCGACCGAGAAAGTTGAAACCGGTGGCGGTTGGAACTCGCCGCAGTCCGAGGGCACATGCCCAGAGCATTGTCAACGACAAAGAGTTCGGCGAAAGCCGCGACCTTGAGAGGCCCTTGACGGCTGCATCGAAGGACAACGCGGCCACGGATGACGAGTTGAGTCCGATTAATCCGCTTGAAAGTCCGGAAAAGCTGGATTCGCCGTGTCTCGGCACGCCGGAAAAGGACGAGCATCCGTCAAGTGATGATGATGATGGTGATGCTGATGCCGATGCTGGCGGTGGTGAGGACAGTCCAGCTGCCAACCAAGTGCTCGATATGATTCAGCCGGACAACGAGTACGACTCAGCCACTCGAAGTCTCTCAGCATCCGTAAGTCCGCGTGACGCCCCGCCCGGAAGTTCTGACGCAGTTTTCCGGTGGCTGCCCGACCCCGACGCCGCTGTGTCACCCGCAGCTCACAACTCTGTGCTGTTCGACGCGAACAACTCTATGTCATCCGAAGCAGACACGGTTGATGTCGTGGACGATGCAGCCGCAGCTCGAGAGTCGTCGCCGGTTTTGGAACTTCGTGAGCATCATGTGGCTGATGACGGCGCAAACCCCGAAGTCCAACTTACACCCGAGTCTGCCACCGTAGACTACGATGCGGCTGTCGTTAAAGCGTCCCAGCTTCGCGAGTTGGAGGAATTCGTGGAAAGGGATACTTGCAGACACACAGTGCCGCAAAGCAGTGGTGAAGTTGCTGCCGATAAGAGAAATACGGTCGGAATGAGCCAGCCGTATCCGCCGCCCGGGAATGATCTAGCGACCGGTCTTCACCCTCCAGCTGCGTCTTCTGCTTCTCTGACCCACCTCAGTGACGTCCGCCGTGGCGCAATGTGGCGCGACAGTCTTTTCCCGCCCGACTTTCCCCCAGAACCGAGCCGCAGCCAGGACCCCGCCAAGTTGCCGGCGGCGGCTCCCGGAAAAACCGGCGCGGTGGGAAAACCCGACGTTGGCAAGGTTTCGTCGCTCGACTGGCAGGCGGGACGCCAGCAACCGCACCTTGAGATTCTTTCGCCGCACCCGCCGGCCGACGTCCAGGCGTGCCGTCCTGACCAGCCGCCTCCCGCGAACCCGCAGTACCACTACCGGGAGGCGGAAAAACCCGCAGCGTCGGACCTGGCCGGCGGGTACCGCTACAGCAGCGGGCGCCGCAGCGTCCACGACGGGTTTTCCCGCGGTGGTCCGCTGTACGACACCACCACAGGAGGCACGACCTCAAACCAGAGAGCGGCGAGCGTTCGGCCCGCGGTGGCGGCATCGGTCGACGCACAGCGGCTGAGCCACCACGTCTGGGCCGGAACCCCACTTCCAGCCCACCAGCATCACGTTTCACTCTCCCATCTCCAGCACCTGGTCAACGACGAATTCCAGTACGGAGCGCCGGCACCCGCGACCTCGCACAACCCGTGCCAGCAGCCGCAACCACCACGCCAGCACGCCGGCCGCCAGCCGCACCGATCCCATCACAAGCAGGCCTCATCGTCGTCCTCGTCCTCCCTCGGAGCAGCCGGCCAGCCGATCCACGACCCAGCGGCTTCCCTCGCCGCTGCTGCAGCTGCCCAGTACGACATGTTCAATGCGTGCCGCATCCAGCAGCCAATCACGTACTTTCCCCACCAGGGGGCGGCTGCCGCCCTCCCAATGGGTGTCGTTGGACTCCACCACGCTCAGATGGCTGTTGCTGCAGCCGCGAATCTTGCCCAGCCGATGCCGGCCGGGCAGGCGGCCAACTCGGCTATGTATTCGGCAGCTGCGGCAGCCGCGTACAGTTACCTGAATGGAGGTGGACTGCAGCCGTTTAATGTTGACATTAACAGCGTCATGAGACGGTGATTATGTGCCGGGCACCTTGTCGGTGTGACGATGTTCGGTATTGAACCTAAACTGTGTCGGCCTACAGGCCAACTCAGCCTTCCATCTTTCCAACATCGTCATGAGACGGTGATTATTTGCCGGCACCTTGTCGGTGTTTATTGAACCTAAACTGTCGGGTGGGACGTTGAACCCTACAGGCCAACTCAGTTTTCCATCCTTCCAACATCGTCATGAGATGGTGATTATGTGCCGGGCACCTTGTCGGTTTGACGAAATTTCAGTGTTGAACCTAAACTGTGTCGGGGTTGCCCAGTGGCGTAACACTAGGGTGTGCAAGGTGTGCAGTGCACACCGGCTCATCACTGTGGGGCCCACAGACGAACCCTGTGTGTGAAGAGGGGGTTCCTTTTGCAATCCTTACACATGGGCCGCTCCAGCCTTGCTGTGCCACTGGTGTGGGACGTCAA
>Ga0056115_1000498_pt1 | contig 17744 bp, 10 predicted proteins | sample WorMetOlspDAHAB1_FD_77007 | JGI IMG/M metagenome (GOLD analysis project Ga0056115, IMG submission 77007) | Marine gutless worms symbiont microbial communities from Max Planck institute for Marine Microbiology, Germany - Olavius sp. DAHAB.1 ...
AAGTTAGAACTAAAACTAGAACTACAATGTTATCAAATTTTAGGATACTGTATAAAAACTATAAGTAAAACAAATTCTGATACTAAAATATCACTGTACAACACAAGCAATGTGGATCAGAGTTTCTCAGTGAATAATCATCGTAATAATGATAATACCAGGATGATACTTATTGTGCTGATCAATGGACATCTCATTGGAAACTTTAGAGAGAGATGCTGAAGACATTTATCTTCAAAACAGGCTATCAGTTGCACATGTTCAGCGGCGGCTATGGCTGAAATGTAGTTTGTTGGCTTCTTTTTTGGACAATTTATGTCGAGCTTTTATGGTAGACTGCTTTCAAATGGAAGAATGGATAACATACTTTGCCCGTTTTTCTTAACTGAAACTCGAGAATTTACATAGAGCTGTCATTAAGATTGGTTGTAAATGCTGTATTTTCGAGTTAGTGTTACAGTTTTAAGTATTTCTGCGTGAAATTGGTGATTTTTGATGTGTAGTCCAACCGATGCCGAAAGGTGATCACGTGTTGAATTTTTCCGATGCTGAAGACATGATCAACGACAAGGATTTGATGTATGTTATGTGGCATTGATATTTTAGTGATAGATAGATTGCATGATTAAGTTATTTATGTGGTTGCACTGTATTCCAGAAAGTAGTGGTGACAATTTTTGTCAGTACATATTTCAGAGTGAACTACATCATTCTGTGTTGATAGAATCTTGTAGTGTGACTAATTGCTTGTTAATCATATTCATGAATCTACCGTGATTAATAAATAATTCACTCTCGTCAATGTTTCTTTGTGTATAATATGTAGTTTTCAAATAATTACAAAAGCATTCTTATTCAAAGCTCAAATAGTACATAGCAGCAGTGCTCCTATCATTATAGTTTTTACCGTTGGCCATATTTTTATGGCATTTCCATCAATGCAGTTTGTAGAATTTTCTCAACATAAAAGGCTGTGGCAGTGGTAGTAGATATGAAGGCTAACTTAACTACTGGTTGTCCCCTATACTGCAGGCATTTGTCTGTTTTGAGAATATTTCAAAAAAAGATCATACTGATTGTTCTGCAGCCAGTTGTCTCGTACATTAGTGTCTGGTTTCTGAAATATATTGTCATATCACTCTTGTTGGAGTGATGGTTTTTCGATTAGAGTTGTTAATGCTATGTTGATTATATTAGATTATGTTGTTTGTTTTATGCATGCAGAGATTCTTCAAATGAAGAACTAGAACGAGGTAAAAATGCTCTCATCGATAAGTTTACACACATATGTGCCATATGTGACATATACCCAGGGATAACATGGCTACAGTTTCTTTTGTGATAGGTTGCACAAACAAAGTGAAAATAGACCATGTTAACGGGCAATCACTGACACAATAAAAAGATCCCAGTATCACTGTATGATCTCGTAAGTCAAGCCAAAGAGATCCACCTACTCGCTGACAGCCATTCCAACTGCAATTAGTCAAACGTTACAGTCACACCAGTAACCATTCAGCAACGGCACACCATAATTTAACAGAGCTCCAGGGGTGACTTGAAATCCAGGGGCCCGATTTTCGAAAAATCTTATGACGAATTCACGATCGTAAATTCGTCATAACTAAGTTATGACGAAGTTATGACGAATTTACAATCATAAATATGCTAATTTTCGAAAGATCTTATGACGATTTTATGATCTTAAGTTATGACAAAGTATGATTACAAATTTCCAGTCATAATATTTATTTATTTAAACTGTGGTTACGTCACTCATTACGCGTGTTTTTATGCAGTGAAAATATTTTATTTAGTTGAACTTCTTCAGTTGACCGTCGTTCATAATATAAACAATGGGTTTTCAGCACTGGTGATTGGTTGCTATTTTTATTTACGATCTCTTGTGACGATCTTATGACGAAGTTACGGCGATTTTACTATCAACTTCTGATTTTTTGGAAAATCGGGCCCCTGGTGTTATCCTATTTCAGGGGGCCACACGATTGTAATGCAGCCAATTTTATACTTGGACAACATGGTGATAATGTTGTTTGCACATTGTGGTTGCAGAGTAATTTAGTGCATATAATTATGACTCTACATGGCTTTTTGTCAGCTTATGTGATTATGTCGTTTGCTGTTGTAGTTTGCTTATTATTATTTTATTACTTTTATCAAGAGATTACAAAGCTGTAAGGCAGCATAACTCTCAAATTGTAATTGCTTATTACAGATCAAAATTAGTTAGTACACACACACACACACACACTGTACAGCACAATTCTTCTTGTCAAATGCTTTCCTCGATGAGGGTTTGTGACTGCAGGTGACCAGTGTTGTAGTCTGTCTCCACAGTGTTTTTGATCGTGACATCTTTTTTAGCAGAATTAAATGTATTAAAGACTGCCTATTCTTCTGTGTTATCTATCTACAGTGGTCTTGGTTTCTTTTTGTTCTGGTTTTTCTACAGTTTGTGTAGTACTGTATAAAATTGCATATGCCTCAAAGTTATCCAGAGGGCTAGACAGTTTGGTTGGCAGCTAACAGACAGTCACTTGCTTTCTGCTAAGGCTACGTTTACCTTCCTCGCCCGTTGGCAATACGAGATCATACTGCTTCGTGACAGAACCACGGTGCCTGAAAGGCTTGCCCAGTGCTGCTGTCTCCAGTACAGATGGCAAGAGTTGTATGATTCCATGATACCAGGCCACACCTCGTGACTGAAAACTACAATAAAAGATTAAAACTAAAACGTGAAAACTGATTACTGTAGAAGTCTAAAAGCCAAGTCTGCCATGTGCACTATGAATACTTGATTGACTTTTTCAAGTTATGTTTTTATCAGAATTGGACATTGCTGATAGGCGACAAAAACGTGAGATTCGTCATCTTGAACAAGAGCTGCCAAAATGGCAGGTTCTTGTCGACAGTGTCACTGGTCAGTGTTGCTTTTGTGTTATGTAGTCACTGTCGGTATTGGCACTGTGCACTCTTATCTGTGCATGCAAGAAATGAATGAATGAATTTCAGTATTAGCATAGTTTAATGTTGTTTTGACATGTGAACCAGAATAATTGCTGGTTGGTAATACTTTGGGTGCTGTTTTTTTCTTGCTGTATAGACAAACAATGTTTGTTATTGAGATATAAAACTTCTAGTTACTCTGGGTCTCCTATTCCAATTTTGTTATCTTCCTGTCTATAGGATGGAAATCCATTGCTGTAGTGACGTGTCAGGCATGCTTTACTGGAATATTATGTATTCCGTGTTTCTACGATGCAGTGCTACTGTAATGCGTTTAAAGCATGGTTTAATTGCAGGCATCAGTCCACCAGAGTTTGACAACTTGACGCTGGCCGTCATTCGCGGTCGACTGGTTCGCTATCTGATGCGCTCCAAAGAGGTATTGTTTGTGGTGTATTTTACTAGTTGTTTCACTACATTTCGTCATGTAGATAGATATGTAGGCCTGAAGGTTTTCATGCGTCACAAACTTCGTGTTTTTGGACATTTTTCAATTATTGGTTTAAAAAATGTAGTTTAAAACTTTCTCTTTTACATTTCTGCAGATCAGCAAGGTTGAGAAGTGCATGGCTGCATGGAAACCAATCTTTGAAATAGTATGTGTCAACGGCAGTTGCTGAAACTCAGTTAATTGGTGGAATTTTTGATTTTCAGGACAGATTCGTTTCAGTGCATTTTTTTACAACAACCAGTTTTCCTAAATTTGATGACCACTTTGTGTGTTGTCATCTGGGCGGCAGATGACTGGACAACAGAATTTTGGGCTAGGGTTAGACGAGTCCATTATATGTACTGTATATGTTGCTGTGCCAGATAACACTTGGACGGTCAACAAAAGACAACCAGATTGACGTTGATCTAGCACTGGAAGGTCCAGCGTGGAAGATTTCTCGAAGGCAAGGAGTCATTCGTCTGAAAAAGAACAACGAATTCACCATAGTTAACGAGGGCAAGCGACCAATCTACGTCGACGGCCGAGCGGTTTTGACAAACTGTCGTGATGTGCTGCGCAACAATTCTGTCATCGAGGTAGTTGGGTTTTATCTTTGTTTTCAGTTGCATGTACTTACGGTGTGCGGATGATACACTGTGCCATTGCTTGATTGTGATAACTGTAAGCTTGCAGGAAGACTTGTGCAACAGTAAAATCCAAGTCCATTATCCTCAAGTCCAAGTCCAGTGGGAAAAACGAACATGCAAGCAGTTTTATCCCATTCCAGTAGTATTTCTCTTGCTCTTATTGATCTCCAAATCCATAGAGCCCAAGTCCGAGTCCAAGTCCAGCAAAAATGGACTTAAGTCCGGACTCGTCCAAGTCCAGACTCAAGTACTACAAGTCTGTTTGCAGGCCATTCCGGACATGATAATGATGTATTGTTGATAAAGTTAACAGTATAAAAATTATGATAATATCACTGTGCAGTTAACTAAGTTGTTTCCTTTTACGCTATTGTGTCGGTCGATCATAAACAGCTATGTCCACTGGTCCTATCCCAAAACTAATTTTACAGCTGGGTAGATTTTTATGCAGCTTTCTATGGTGTAGCTGCAGAAATGATAGACCTATCTAGCTGCATAAAAATCATATGATATGGCAAATGATATCATTGTACTTCTATGATTAAGTATTTGCGTAGGGAGGTACATGTAGTTCATTGCTTACATACAAGAAACCATCTTGTAATGTGCATACTGAATAAATAGAATGATTTGGCTATTTTATTATAAATATTATGAAGCATGCAGCATTCAAGATTACAAATCAGTCATGTACTTTATAAAACAAGATTGAACTCTCAACTTCATATTTGGTGACTTGGTGTATGTGTTGCCTGCAAGAACTATTAACATTAATTTTATTGTCAATTAACTTTTATTGATCACCATATCAGGCACGTTATGCTCTGTAATTATATAGCAATTGGTGGCAGGCAATGTCTCCGAGGACAACTTTTGAAATATGTACGTATTCATAAATGCAAATAGTAGATATAGATGTTAAATATATCCTATGTATCACGTGTAAAAATTCTACATTATATATCTATGGTTTTGCATATAAAATCATTAGGAAATCGGTCCATTCTCGCTATAAGGTGGAACTGCACATCGTAAACGCTAACTAGGACTCACTAAGCCAGACCAAGCCATTCAGCAGCCACTGGGTATTTTCAATTGGTGACAGACTTTATGTTGCATGCTAAGCTGCCGTCTCCTCCACTTGTTAATTTTCGTCTGGACACTTCTGAAAACAGTAATCGTAACCTATGTCCATATGTCATTTCCTTTAGCAAGTGTTCAGCCCACGCTCAAAGTAGCCATTGTTCTTATGCTTCGGTTTTGATTGTTGCAGATAACGTGCCTGCGGTTCATTTTCTTGATCAACCAGGATCTCGTTAGCAGTTCTGAAATGCAGAAACACTGACGTGTCACTCCCGTCTTTTGTTTGTGTAACATGTTCAGACCATGATACTTCTTTGCTACCCATTCGTGAGAGAATTGTTTGAAGTACAGTGGCTCTGTATCAGAGTAGTTAAGAGTATTGTACTCGCAATCAATGGGCCGACTCCCAGTGTGCTGCTGAGTGCAGTCATGGCCAAGCTACTGCTTCCATCACCAAACTGTATGATTGTATAATTTGGTATTGAGAAGAGGACAGTAATACTGGATATGCCTTAAAGGTGCTGCAAGCCTGGAACAAAGTAACAAATGCCAACTGCTGGATATATGAACCTCACCTGTGGGATAACCAGCTGACTTCCCAGAGAAAGCTGATCTCAATGCTGTTCACTTTATCGAGTTAATGGTTTAATGTGTTAATGGGACATTCTGTATTATTACTTCATATCGGAGCAACGCTGTATTTAATGTTTTACTAGAAATACTAGTGTGCTTGCAGACATTTTTTGCTATAACATCTAAACTATTCACAGTGTGCTGTTTTTATGTTTCAATTGCAATTCATCCAAGTTCACTTGCATGCATATTTGACGGCACATAAAAACATGATGAAAATAACCACACCGTTTTTAGCAATAACCATCAAGTTCCGTTTGTGTTACATTGTTATGGGCATACCAGAAAAATCTGCAAGAGAGTGGAAACAGATGGTGTTCCTCTTTTGATGACTATGCAAAAAGTCTCATTTGTCTGTTTTTCGCTTTCTTTTTTTGGCCGAAAAATGAATGTGCATTTTCTGTATACTTTTTCAGCCAAAAAAACAAATTTTCAGTCAGCCTTGAGTTTGCAGTTGATATAATTAAATAATTATTGAAACGTTTCATGCACAAAAGGACACCATGAAAAAATTGAGGATTTACACAGTCATCAGCATCGGTTGTACAATACTGAATACTCTAAGCAATGTGAACTACTTCACCAGATCATGGCCATTCAAGAAATAAGCAAACAAAAGCAACATATGCCTACTGCAGACAATTTTTCTAGAACAGGTTTTGTTCTTTTAAAAAGCCAGTTAACGACAAAATGTATAACATTCATCAAATGTAGCAGGAGTAGTATAAGGCCACTATGGCTTTGCTATTACGGAATCGGCTTCCGTCTGTCATCGTGCCACTTAGGGTACAAAGTCGGACTTAATTTGCATGGTTGTGACTTGGTTACACGTCAGGGGTACCGTCTAGTCAATTTTGGATTCTTTGGCTCTTTCACGTTTAAATTACAAACACGTATTGGGCAAGCAAATGCTAAATGGGTGCTTTCAAGACTTACTGCAATACACAATGGGCCTCCTATAGGAAGCAAACAAATGAAATCACAAATTACTACAAACTCTAAAAATGTAACATGCAAGAAAAAGTTACTAGAAAAACCAGTTTTCGTAAACCTTGCAATGCGAAGAGTAAAGTCCGATGCAAGATACACAAAGCAACACTAACGTGATCGCTGGCTAACTGCTGAGCGCATAACTGACCTTTGTGAATATGTGCTCCGTAAATGTACACAATACAACATTTTTAACAGTGAGTAGCAGTACTAAAATTACTTATGCATGTAAAGATCATGAATAATGTTCCCAGTCTCGCATTAAAGCAATCCATACAATCAAAACCGATATGGAACAAAATACTTACAAAAACTGTCCGCAAATAAAATAAGAGGTGCAGAAAGCTAAGAGAAAATAAACACAGTTCAAACGTTAATGACAGTTGCCATAAATAGCAGCAACTCTCGATGTGAAATATATTCAGTCCCATTCATAGCGAAAATGGACAGCATTAGGTCCTGTCGGATAGAAACTGCTCACTGGCTTGTGGCACTTTTCAGGCGATTTTTCCTGTCCAACCTCGTGGCTTCCTTAAAGCTTGACGATGCTCTCAACACCACATTCTTATGTTCTCTTCCACTTGCATTGTCATTATGCTGATTATCTTCGTCCGACGACGGACTGATCCGGATTTCCATGCTTCTGGGGCGAGTTCTCAAAAATGGGCTCGTCATACCCTCAAAAGAATGAACCAGTTCTTTTATCGACCGCCTTCTTTCAACTGGAGGTTCTGTTTTCACGTCCTGTGCATTCCGCTTGTACAGCTGCATTTCTGCCTTTGCTACAGCTACTGTAGCATCTCCACTTCCGTCATCCGAGAAATTTCCTCGAGAATTTGCTAAACTTTTGTTAGGCGGAAATAGTACACATGGTCTTACAGCACCCTCAACAAAACTGGTATCAACCTTTGCTGGCAAGTTTGCAGATGATAAAAATTCGACATCTGAAAACTCAACCGTTGGCGTCAGTGACTGATTAGCTCCCACCATGACGTCCAGAGTAATATCTGTTGCGTCAGTCATCTCGCCATCACTTGTTTCAAATTTATCGATTTCATTTCTCACATTCAATGGGGAAGCCTTTGGCTGCATGTGACTTTCAAGTCTGCCAGTTTTACTGTCGGTGACCTGTCTAACAACTTTAACATGAGGTACCTTTACCTCCAGACACTGGAATCTAGACTGTTCAGATTCAAGCTGGCAAAATGGCTGAACAACTGTTCCTTCAGAACGTTTACCTGCTCGACGCTGCTCTGGGTCATCCTGCAACAGTTCCCTCTTAACTTTTGTGACATTCGCACTGCCACTGCTTCGTCTGGACATCTGCATATCCCTGCGATCCACGTATGGACTGAAAGCAGAACAACGTGTTGGCGACTGTCGTATATGAAAAATTTCTGTCTTAGATGGGGTCACTGTGGACGACTGACAGGCGACAACAGTCGACGTCCCTCTACTGCCACTGTTGAGTCCAGGCTGTTGAGAAGGTAACATCATCTTCAAACTGCTAATCTTTGAAGGACAAGACGGCTCCGTTGAGGCCACAGTAGTGCTGCAGTGATTGTCACCTCCAGACGATGGTCCCCTGTATATGCCACGAACAAAAGTCTCAGCCAATGGCGACACATACAACGGTTTTGTTGACCTTTCCTTTGGCAGACCAAGATTTAAAGGAGCATTTTTCCGAAACAATGACAAATCGCTGTGTTCAAATGCAACATCCTTATTCAAAGTATATGACAGTGGAGTGTATGAAACAACAGATTTGTCTGAAAACGAACTGGAATGTGACTGCTGGATACCCTCACCAAACCAATCTTGCCGAAGTTTATGCAACTGCTTGGACTCATTTTCAGGAAACTCTGTGATAACCCGCAAATCTGATGGCGACACTTCATCAGGCAGAACAAAAGCCGAATCCACGTTGGCGATATTTATGTCATCATCTTCATCATAAGTGTATCTCTGTAATTCTAGTTCGTCACTCTCATTAGACTCGGATGGGAGCCGCTTTGACACATCAACACCAGAACTGCCGTGACTGTCACTTTCACTCCCAATGTATCCCGAGTCAGTGTGAGCACGAATCCCTCTCATTCGGAATTCATCACGAGACTTCACATCACGTGGTGTCTGCTGCCGTTTCGGCTTCGCCATCCTGGTATCAGGTGGCAACGTGGTGTCTGAAGTGGTGTGCGCACTCAACGCCGGCTTAAGTTCTGCATTGACGGAGGCAGCTGCTGGCGTTCCCATCGGAGTCCGCGTACTCACGGAATGCACTCCTGGATCAGAGAAAGGCTGAGACAAGCGTTCAACGGAACGCGACTTTGCGTCTCTTCTGCTCTCATTCTCTTGTATTCTGGAGACCATGTTCTGCCATCGTTCAGAATCCTTCTCAGTCAAAGCTGGCAAGCTTCTGCGAGCAAAGCTGTTGCTGAAGCTGCGGTGAATGGATGACAGATGGCCAGCGGGACGACAACGGAGTGCAACTGGTGCTTCTGATGTAGTCGACCTCTGCATACCTGCACATGGTTTGGCTAATACACTTACACCAGTGCTACTGACACTATTTCCCACAACAGATCGGCACACGTCTTCTGACTCCGTACATGGCAGGCTTTTTGAACTTTTATGTGATATGAAATTTTCTACAGAAGACATACAATCAACAGCTGACCTCATAGTATTTTCAACTGCAGCATAAGACTGACCTTTATGCACATATGTTGAAGGCTTCATTCCATTAACGAGCCATTCCTTAGCACCTTCGAGACTTGGGGGCTGTTTGCTTATACTATCTTCAAGCCCCTTGAAGTCAGTCACTGAGGAACGTTTAACACCAGTGTCACTGGTCAAACTACACTGAGCAGCAATCACTGTTGGTGAAGCACTCTGCAACTGCAAATGACTTTCAGCTTCCCAAAGAGCGTTTTGTTTGTCTAATCGATCAACAAATCTTTCAAAATCTGTGAGCTCATCGGAAACGAATGGCTGCTTCTTCTGCCGGTTAAACTGGCAATGCTGTGTTCCACCTCCAGCTCTGTTGCAATCTCTGTCCGCTCGACGGCCTTTATCTGCATCACTCTGTCGCTGAAATATTTTTCCAGCGCCATCCTCATTGGGACCGAACAGTTTAGCTTTAATTTCAGCAACACTCACAGGATAAGGGTCCTCATCCACCTCACTTCTTTCTTGGTAAAACTTATTATCATGATCCATGTTCATGTATCGGTCAGATAGGATTTCTGCATCACGTCTTGTTGCACCACTTTCAGACGTAGCCACTATACCAGCACTGCAGAACGTAGGTTTATCACGCATAGTCAATACGGTGGCCATACTCTGGCAGTTTTCAGCATTCAGGCATTTATCCTCTGACGTCGACGACAGTGGCTCAATCTGTGCCATTACCTGCGACCGATAAGATTCTTGAACATGCAAAACGTGTTTATCATAGTCTGTTGAAGCACGTGACAGCATATGACCAGAAGAAGCCACAGCAGACTGTTGGCCTCTGCGTCGACCAATCTCAACTGCTGGTTGTCCATCTGGTTCATTAGCTGACTTTTCTGGACGAATACAATCATCTTGGGTATAAACAGGAGCTTTCTGAGGATGTGAGTTTTGACATCTAGTAACAGAGTAATCAAATTTTGAATCAAGATGACCCATCAACTCTTCACTTCCAAGAGACATCTGTTGCACTAACCTATCCTGAGACTTCTGTAGTCTATCATCTTTCTTGGCATCACGTTCTGTTCTATGAGAAAGACCACGTTTCCACCCTCCAAGTTCATCATCCCTGCTCTGACTTTCTTTCCAGCTGCTCCCAAGAACTGATTTTTCACCATTCATTCGTCGGCCACTGCAATATATATATCGTTCATGGCAATCTCTGTTCAATGCCGTCTCCACCTCAGGGCTATTGATAATTGGTTTGCGTTTCTCTGCTTCTGAACACCGATGCAGTGGTCCGGAGACTATGGCATCCTTCAGACAAGTACGCCGTAACAAACCAGCATCTACTGAAGAAGACTTCTGCCGGTGCTCCTTAGGTTTGTGATAACCAGTAACACTAAACACTGTTTCCTTGCTACTGCACACTTTGCTGCTTTCTTTTAACGACGGTGAAGCAGTTTCATCAACCAGCTGTACAGGGTTCGACTGCACATAAACACTGCTGGAAAATACTTGAGAACATGGCAGCTGTGACAGCTGATCATGTTTAAACTGGTCTGGTTTCACAGACGGACAAGGTTCATGGATGCTCAGGCGATACTGCTCACGAAATACTGCTTTTCCCGCAGGAGTCAGCTCAGAATTTCCACTGAGGCCACGGACAAGATCGTGAACCAGATCCTGATTCAAAGGTCTTGCAGAATCTTTTAGATCAGGTTCAGAAGTGCAAAACATTTCCTGCTCTCTGCAGAATGTTGGCAGGGGCAGCTGCGGCTGCCACGACGGCGAACTCGGTTCATACGTTGTATTGTAATGCCAAAAGTCTGGACTTCGAGTCCGTGGAGGTTTTGGAGGCTTTCTGTCAGGCTCAGTATTCTGAGAAGTAGTTACTGAAGCAACAAAACATGATGACTCGCAATTATTCAAACGGTGTTTGGCGGGTTTTCTAAGTCCAGCATAATCTTGTTCAATAAAAGCTGTGGGCAGTTCTGATGGTCTAGATGACAGAGGCTGATGAACACTACGTAAAACTGTTCTTACTGGTCCACCAGATGATGAACTGCCAGTATGCACACCATCACTCACGTTACCTGCAGTCGCACTGGAACTTGAAATATAATTCGGTGATGGAATGACATCAGGTCTTGCTGGTAACTGGCAGTGAGAACCATCCAGCTGCAAGCTCTCTACACGATGTGGAACTGATGGTTTTGCGAAATCAACAGTAACGTGTTGAGTGGTCGTCTGTGGCTTTTTAATCTCAATATGTAGCTCTGATCCTCGACTGTTACCGCACGGCTGGGCAGCTGAAAACTTTTGGCCAGTAACATTTTGAGGACGATTATGGTGGATTTTCCTAAGAATGTATTCATAATCATCCGGAGGAATGGCCTTATGTGGTTTATCGGTTGATTCCAGCTGTCTTGTTGTGTCTTCTTTGCCACTGCTGCTCTTTCCACTAACAATGTCATTCCCAGACGAATGATGGCGGCGATACTCAATTCTGTATTCAACAAACTTCACTTTCTCTTCTTCCACTATAGACTTGGCATCATGGTTTGACTTCTGCAACGACTTATTAGGTGCTGATGATGGTCTTGCGGCACTAGTGTCACAAGCAGCTACATCCAGCGACGTAGCAGCAACAGCATTACTGGGTAAATTCCTGAACCCATCAACTGACTTGTTATTCTCACGTTGTGCAAACGGTCGAAGATCAACAGATGGCAGTTCGTTTGACGACAAAGGCTTGGCATGGTGATAACTATCATCAAATTTAGCCTGACGAGACTCGTACAACTGCACAACTTCAAAGTCATCAGATGACATATCTGGTTCCAGGCTAACGGTGTCATAAATGTTTTCAAACGACGACGACTCTTTCACTGAAAAGTTGGCAGATGTGCTCACTGGACAAGGCACATCTGTACTATCATCACACACCAGTGTGCAAGGCTTCTTACTACTGTCCATCAGTGCGTGTAGAGTTTCAGCCACTTCGAGTTGGCTTACAACAGCAGAAACTTCACCGACAGAAACATGTTCAGTAACGTCCTCGTTTACAACAGAGTTTTTCGGAGACTGATCGATATAGCAGATGTCTTCCTGAGACTGGCTAGCAGCAAAATGCCGTTGTTGTTCCTCCATGTGTCCGTCCACTGCTGACTGCTGTTCCTGATCGGCAGTCAAGTCCCAGCCGTACATCTGACAACGCTGCTGGAGAAACTTTCGACGTTTCTCCGCCTGTTCTTTAAACTTCATGCTAGGTCGCTGAGCAGCCTGTTTCCAGAGTTCTTCTGCAGCAACGGTCGAGTCCAAGTCTGTCTTCTTCCCTGAGTGTCCACTAACGACCGAACGACGGCCGCGTCGAACATGCAGCGGACTGCGATGCCACGTTTTTGGAGAATCATCCTCGGACTCGCTACCAGAATCCAAGTCCACGTCCACTTTGGCAATGGCGCCAGTTGCTGCGTGAGGTGAAGAAAGCTGGAGAGTCAGCTGTGATATGGGCATGATCGCATCCAGTGGACCTTTCACCTCATTAGAACTCGCCACAGATGAGCTGGAATCAGATGACTGCTGCTGGTCGCTAGAAACGTTGTCAACAGAGCGCGGAAAGCAACGAGTCTCACTGTGGCGGCGATGTCGTGAAGTGGACAGTTCGTTTTCGTCGAGGTCGTGAACATCGGGGTAGAAGTGCGTAGTGTTCCAGTTGTAGAGCCGCTTGGACGACGGCACGTTCACCTGCGCGTCACGACGTCGACACGTGCCATTCTGACGACGTTCCTCGCAAGGACTGTCTGACACACCCTGAACACAAACACACACACACACACCCAGTTTTACGGCTTTCTTCTGGGAAAAACTGGCAGAGCTCAGTGAGATGGCACCACAAGTGATTATGGTTTTTACCGGATTCTGACTCCACCTTAATTGTAACTTTTTCAAATTTTCTTTTTATCTTCTTAGTTATAATTTTTATTTCAACTATTTTAGGTTTGCCATCTTATATTTCTCACGCTTACGTTGTTGCCGTAGCAGGCGCTTTACTATGTAATTCTTCTTGATGATGATGAATATAATGATGATGATGATGAGAAGAGTAGCACCAGTCCATCTGGGATACACATGTCGTTCAGGCAACATGGGAATAATAATAAACCCAAGCTTAAGTTCTCCGACAGTCAATACATTCACAGTTATCTTCCAACTTATCAAGCAGCTCCATTCATAGTCATTTGTCCCTCAACCGTTGTACGAGTTAACACCTGCTTCACCACCTTGACCTCTTGACCTCAAACAGCACAGCTTAGTCGTACGAAAAGCCAAATACACAAACGTATAGGCTATACGAACGGTCGTTCTTCAGTTACAAGACGATGTGTGACTCAGGCAGCAATTCGTGACGGGGCTGCCTACTCAAGGGAGTGCCCTGAGAGACCGTTACATGATCGGCAAGAGCAGACATTACGACGTTAGCAGAACACTGAACAGAATACGAAGCTTAATTACAACGCGCGCAGCTACAACCACATCAGCTCGATGGCGCGCACCAACAACTGCAGCAGACTGAAACGTTGCACTGACTGCAATACGATACTGGACGCGCGGAAAACTTGAGCTATCTGCCCAACGCCCGTTATACGACTCCACCGAATGTCATAACAGCCAGAGACCGAATGCACTGCAGCGGCGGCAACCTGCAGTCCATGCACACTCCGTCGGCATTTTGACTAACATTTACGGCCACGTCCGAAGGCTACAGTGCACCGCCGGCTACCCGCAGCTGCATGCCGACTCATACCTGCATCAGCAGTGCCCGCCGCCGACGCAACGGCCGCAACAGAGACATGCCCAGAAGCCAGAACGCCGATGAGAACCAAAGCGCACGGTTCAGCAGCCAGTCAGCAACCTGGACAAGCCGGGAGCAACGCTAGCTACCCAAGTGATGTCACGTGTTCCGTCTACGGCAAGACATGCCTCCACTATTGCCACGGTTCACCTGCTGTTTGGTACACAAAAAGTTCATGAGAGTTCTCGAAAGCCACTCACCGATAGCATTTAAAACACCCGGCACAAGACTCACCAGTTCAACGCAGCCTATTGTAGCGAACACTGACAGTTATCGCCCGTTTCGCCACCGCCTCTGAAGTTACCACCTATGGCGTGATATAAATGTGAAATTGTGCATATTAATTATCATTATGATTATTTTTATTGCAATTACAATTTTATTACAAGCATGAGAAACCCTGTTAAAAAGGGGAAGGACGTCGCGGTCCTATCATTATCATCACCATCATCATCATCATTTACTATGCCAAAGCAGCTAAACGTACACTATACATTAAAACTATGCAAAGTATTTTTGAATATGAAGACACAATACACTGTACGTAAAGCCGGGCACAATCAAGGAACGCAAACGCTATCAAAATCACATCAAACAAGTACATAACATAATGGTGAGGCAGGTGTTGACTCGTGCAACGGTGTACATAACTTGCTATACGCAAATCGAAAAGGTCTTTTACAATCCATATAGGACCATACGTGGAATGCTTATCTCCCATCGGAATCCTTTGAGCTGTAACCCGTAGCCCAGAAGTACGCGATGCATGACTAGTGAATCGCTAGACTTACGGTTACCGTACCGACCTCACAGCTAGGTATCTGTTCTCAGGTACCAAGTAGAAGTAGGTCCAAGATGTACTGCTTGGAATTAGTGACACATGGGCGTGATCGGCATGCCCAGGGCCATACTGGACAGCGCAGTGGGTGACGAACACGTGAAATCGTGACTCCTTCACATTCATGAGTTACAAGTTAAGGAAAACCTCACAGCATGAACATCTGTGATGACTAGACTGAACAGCACTGTGACATACGCCCGGGGATAACCTGGCTACAATTTGTGATGTAAAAGGTTGCACAACAAGGCGAAAATAGACCCTGTTAACGGGTAATCAATGACACAATAAAAAATCCCAGTATCACCGTATCACTGCAAGTCAAGCCAAAGAGATCCACCTACTCGCTGACAGCTGTTCCAATTGCAGTTATAGTCAAACGTTATAGTCACACCAGTATTTTAGCAACGGCACACACCATAATTTGTTTACTAATACACAACACTTCGTTTGTCATCAGTTCTGTAATTTGATTTCCGGTTACAGCAGAACTAACGCAGCACAAAATATTCAGTCAGGGAGTGGCGTCTCCAGAAGGCTACAGACGGCTGCAGCGTCCTGCACCTTGTTGCAATAATTCCGCGACGGCAATACAAATCACGGGCTCCACGACGACATAGAACGCCAGTTCATAAGACAGTCAGTCTGGAGTAGGTTTAGCAAGTTTCTGCTGCCAAGGATAAACAGCATATTAAGGTTTAACAATTTTAAACCACCCTAGTAAAACAGGTTTTATCAGTTTCTGTAACTTTTTTTCTAAAATCCACGCAGTCAATGCAGTCTATCTGTGGCTAATTATGATCAATACAAAAACTATCATTAGCCAGATATGACCAGACCATTACAAATAAACGTCAGTACATGACACTATTTTTCGCAATCCACTAGCATGAAGTATCATCACTAATCCCAGTCTCATAGGGTGAAAGTGGTCACACCTAGCATATGAAATGCGCAAATTTATTTACTGGCAATACGTAACAAAAAGCTCTGCGCTGAGAGGGTTACCGCCTGTCAGGCACTGCTGCACACAATCCAAAATCAATACAATTAAGTTTAGCAAGTTCATTTGCAGATCAAAAAGGGAAACAATTACAAAGAGGTTTTTGTATTTTTTTACGACCAGAAAGACATACATATAATACAAACAAGAGCACAGATTATATACTACATTTTAGCAGCTAACATTTTCAGAACATTAGGGTTACTGGGTTGCCCCTTGAGCATTTTATCCAGTTACTCCATGCCCTGGCATCTTTATAATAATAATAATAATAAAACGACAATTTATAAGGCGCAGTAACATGGCTAGAGTCACTACAAGGGCGCCGGATGAACCAAAACGTTTCACATCATCAGACTACAATGCAACTCAACAGCTTCCCTGTGTCTAGAACTCACCATATATATAAGCACAAAACAAAGCATTCAGTGATTCTGTTGTACAATGCTTGATCCATTACCTTCTGCATGTCCAAAGCATCTCTTTTCCTTCATAATGGCCAAACTGACGGGTTTTGAGGCCAACAGTTTTCTAAGTTCATAATTCATATCAGTTTTCTTCCCATCTTTCAAAGTGAACCCACACATCCAAACAATCCAAAATCCATCTGATCATTCTCATAAAATTGCTGCCTAGCTTAGCCTCGTGTTGCACTCTCTTGGCCAGGACTGTCTCACTGCCACAACTTAAACAACTCTGCACATTCTTAGCCTTTTCAGTTTAACCGGAAACCTTCCTGATTAATAACAGCAAATGTTCAAAGAGCTTTCCCGATGAACATCTAACATTCATCAGTATGAAAATTTAAAAAAATAAATGATCTGTCCTGGGCAGCTTTTAACAAGAAAAACATACTTGCAAGTGTGGCATATGCGATACACACAGGAGCATAATGACTATGGTTGCGAGTCAAGTGATAAATAAAACAATACATTTGACAACCAAATGCGATAAAGTACCAGATAGGCAGATAATAACTATCAGCAGCAAATAACCTAAAGCAACACTGAAGAATCAATAATCAATATGCTCATGTCGATGAAAACAAAGAAATAAATGATAAGTATTAAGTACTCACCTTCAGCAATTTGTTCACCGCTTCCAGCACCTGTAGGTCTGGTAGCTTTTCAGTGTCGATGACAGCACGCAACGTTTGCTGATCAACATCCGTGTGAACATTGTCTTCAGGGTCATCGGTGCTCGAAACACTGTCGTCGAAATCAGAATCGAAATGATTGTTGTCCAACGTGGTACGAAAATCCGACTCCATCTCAAAAGTCAACCACTTTTTCTAGCGAACTGCAGATATACGTGACGTCATCGTAACGAAAAACGTGTTCTTTAGCATCACCAGATCTCGTTGAATCCATTGACTCAGTGACAGCAGAAAACTGTTTTATGATCAGTGAACTTTATCGTGAAACGGTCCGGTTATGGGTCAAAATGACAGCAGACATACGAACACTTAAAAAATCGTCTTCACCGCCATAATTTTTACAACTGGACTTCCGGTCAGTGTCATTGGTCATCCCAAACGTAACGGCATGTTAGTTACAGTG
>Ga0056115_1000499_pt1 | contig 17703 bp, 14 predicted proteins | sample WorMetOlspDAHAB1_FD_77007 | JGI IMG/M metagenome (GOLD analysis project Ga0056115, IMG submission 77007) | Marine gutless worms symbiont microbial communities from Max Planck institute for Marine Microbiology, Germany - Olavius sp. DAHAB.1 ...
AAAAATTTCTTGCACGGAGAAAATATGTTAAGTTTTAAGTATCTTAACCGCATGCCTTTTAGATAATTTGAGCGGAAATAAACTAGAAATAATTAATACCTGAATTTTGCACGAATCGGAAGCATTCATTGTCAGGATTCAGGGTTATATCCAACTTGCTGAACCGATATCACAATCTCCTAGCGCCTGCCCCCGGTTTTGCCGGGTTGAGAAGATTGAGACGCGTGCGGTCCTGATCGAAATGGCTTTTTGCCCGCCTTTTCGTTTTTCCTGCCGGTCCGGGATCTCGATTTCGGCCCCGTGCTTTTGGCGGATCTTGCAGTTTTCGCCCTCCGGCTTTGCGACCGCCGTTTTGAAGCATTTCTTCTGGCGACCAGCTCTTTGAGGTCCTTGTCAGCATTTTTTTCGCTGGAGGCACTATCGGGGCGCAAGAGAACAAAATCCGGAACATCGCTATTCTCGGTATAGCCGTCGACCTTTTCCACCGGGATCTTTTGCTTCAGCAGTTTCTCAACAGCCTGAAGATGATGCCTTTCATCGTGACTGACCAGGGAGACGGCACTGCCGCTCATCCCCGCACGGCCGGTACGACCGATGCGGTGGACGTAATCCTCGGGAATGCCAGGCATATCGTAATTGACCACGTATGGCAGATCGCCGATATCGAGGCCCCTTGCGGCCAAGTCCGTTCCCACAAGGATGCGGATTTCACCGTTCTTGAACGCTTTGAGGGTTCGTGTCCGGAAAGACTGGCTCTTGTTGCTATGCAGCGCAGCGGCACTGACCCCCTGTGCGGCAAGTTTCTCCGCAAGTTTGTTAGCCCCATGTTTGGTGCGGGTAAAGACCAGTATCCGGCTCCAATTTCCCCTGGTAATCAGGTGGATGAGAAGCGCCCGTTTATTGGATCGGTCCACCAGGTGGACTTTCTGGAAAACCGATTCGGCCGCTGTATTGCCGGGTGTCACATCTATATATTCCGGATCTTTCAGCATTTTTCCGGCAAGATTACGGATCTGTTGAGTGTAGGTAGCCGAAAACAGCATGGTCCTGCGTTCAGTTGGCAGGAGATCGAGTATCTCAAAAATCTCCTCACTGAATCCTAAATCCAGCATTCTGTCCACCTCGTCGAAAACATGAAATTCCAGACGGGAAAGATGCAGATGACGCCGGTCGGCAAGATCCAGCAGGCGCCCCGGTGTGGCCACCAGAATATCTATGCCGCGTCGCAGTCGATCGATCTGGGGATTGATGCGAACCCCGCCATAAACCACGGTGCATCGCAAGGAAACGCTTCGGGCATAGCCCTTGATGCTCTCAGCTACCTGAAGTGCAAGTTCCCGCGTGGGTGCCAGGACAAGTGCGCGCGGGTGTCGTCCGTTGCCCTTGTTCCGGCTTAGAATTTCCACCAGAGGCAGCGCAAATGCATCTGTTTTTCCAGTTCCGGTCTGGGCCCGGGCAAGAATGTCCTGCCCGCCGAGAATAACGGGTATGGTCTGGGCCTGAATGGAAGTGGGAGCGGTGTACCCCTTGGCTTTAAGGACTTTAAGCAGTTCTACCCGAAGGCCAAGGTAATCGAATGACATATGTTATTCCCGCATGGGCTCCCAAACTTCACGTTAAATCATACTGCCTAATTCAGGGCAGCCTATATATAACCCCGCCCCAGGTGAGGCCTGCGCCCAGGCCGATGAACATGACATTGTGGCCGGACTTCAGCATCCCTTTCTCCATCAGTTCATCCAGGGCGATGGGAATCGTGGCGCCGGTGGTATTCCCATATCGTTGAATATTATTATAGACCTTTTCCTCCGGGATATTCATACGATCCCTGAAAGCTTCATTTATTCGCAAGTTGGCCTGGTGGGGAACGACCATGTCCAGATCTTGCAGTTGAATACCGGCTTTTTCCAGCAGCTCCTCGGCGACTTTAGGCAGCATGGTGACCGCCAATTTGAATACCGTTCTTCCGTCCATGTAAGGAAAAAACTCTTGTCTCGCCAGAACCTCCGCATTCATGACCGGACCGCTTTTGCGGGCCGGAACGCCCGCTCTCAAGACATCTGCATAATTTCCGTCAGCATGAAAAACAGATGCCAGAATGCCGATTGCTTCGTCGGTCTCTTTGGCCCCAATGCAGACGGCACCGGCACCATCGGCAAATATTACTGCTGTATCGCGATTCTGGGTGGTCAGTTCCAGAAATCGGCTCTGGGTTTCGGCCCCGACCATCAGAATTTTCTGCGCCTTGCCACTTTGGATATAAGCATCACACAATTCCAATCCGTGCAGAAAACCGGTGCATTGCTGGCGAATATCAAGGGCCGGTACTTTCGAAGCCCCCAGTTTATGCTGCAGGATAACACCTGAGCCGGGTATATATACATCCGAAGTCATGGTGGCGAATACAATCAGGTCAAGATCGGTGGGTTCCCAACCGGCTCTCGCAAGGGCGATCTTTGATGCTTCCAGTGCCAGATCGGATGTCCCGAGGTCATCGCCTTCGTTTACCCAATACCTGGCCTCGATCCCGGTGCGTTGCCGGATCCATTCATCTGAGGTGTCCAAAACTTGGGCTAAATCATCGTTGGATACATGATGACCCGGTAGGAACCTGCCAGTGCTTTTAATAATAGATCGTATCATAATTCTATAAAAACCCTTTGTTTTTTAGCCGTCGGATGCAATTGATGTCAATGTCCAGGAGTTCGGCAATGCGAATCTTGGCCTCCAGTCCTTTGGCGCAGCCGGGCAGTGGATTTATGGAGCCAATCTCTAAATCTTGCCTGATATCCGTCATAGTAACAGGATCGGTGAGATCGGATACGGATATACTTAATTTGTCGGCCACATACGCTTTGGCTTCGTCGATTTTCATACCGCGGGTCATTTGCATGCGGGCCACCAGATCTCCGGCCGACCGCATTCCGCCTATCCCCGAGGCAATCGCGTGGGAAATTGCCATACCAAGCGGATCACCTGCGCCAACCTACAACCCATCGAGGCGACAGATCTCAACCATGGCCTTGGAAGCGCGGGAGACGACGTCTATCGGTGGATGAGCATTCATCGGCACGCCACCGACCCCCATACCCATGTTGGCATGAACGGGGATATCGGCCACCTCGCAACAGGCTTTGGTAAAGGTGATGGTCCGCGACAGGTTCCAGGGAATTGAGCGACTCGTTTTGATATTTACTACAGGCCCAAAAATAGTAAATCCTGCCTTTTCAGCCAATTTTACCTGATCGTGGGGATACATGCCGGCCAAACGGTCGCCGTGATATTCCATTTCGCCGTGCAGCCCGAGGACGAACTCTCCGGCCATACCCAGTTCGATACAGATATCGGGATACTTCTCCTTAAGAATTTCGGCGGCCAATAGACCGGCTAAAAAATCGGGATCCCCTGCGGCTCCCGTGGTGTCCATATTGATTCCGTCTGCTCCGGATTCATACATCGCACTGGCGACATAAACGATATCCTTGACAGCGTCTTCAACCGACATCTCGTATGATTGCCTGGCCGCGTCGATCTTTCCCTGCGGCAGCAGCTCCGAAGGGTTGGGATGCGGACCATCCGGCTGGCTGTATAGACCAAGATTCGGCATGGCCCCGTAGAAAAGCGGCACATGGGTAGCCATCAGGGTTTGCTCCAGGGTAGTTTGCTCCGTGCCCACAATCGGCTTTACAGGCTTATAACTATAGTCGACATGTCCCAGTTCAATCGTGTCGGCCCCCAGGACTTTTTCATGAATCTGCATGGATTGAATCCGATCAACGTTTACAGCAGCGCGTCTAATTTTAAGGTCGCCGCCATCATAGGAAAGCACGATTTCGTTGCCCGGTTCAACACTGACAAATCGATAGGGGGCTGCAAAAAGATCATACAAATACTGCAGCTCTTCTTTGGAAAGCGGAGCTATCTTGCCGCGATCGGCCGCATCTTCGGTTCCGGCTTCCAGATCACTGCGCACCTCGCTTTCACTCATTTCAACGAAAAATCCGTCGCCCATTCGCGTCCTGATTTTTCCCATTAGACCTCCTTCTCAACCGGTATCCGGATGATACCTTGATCAGTGATTAATTGGATATCTATATTCGCCAAGACACGACCGCCTGCTTTTCAATCGGTATTGCTGAATCTAAAGCGGATGGTCACCGCAACTGGCTATCTTTGCTGCCGCGCCGATTATAGCCGGCTGGAGCCGTCTGCCGTCCTTCTATCTCTGACTGACAGCTGATGCAGAGGCGAACTCCGGGGATTGCTTTGCGTCGAGCATCTGGAATGACGGTCTCGCACTGCTCACAATGAGCTAATCCTTCGCCATCAGGCAACCGACTCCTTACCAGCTTTACCGCATCTTCTACACTGGCGTCTATTTGATCTTGCACACCCCCGTCACGGGTCCAACCACCAGCCATGTTTGTAGCTCCGAATCCATAAAAAAAGAGTTAAATTGATACTGCTCAGGTCGCCTTATATATTGAAATAAGTCAGGAAAGGTTCAATTTTGAAATTTATAACGAAAATAGAAAATTATGTCAAATTAGTGTTCGAATGGAGATCATGGCTATAAATTCCGGCCTTCGCTTCGAGCTCTCCTGCCAGTTATAGAACCCTGCGGTGGTGAGTAAAAAGCAAAACCTGAGTACAGGCGGCCAGTTCCGCGAGAACCTGAAGGCAGACCTTGGTGCGATTGTCGTCAAAGCCTATGAGAATGTCGTCGACGACAAAGGGCATCGGCTCGCCATTGCTTAAATGTTGCTCGAGGGTAGCAAGGCGAAGCGACAAGTAGAGCTGATCTCGGGTACCGTCACTCATTCCCGCGACGGACACTTCGATATCGTCCGGACGAACACCAAGCAGGACGGGCCTGCCGCCATCGTCCAACTCATCCCGCAGATTCGCATAAGTGCCCAGGGTAAGCTTGGAAAAGAGCTCACCGGCCCTGGAAAGAACCGGAGCCTGGTTTTTCTTCCGATAGTCCTCAATTCGCTGTTCAAGGATGAGCGAAGCGGCCTTTAAGCGAAGGTACTGCTCGACACCGGAAACCATGATGGCCAGTTGCTGCTCTGCCTCCTCGGATGCGTTTGCGGCTATGGCACCGCCATCCTTGGCCTGGATCTCGGTTTGAAGCGTTTGTCGCTGGTCCCGGAAGGTGTCTCGATTTGCATGCAGCTCTTTCAGTTCCGTGGAGACCCTCTCCCGTTCACCCTCGATGGTATCCATATCAGACTCACGGGCCTCTTTGTCCAACTCTTGAATACTCAGGCCGTCCCCATTCCGGGTGAGTTCCTGTTCAAGCGTATCGAGTTTATGCTGCAGCTCATGCTTTTTGCGCGAGATTTTACCGGCCGATTCCAGTTCTTCGTCAGTCTCGACACCGGCTTGATCATGCAATGAAGCAAGCTGATCCTTCGCCGTTCGTATCGTTATATCAGCGTCTTCGATATCACCCTTTATTTCTTGCCCCTGGGCCCCTATCTTTTTGAAGCTTGCCCGCGCTTCGCGTGCCTCACTCAGGCCTCGATTAAGCCGAGCGGCAACCGTCCTCGCCTCTTGGCCGTCTCTTTTGAAACCAATACCATCGGCAAATGCGAATACTTTTTTTTCAAATTTCTCCGCGACCTGGTCTATTCCGAAAATTCGTTTGCGCAACTCTTCTGATTTGTCGAATTTATCAAAAAACGCCAATAGCTGATCGAATGTTTCAGTTGCATGCTCCGGATGATCATCAGGCTTCAAACCCAAGCCATCAATGGCCTGACCCCACTCCTGCACCCAGTTGGACTGATCGTTCTCGATTGTCTTAAGCGCTTCACGCGTTCTTTTTATGCGAATCTCCGTATCGCCAAGCGAATGCTCCAATTGACGTTTGCGTTCGAGACTAGATTCCTCTTGCGCGACCCGCTGTTCACACAGATTAATCATGGCCTCAAGGCTCATCTCATGTATGTCTATCGATTCGTCGAATTTGGATATCTGAAGCGAGATGGCTTCCTTTAATGATTTACAATCCTCAGCGAGTTTTCGCACATCACCGGAAACAGTATTCGCTGAATGAACGTTCGCAAGAAGATTGTCTACCCTTAGAAGCCATTGTTTCATCTCTCTTGGAGTTCCAGGTTCTACTCTCAATGGCTCCCAAATAGCGATCCATTCCTTTTGATGAACTTCCTTAACCGCATTCGCCTTTCCGGTCTCTTCCGTTATGTCGCTCAGGCGCGTATTCAGGTTTTCAATCTTGGCCTCTAAATCAGCCCGTTTCACCACTTTGTCCGCGGCCAAACGAAGCCGATCCGCCAGGTGGTCTGAATCATCAACCTTTTTCTCATAGAGCGCCGAAAGTTCTGATTCAGGCGCAAACTCCGCGATGTCCATTTCGACATCAGCTTCTTCGATGTACTTGCGTTTTATTAGATTCCATCCGGTATTCCGAACAGTTCGTGATTCTTCTAACCCCGAAATTGTCGGCACATCGGTTGTTAATAACAACGTTTTTAAGTCCTGCTCGGCCAGCTTTTGCTCATCTTTGAGCTCCTTTTGTTTGCGGTTGCAATCTCTGATTTTTTCAGATAGCTCATCAAGCTGTATCTCGTATGAATCCAAAGTCTCGGACAGCGGCATGGCCGCTTCTGAAAGGGCTTCGATGGTACCGGAAAATCGACCGAGTCTAGAAAGCTCACGCTCACAGGCTGCGTTGTCATCGGTGGCGCGTTTCTGTGAATCGGCCAATCGACGCTCAAGATCACCGGTCCTGCGAGCCGCGGCAACCGCCGCTTTTAATTCGCTTAGATCTAAAATAAAATCAGCCTGTTCAGCTAGGGCTTTCTTGATTGATTCCTGTTCGTCTTCGACATCCCGCAGAGTGGTCTCGGCCGTTTCTTTCTTTTGATTCAGGAGCCCATGTTTCTGGGCTAGATCTGAAATCCATTTTTTGTTGTTGAGTAGCGGACGCAGTTCGTCGGCATCACCAAGATTGATATCGGGACGTACGCTTTTTAACAGTTGCTCGGCCTGATTTCGCAACAGGCTCCGTTTTCCATCCTGCTGTGGGCGGTCTTTAATTGTTTTTTCAACAGCGCCGAGTTCTTTGTGAAGAGTTAAAATAGCCTCTTCGTTATCCAGCAATTCGTTACGGACGTTCAATGATTCAGATTCTTCTTTCAAGCGCGACAGCTTGGCCTCAGCTCTCTCTTTCGCTTCACTGGCCGTTTTCAGATTGTTGACGGCGGTTTTGCGTTTCTGGTCGAAGTCTTCCGGTAGAAGCAAAACTTCCCCCAGCTCCCCAATTCGATTCATTACGGAACGGCGCTCAGCCAATGCACCTTTGACGCGATTAAGCCGATCCAGACGGCTTTTTTCTTTGCTTTTTCCTTTGATATCTTCTTCAACCTTTCGAATGGTTTCAAGAATGTCAGCGAGTGCTTTTTGAAGCCTTATCCATTCTACCACCGGAAGACTCGAATCCCTGATTTGCTTTTGTGCTTTTTTGAAACCAGATATGGCCTGGTTCACAAGTTTTGTAGAAGCTCGAGGCTTGAAAAGTTCTTCAGCACCATTTTGCAGTTCAACCAGTATTTCGCGCAGACTTGCAGTACCAACCGCCGCACTAAAAAGCGCTTGCCCGAGATCGCCGGATTGATTCAGCAGCTCCTGACCACCCGCGACCAAGCGATCATGGTCTATTCCATATAATTTTGTAAACAGGGACTCATCGATGCCGCCCTGCAAAAATGGAAATAAAATTGAATCGTTTAAGGCTGCTTCGGTCCCTGGCGCCAATAGAGTACCTTTCGTTCCCTTTCTACGCAAAAATTCAAGCTCTTTGCCGTCTGAAAGCCTGAGCTTCCCGCCAATCCGAAGTTGAGGATTCGAGTGAAGGTAATTGTCATTGGTACGTGATGCAATTCCAAATAGCCATGCGATGAGAGCTCTCAATGAAGTGCTTTTGCCCGCTTCATTGTCCCCGTATATCAAGTGTAGTCCTGATTTGCCCTCTGATAGATTCAAAGATTTGCCTTTGAAGGGGCCATATGCAATCAAATCCAGGCGGTCGATTCTCATTTGGCATCTCCTACCGTCAACAACCTTCCGACCAACATATTTTTGGCCTCTTTAACCAAACGTTCGACGGTTTTATTTTCATCAAGATCTAAGACGGAGTCTGCGCCAAAGGCCTCTGATGGAATTTTCTGCCTGAGATCGGTAATTACATCTTTGAGGCCGCTTATTTCGTCCGGTTTGTCTGGTGCAGATAATATATCCTTGAGCAGCTTTCCGAATGCGCTGTCGCAGGACAAGGTCGAATCCAGATCGAGCTTGCCGACCACTGCATTTTCAACTCGCTCTATCCACAAGTCATCACCGGCGATTTCGGCACCCAGCGCTTTGATTTGTTGTTCAAGTCGTTCCGGGTAGGCGGCCATTTCACCGGATATCGCGGTAGCCCCTTCAAAACGAATGCGGATTGCGGTGGGTCGGCCGTCAGCTGATAGCCGTTCGTTTTCAATGGCTTTTCGAGTACGTTCCAGCACCTCCCGTATTTCAGCGGCCTTTGTTAAATCAACGCTGCAAATGGTCCAACGCAAAACATCCAGTGGGCACTTATCCACTGCACTCACAGTGCTGTCTTCGACGGTGACGAGTATACATCCCTTGGCACCGGTTTCTCGAATATGGCGGCCTTGAATACAGCCCGGGAACACAACCCAGGGGTCTTTTGACACAAACTCCTGTTTGTGAATGTGCCCCAGAGCCCAATATTGGTAACCCTTGGAACGAAGGTCATCTATTGAACAAGGGGCATAAACCGCATGACCTTCTCGGCCATCGAGGCTGGTATGCAGAAGGCCGATGTTGAACATGCCTTTTTCGGCGGCAGCAAATCCCAATGCCAGATTTTCATCAACGTGCTGGGTTCCAAAGCTGCGCCCGTGAATCGCAACTGCCAAATCATCCAGCTTTATGGTTTCAGCCTTGCGCGACGATAAAATCGTCATGTTGGCCGGGCTATCAAGGGCTTTGGTAATTCGATTGGTGGCATCGTGGTTGCCGGCAACAGTATAAACCGAAATGCCGTGCCGGTCGAGTTGGCCCATTTGCCGGCTAAGAAATATGCCGGTACTGTAATCCTTCCAGTCACCGTCAAAAAGATCGCCGGCCAACAAAACGAATGCGACTTTTTCTTCAATGGCCAAATCTATGAGGCTTTCAAAAGCTCGGCGGCATGCATCGCGAATGGATTCCGCCGGTGCAGACTCGTAGCGAGATAGGCCGCGCAATGGGCTGTCCAAATGAACATCGGCTGCGTGGATAAATTTAAACATTGTCACCTCTATCGTAAATCAAGACAAAACCCCGTTTTCTTTCTTTCCTGCAACCGAAATAATTTTGCGGATTAGATCGTTGGGTTTGGTGTTCAGGCCTAAATCCGGATAAACACGTGTATTCGGTTGTGCAAATTGAATCGGATTTCCTTCATCATCGCGCATGTTCCGGATAATTGTTTTTCGACTCGCTTGCCGGGGACTTAATATTTCCACCCGGTCGCCGACCCGGCATTTGTTGCGAACTTCCATCAGCGTGTGACCGTCATCATCCATGGGCAGGATTTTGCCGATGAACCGATGGATATCGGTACCCATTTTAAAATCGAAATCAGGGGCGGTTTGCTGAGGATCATCAAAGTAAAAACCGGAACAAAATCCCCGGCGATCGATTCTGTTCAATTCGACCAGCCATTCAGGCTGTACAGCGTAGTCCATGGGGTCCTGATAATATCGATCGATAGCCTCTCGGTAAACCCTTACCACCGTGGCCAGATAATTGATCCCTTTCATTCGGCCTTCAATTTTCAGGGCCGATACACCGGCATCGATCATTGCCGGGATATGTTCGATCATGCACAGATCTTTAGAGTTGAAGATATAGGTACCCCGATCGTCTTCGGTGATGGGCATATATTCCCCGGCACGGAGTTCTTCCACCAGAGCGTATTTCCAGCGGCAGGGATGCGCGCACATGCCGCGGTTGCTGTGACGGTTGGCCATAAAACTGGAAAGCAGGCAGCGGCCCGAGTAGGCAATGCACATAGCCCCATGCACAAAGGCTTCGATTTCAATTCGGGCCTGTTCACTAATGGATTTTATCTCAATCAGACTCAGTTCCCGGGCCATGTTGACCCGGCGAACACCCATCTGCTCCCAGAATTCAACGGTTTTATAATTGGTGCTATTGGCCTGGGTGCTGAGATGCAATGGTATATGGGGTATAAGTTCACGGGCGGTCATAAGAATACCTGGATCAGCCACGATAACGCCATCCGGTCCCAGAGCGCCCAGTTTTTCCATATACTCACCAATAAACGGCAGTTCAGCACTGCGGGCGTAGATATTGACCGTCACATAGACCTTTATACCCCGGTCATGGGCATAAACGACTGCCTGCTTGATTTCTTCCAGGCGAAAGTTGCCGGAAAAATTTCTTAAACTGAAATCCTTTCCGCCCAGATAGACCGCATCAGCACCGTAATGAATAGCGATTTCCAGCTTTTCGAAATTGCCGGCCGGAACCAGCAATTCTACTTTATCGGATTTGGGTGTCGTCATAATGGATACTCTGCAAGGGAAAGGGGTTCAGGCGCAAAACCGCTCTGTTGGGGTCGCGGAAATAAATACGCATAGATTGTGCCGGATTTTGGTTCGCCTTCAAAGCGCGCCAAAGCAAGCATATTATCTAGTGTGACTTTTGGCGCAACGCTGAAGGCGGGTAAAAAGACAAATCCGCCGTGGCGGACGGATTTATTTATTTCCGAGACCCTTATCGTTTGGATAAACTTATCGGCCCAGGTATTCTATAAATGCCGACATTGCAGCTATTTCATCTTTTTTATACAATCCTCTCCGGAGCTCTGTCATCTCCTGAAACTCCTGGGTGTCCAGCAGGAGATGCTCTTTCCGGGTACCGGACTGGGTGATATCGATGGCCGGCCACAGTCTTTGTTCAGCGCACTTTCGGCTGAGTATGAGATCCATGTTTCCAGTACCTTTGAACTCCTGGAAAATGATATCATCCATTTTGCTGCCGGTATTGATCAATATTGTGGCAATAATTGTCAAAGACCCCCCATTGTCTATGTTGCGTGCAGCGCCAAAAAGCCTCCTCGGCATTTCCATTGCATTTGCGCCCAGGCCCCCGGTCAAGGTCCGGCTGTAACTTTGCGTTTCTTTATTGAACGCACGCGACATCCGCGTTAGCGAATCGATGAATACCACCGTATCAATACCCGTCTCAGCAGAACGGATTGCCGTATTCATGGTCATTTTAGTCATTCGCAAATGTTGGGCAACACTCTGATCAGCTGAGGAGGATAGAACATAAGCTTGTTTGAGCCCTCTTCTGAAGTCGGTAACCTCCTCCGGCCGTTCATCAACCAATAGCACAAAAACCAACGTCTCCGGATGATTGGTTAATATGGATTTGGCCATGTGTTTTAAAATGGTCGTTTTACCGGATTTGGGGGGTGATATGATCAAACCTCGCTGCCCCTTTCCAATCGGCACGATCATATCCAACGCTTTTCCCATGATATCATCCGGTCCCTGGTTGAGTTTAAGTCTTTCAGAAGGGCTGATACTGACTTGACTCTGCAGCGACTTAATTTTCGAGAATTCTTTTGCGGATATCTGATTTATTTTTTCAATCTCAGTAAGCTTCAAATTCCTCTTTTTACTGTCGCCCTTGACCCCGAAACCGTCAATAAAAACGCCTTCGGAGAGATTAAATTTTTGTATCATGGCAGCCGGAACATAAGTATCCTGCTGATCCGGTTGAAAATTTCTTTCAATCGATCGCAAGAAACCAAATCTCCGATCCAAAATTTCCAGATATCCGTCTACAGTTTTCAATTTTTGACTCCTAACGGCTATAATAAATGAAAGGTTGTGGTTGGCACTCTTTCTATGCGCTCTGTTTGATTCGGTTTGCAATTTTACGGGGAATAAATTAACACCTGACAAGAAGAAAAGGATTACAAAGATTTCTTTGATGAGATTGCATCCAAGCTCTGGAACTGTTATCAAGCTGAAAATAAAACTGAACGGTAGTAGAAGCCAGATTGAACGGCTATATCAATTTAACTGTCATGAGAGCTGGCTGCATATTCGTTTCGGCTTCTTTGGGAAGGTATCGAAGCCATCTCCAAAATCCGATATTATCAGAAAAACCAAATACCAAGGCAGCGTATTTTTGTCAACGAATAATCACTATTCATGCTTTGATACTCATATCTATTGGACGCCGGGGGATCCTTGGACAAGGGAACTAAACTGGGCTTAATAGATAACCAGAATAAATTATCATCCTCCGGTCCCATTACTTTCCGACGCAGGTCGCCTTTTACGAAAGGCACGCCTGGCTTTTTGCAGGTTATCGCTAGCCTTGGTATAAAACGCAGGATTGATTTCAATGGCCTTCGTGAAGCTATCAATTGCCTTTCTATATTTCCCTTGTTCTAAATAAATACATCCCAGATTATTATGGGCCCGGGCCTCGTTTTCGCCCTTTCTAAAAGCATCCAGCGCTTCCTGATATCTTCCCAACCTGGCTAAAGCCAACCCTAAATTATTGCAGGTCCTAGCGTCGGTATTATTATGTTCCAAAGCATTGTTAAAAGCAATAACTGCACGAGTGTATTCACCTGCCAGGTAGTAGGATACGCCAAGATTATTGTGCAAAATCTTTTCATCGGGCTTCACGGCAATGGCGGCGGAATACTTCTGGATAGCTTTCTTATATTTTTTTTGGCGGTCGTAAATTGTTCCTAAATAATTTTGAGATTTCCAAAGCTTTGGATTCAATTCAATAGATTTTTTGAAATATTTTTCACATTTTACATACTCTTTCATTTGAAAATAAGCCAAACCTAACCCTTCGTACGCTTGAGCATAGCCGGGATCCCTTCTGATCACCTCCTTAAACTCCTTAATGGCATCTTCATTTATTTTTCCGGCAACTAACGACAGCCCTTTTTTGCACTGCACTCTTGAATTTTCAGAATCGAGTTGCATAGCTTTTTCATAATTCAGAAACGCTTTAACGAGATCGCCCCTGCTAAAAAAGCGGTCCCCCAGTCTCTCATATTCAGCACTGGTCTTGTTGGCAAGCGTTTTTGGAACGGCAAGGTCAGAAGATTTTTGATCAATTCCCTCAGCCTGCGAAATTGATTTATTTGTGGTGCAACCGGTTATGCCGCCGATCATCACAAGCAAATAAATCGCAAGCAGGAACAATTCTATTTTTCTTATCCGTTTCTTATTTATCATTGATAACCTCCGTGAATACTGTTTGGTCCTCATGGGTGTAACAATACTTGATAAACACGAATGGCCGCCGGACCCAAAATCACAACGAATAATGAAGGAAAAATAAAAAGGATCAAAGGAAATAATAATTTTACCGGCAGCTTGCCTGCGATCTCCTCGGCCCTTTGAAATCTTTCAGTTCGAAAAGCCTCCGAATACACCCTGAGGGCCTGTACGATACTGGTACCGAATTTTTCCGTTTGGGTTAACAAAGTTACCAGGCTGTTTAAGGCTTCAAGATCAGTCCGCTTTGCCAGATTTCTAAGCGCATCCCGTCGTAGCATACCGGCCCTCATTTCCAGGTTTAAAAGTTTGAGTTCTTCACTCAATTCCTTACTGGTTAAGCCAATCTCATCCGCAACCCGGAAGATAGCTGCGTCTAATCCCAGTCCGGCCTCCACACAAATCACCAATAAATCAAGGGTATCCGGCAGCGCTTCAAGTATTTTTCTTTTGCGTTTAGAGATTTTCATGTGCAGCCATAAATCCGGCAAATAGAGGCCGGCAAGGCAAAATACAAGACAGCCGGTGGCGGTTAAAAAGAAACTTGAGATTTGAAATATTGTAAGCTGACCAATAAAAAAAATGAGCGGCAAACAAATTGCGAAGAAGCATTTGGTGCCCCAGTAGATATGCGGCACGGTAGGCCTGTGCAGACCGGCCTTCAGAAATTTATTTCTCAATTGAGGAAAATCGGAAGATTTTTCAGGAACAAAGCGTTTGCCCAGATTGCCAAAAAAATCTAAAACCTGTTGCAGGATTATATTCTCCGTTTTAAAGGATGGTTTCTCCGGATCTTCTCCTTCCGTCAATTCCAAATTTATATCGCTTCGTTGAATTTTGGCGACCCATTCACGTCTTTTGGCATTCTGACGCACATACATGAATACCAGCAGGAATAAACAAACCATCGTCAAAAAGGCCAGTGCGGAAATCAAAATCGGAATATGTTCGATTGCAGTTCTCATCTCTTACCCGTCAAAAATCAGACCTTAATATTGATCAACCTCTTCATGACAACGATACCTAAACCCATCATACTCAGGGCTATGTATACCATAAGCTTTCCAGCCGGTTCAGTAAACAATGTACTGAGATATTTAGGATTCATTGCACCCATAGCGCCCAGGACGAGAAACGGCAGCGAAACTAGAATCAAGCAAGACAATTTACCTTCTGAAGACAAAACTCTAATTTTACCCTCAAGCTTGAATCTTTCGCGGATAATATGGGCAAGCTTCTCTATAATCTCGGCGAGATTGCCGCCCGCTTCCCGCTGAATTATCAAAGACACCACAAAATATCTCACCTCCGGGCAATCCATTCGATGAGCCATATTTTTCATCGCATCAGAAAAACTTACCCCGAAATTCACTTCATCGATTATTTTGTCAAATTCAGTGCCGATGGGGTCTAGAAACTCATCGCCTGCCAGCTTTACACCGGTTGTAATAGCATGTCCGGCTTTCATTGAACGAGCAATAAATTCCAGAGCATCGGGAAATTGCCGCTGAAATTTATCGATTCTCTTTTTCTTCTTAAAAAGAAGATAATAAAAAGGAGTTCCACCAGCCAATGCGGCGGCTATAGCGGACATAACATAACTTTTAGTCAATAAATTGGAGCTAAAAAAGACAATCAGGGCCGATACAATAGCAAATAAAACAAAAACACCCAGAGGATGTTTGACATTTGCCTGTTGAAGCAATCGGTCTAAACGGTGAGCAAGTTGTATACGCAAAAGAATTCGATTTAATAGAGGTACATGGCTGAGCACTTGTCGCCGAAGAATATCAAGTGGTTTGTCTACGGGTTCGCCGGATGAAATGGTTTGCAGCCGTTTGCGTGTTTTACCGTACTCCGGATAGCGTAAGATTTTGCGGGCATAAAGAAACATTTCTATTAAAAACAATGACACGATAAAAATTACGGCCGCGAAAATAAAAAGATGCATTTCTGTTTCCTATTTTGTTACACTTCGACGATATTTGTCGGATCAAAAAGAACATTCGAAACTTCTATACCGGCAACCATGAATTTATCAAAAAAACGAGGTCGAACTCCATGAAATTTAAAGCGGCCCCGCACTTTTCCCTGGGAATCAACCTGGGTTTGCTCAAAAGAAAAAATCTCCTGCAAGGCAATAATATTCCCTTCAATTCCGGCGATTTCCTGGAAACTGATCAGCTTTCTGTTTCCGTCTGCCAGACGGGAAACCTGTATTATAATGTCTACGGCAGAGGCGATATATCTCCTTAAAAATTCGCTGGGTATATCGATGCTCGCCATTGCTACCATTGTTTCCAACCGCATCAGGGCATCGCGCGGCGAGTTGGCGTGAACCGTTGTCAAGGAGCCGTCGTGTCCGGTGTTCATGGCCTGCAGCATATCGAAAGCCTCCTTGCCACGGCACTCACCCAAAATATTTCGGTCGGGACGCATCCTCAGGCTGTTTATGATCAGATCCCTCTGCACGATTTCACCTTTGCCTTCGATGTTGGGAGGTCTGGTTTCCAGTCTGACAACGTGTTCCTGTTTGATCTGCAGTTCTGCGGAGTCTTCGATCGTTACAATCCGTTCATCCGCAGGTATAAAGCGGGAAAGGACATTTAACAGCGTGGTTTTTCCACTTCCGGTACCCCCCGATATTATGATATTCAGTCTTGCCTGAACAATTCCTTTCAGCAACTCGCCAATTTCTGGCGTCAATGACTTGTAATCAATTAAATCGCTTAATTCCAAAGGATCTGCGGCAAATCGCCGGATGGACAAAATGGGTCCATCGATAGCCAGTGGAGGTATTATGGCATTAACCCTTGAACCATCAGTAAGTCGGGCATCTACCATGGGGGAGAATTCATCGATGTGCCGCCCTATCGAGTAGACGATTTTATCGATGATTTTCATCAAATGGCCATCATCTTTGAACCTGGCATCCGTCAATTCAAGTTTGCCAAATTTTTCGACATAGATTTGTTTGTAAGTATTGACTAAAATATCATTAACTGTGGGATCCTGAAGAAACGGTTCCAAAGGCCCTAGCCCCAGTACTTCATCCTGAATCTCGCTAAAAAGTCTATTTCTTTCATCGTGATTGAGGGGGATTTTACCCGGATCGGCAATTATTATCTGTCCCACAAGCTTTTTTATCTGAGCCTCGAGATCTTCACGGGTCAGCCTTTCGATCAGAGAAAGGTCCATGAGATCCAGCAGACGATCATGGATCCTGGTCTTAAATTCGAAGTATTCATCAGGTATATATCCCCTTGCACTTCCCGGTATGGGTTTTTGCGAGTAACTCTCCAGTTGCATTGCCGGTCCCTTTCATATGTGATTCTGATATTAGTTTCTTTTCTTTGTGACCTGGTGTCCTAGTGCCTAAACTGTTACGCTGAAACAGATCTGTGCCTGTCACCATCGGCCCAATAATTTCAGGAGGCGGTTTCTTTTTTGTTGGCACTCTTCACCGCAAATCAGACTCTCGGTTAATTTTCTGAAGCTTTTGGTTATTTTGGCCTTCGACGCCGCTTCTGCAAGCGGTTTCCCTTGATTGATTGCGGAAAATGTTGCCCGATAATCATTGGGAATAGTCCAGAATATCTTCTTATTTATGCTTGCTTCAGTATCTTTGAGGGAAATTTCGGATTTTTTAAAATAACGATTCATTACAACCTTAATGCGGTCTTCCGGCAGGGGACTCAAATTAACAATTGATCGTAAAAGGTGCTGGGTGTTGCACAGACATGAAATGCTCTGGACAGACACAAGTAGGAGCTCATCGGACATTTCAATAATTTTTAAAGAATTTTCATCCAGAGTTTTCCCCATATCGATTACGACATACTCAAACATTTTTTTCATGAGGGTGAGTATACGATCAACTATCTCCGGCGTGGTTCCTTCATATCCATTCAAACGTCTCGGGGATGGCAGAACATAAACTCCGGAATTATGTTTAACCAGAATATTATTCAGGAATGTGGCATCCAGGCGCGAAATATTTTTCGCAATTTCACCCCAGTTATAAGTCGGCTTGATTTCCAGAAAAAATGGTATTTCCCCGAACATCGAGTCGAAGTCTACCAGGGCGACCGAATCAACGGAATCATTATCGGCCAGGCTAACGGCCACATTTACCGCGACGGTGGTTGTGCCGATGCCTCCTTTGCTGCCGATGACAGTTAATATTTTACTCTCTTTAGGACGCTTCGAATCGGGATTCGGAACTATATACGAAAAAAAGGCTAATAATTCTGGGCGGCAGCTAGACGAAGTTGTAAAATTCCGGCATTTTTCGTCCAACGAAGCTGCCTACCGATAGCATTGACTAACAGGGAAC
>Ga0056115_1000500_pt1 | contig 17677 bp, 9 predicted proteins | sample WorMetOlspDAHAB1_FD_77007 | JGI IMG/M metagenome (GOLD analysis project Ga0056115, IMG submission 77007) | Marine gutless worms symbiont microbial communities from Max Planck institute for Marine Microbiology, Germany - Olavius sp. DAHAB.1 ...
AAAAAAAAATTTTCGGCGCTAATGCGCCGACCTCGTCCCCCCCCCCAAACCTCGAACCAAGTCTCTGCCAATGATTAACAGCCTATGAATGAATAGATGAATGAATGAGTGAGTGAATGAACGCTACTAATAATAACAGTTAAACTAATAATAAATGCATTGACTATAATAAGACGGTTTATAACGTGCCATCATATGTTTAAGTTTGTTATGTGCGCCGTCCTAAATAATAAAAATAAAGTTATTTTAGCGACATTTTTTTGTTTTTCGCTAAACCGAGTCAAAGTGGTACGGAAAAAAGTTTCGTGAAATTGAAAATAAATACGTACACTTGACGCTCTTGTTTGCAGCTTGGCGGCAGCAATGCTAGAGCGACACACGAGTCTGAAAGCCTTTTGCGTCGCATTCGACAGTCGACGCCTGCATTCGGCAACGTTCAGGACTACGATACAGATGATGATCTTATTTTGTGATAGGACACCAACTTGATGAGTCTAACTTGAAACAACTTTTCCATTTTGGACCTTAATCCTGAAGTGAAAGTGAAAATTCGTGTGTAGTCTCTGTAGCCGCCTAATGGCATTACGGCGCTTTATAAATTTTGTATTATTATTATTAATAGTATTCTTATTATTATTGCAAGTACTTGCTCTCTGACTTTGGTGTCTAAAATGTTTGCAGTTTTATCATTCTGTGTTTTTGTGGTGCGTTCAGCGTCTTAGTGTTGTTGTAATTTTCACGTTTTCTGTATACCTTCGTTTATGCCTTGCTGTCAGCACTTGATTTGCAATAAATTGACAGTTTGCACGTACGCACATGTTCAGTTATTTGCTCATTAATTATGTGTATGCATCGCCACCCGTTGCACATTGCAGTAGGCGTTGCGGTAGATTGTGTATTTTGCATTACGCATTTCAGTAAGTTATTTTTTTAATGTTTGTTCTCTTCGTTAGGAATTGGGTTATTCATGCAGTTGAGCTATTTTATTGCTTGAAAAAGTTCCCGCAGAGACGTGGAAACGTGGCTTTAACGTGCAGAAAATGAGGAAGATTAGCGTTAGTAGGTTTCGTAGTTGTCATGTTGAAGTCACATGTGCACTGGACATGGATTTAAGTCATTTTTCGCATTGTTTTGCATTGTTTGGTAATTTATATGCGTAAATGATAAGCATGTGTATATATTAAACTGTTAAGTATTTGGCACTGTTTTCGCTGTGTACCTTCAGTTGTATTAATTGGCAGATTGACAGCTAGTTGTAAGGCAGTCACACGTGCTCTTGCAATTTGACATCGATTCTTTGTGAGTAAATAAGTGAGTAAAAGTTTGACTATAGTATTCGGAATTAAGACGTTTTTACCTTTCAGTGTCTATTTTCATTTGCAAAGTGCTGTAATGTTTTACTGAATAATTTTTTATATTTTGCTTTTTTGAATTTCAGGCACCAAATACGATATACTTTGTTCGGCGCTGATAATAGAACTGTAATGTGATAAAGGAAATAAATTGGATTAGTATGTTCATTTTGCGTAGTGAATTGCCATTCAGTAATATCTGTGATTGATAAAAATGTGATAGCTATCGAGCCTTAACTGTGGTAACAAGGGAAGACGCCCGCCACATATTTGCAAATACAATATTCCGTACATAGAATTTCTCTCACCTTTTCCGATCCGAGTTATTTGCTTATAAAGCAGTACAGTGTATGCTCTCGCCTGATATTTTTGTGGCCAGCAACGGCAGCGGACACTCTTTCTTTACATATTTCCCTAGTCCGTGAACACTGAATTGGCAGTTTAATGGTCTTTTTTGGTGCAATTAATATGTAAAATATGTGTTAATATAAAAATTAACTTAATACTGGCCAGCACATATTGTATTTTTAGCAGCGTCTTGCTTACGGCATATAATGTCCTCAGTCCTTAAACAAGGTTTGAGCTTTGTCTGACTTTAATTCAGAATTTACAGCACATCTTTCTGTTGTTGTAACCTCATGATTTCTTGACCTTAACCTTTGACCTTTGAACCTGAAACTGGTGACCAGAGTGTAGACAAATCTTTGTGTCGGTTTTGGGTTTTCTAGACATTTAATTTTTAATCTTTACTGGTGTGTAGTTTGACTTTGCTAAATTGATGTTTGACCTTTGAAAGGTCAATGAAAGGTAGTAGGTCAAAGGTCAAGGAAAATGACCTTTTAATTCGGGCTGCTTATTGCTGCTATGCATACTGTTTTATGACATAATTCTTGCACTTACTTTTGCGGCTAGTTATACACTGTAGATCTTTTCGTGTTGTTATTATGCATAAATAAGTTATCACTTAAATGAACGTTTGTGGATAATGGTGAATAGCTGCGTTTTCTAAGTAAGTAAGTAAGTAATGGCATTTCTGATTTGAGTGCAGTGATGCTTCATGATGCCGGAAGCTTGATGGTGCTTTTCTAATATTCTTGTAATGATTAAAGTATCTGACATTGATGTCAGTTGTTCTATGGCGGATCCAGAAACTTTGAAGGAGGGCAGAACAATGTATCAGCCCCATTATCATTTTTCGCAAATGCACATAATGAACTTCACCCGTTTTATATGGAAAAAGCGATTTACACTGAAAAAATACTGAGGCCAGTAGGGGAGGACGCCCCCACCCTTGAATCCGCCGCTGTTGTTGTTGTAACGAACTTGTGGTAAACGTGTTGGTTATACATGATGTATGTTTTTTTGTTTTTTTTTACGGCATTGTGCATTCTATGCGAATGTATCACATTGGGATCAGAGTTTTTCACCACTCATCCAGGTTTTTCGCACAACAGTCATAGTTTCAAAATTCTTCTTTGTTTGGCATTGAGATGCCAAGCATTATATTCATATAAGTCTATCTTTTCATTAGGCTCATATGCATTAGCTTTCAATAACTGATTGCAGCCCGGTGGTTAATTGAAAGTGACGTTTGACATGAACATGACCTTGACCCTGACCTTTTTCATATTCCAGTCAGTAATGCAAAACAACTTTATACCTTCCAACAAGTTTCTGTAGTAGAAACGGTAAGTCTCGACTCTCGACCATACAACCAATTAATCTGTTGTAGAGCCCAGAGTGCCACATCGTTTAATGTAAGTTAAAGCCATTTTTACTGTTTTCTCTCAGCCCACTCGTTTCTGAACAGTTTGCGACAATATTTACAACTGTGTGATGTCTCTGACACAGGTCATTGAACATAGTGAAACACGGTCAGTCTTCTATTATTTAATCTTCAATTGTTTTAACATGCAGCATATTCAAGTATTTAGATCCTGCAAGCTTAATGAGCCAGGTTGACTCGACAGTGGACACTGTTCGTAATATAAACGAAATGAACTACTTTCTGGAATAAAATGAATGTAAAAAGTAGATGTTTTAAGAGTAGTGGTAGGTCACCAGACTACAGCTGTTACTTGCATTTGCGAAGGACCAGGTCGATCACGCACAAAGCACGAGTGCTGACAGTGGCGGATTCAAAGGGGGAGGCGATGGGGGCATCCCCCTATTGGCCTCAGATTTTGTTCTCTAAGTCGCCTTTTTTTATTATAAAAAGCATAGTTCGTTGTGTGCATTTGCGATAAATGATGACAGGGCTGTCTTCTGCCTTTTGAAATTTATGGATCTGCCACTGCTTTCTGTCGAGTTTTGTTTGTAAAGTATGCCAGCCATAGGTAACTAATAAAACAGCAACTGCTAACAGGTTACGAATTTTTTTACATCGATATCATGTGGGTATCGTACTCGGATCGAATTTAAAAACTAATTTTTGGCACAACACTAATTCGATCATTTCAGAAGAAGAAGATGAGGATTAAATATTCTACGTGTTACTACGAATGGTGTGTAAAAATTTTTAAAGTACTGCTTATATCCAATGCTTATATCGATTTTACCCGTTAATGCGGAACATGTGATGGGTGACTGATAGTTTCTTGTAGCCTTTCTGAACTGGGCAATCTAGTATAATTGGGAGCCGCCACAAGCTCTGAAAGTGACATAGCCGTTATAGCGCTGTTTGCAAAGCGGATATTGGTTGGCGCTGTTGCTAGTTTTGGTCTGATATCTTTTACATCACTGACATAGATAAAATAGATAGACTGATTACTACGCGTTCTCAGCCTGCAAACGCATAGGGCGGTAATGCGGCGTGACGCAAATAGAAAACGAGATATCCTGCCGCAGGTGGTCGAGGTGTTATTTTTCCATCGACTCCAATAATACGAGGAGTGGTGTTATAGTCAACTTAGAGAACAAATGTGGTAGGTCTTAAGCAAGAAAATGCTGTGATTATAAATACTCTACGTTAGACATGTGGTGAACTTCTCTAATTTGCGTTATAATTTATGAGAACCTGAGCTTTATATTGCAATATTTTATGCGTTATATATAGCACAGAACGAGTATAAAATAAATAGTAAGTAATGATGGCAAAGATATGCATTTTCAAGTGCCGCCTAAAACGTTCAGACTTGACAGCTAGATCACTGAGCTAGATCACGCAACGAATCTGGAAGCGAGTTCCAAACTACCGGACCGCCGACTGGGAAAGCCCGAGTGCCAAAAGTGCTGCAACGAAACAGCAGATATTCAGTTTGTGATCGACAGTCACGTGGATAGTCTATATACAGTAGCCTATCATCGAATATAGCCTATACATAGTTCTAGATTTATGTCACGGCTGGTTATTGTTTCATTTGTGAATTCCAATTTACTTGCAATTGAGCCTATAGGGGCTTACTTACGCCTACGCCATTACGAAATGAATGAAAATCTAAATTCTCGTTCCGAGTTTCATCCTAGCTAGTAGGCCTACGCCTAATTAATGCTTTAGTGATTACCTCCTTATTGTGCCAAGAAAACAGTAGTGCATTAACAGTACGCCTATTGCAATATGACAATTATAGTGTTTATTACGCTAAAATTGTCTCCCGTAGCGCAGTCAAAAAGTGACATCACGCCATATTATCGCTCACGTTCAAAAGGCTTCAGTAAGTAGTCCGGATGTTTAGGTCTATCTAATGTATCTATGTCAGTGTTTTACATACACCGCAGGAACATTTCCCTAATCCTAGCCATAACCTTAACTCAACCCAGTAACAGTGCAGACAAGCTCCGCCACCAAAGATCTGATGCTTGTTCAGCAGAACAAGTTCTACTGAATAATCAACAGAGCAACAGATCTTGGGTGGCAGAGCTTGTCTGCACTGTTACCAGGTTAGGCTTAGTGTTATGTTTAGGTTTAGTGTACAAAATAGTGTAGTCTTTCCGTGATAAAAAAAAATCTGCTGTCGGCGGTTGACTAGTCCGCGAGTTGACCAGTCCAGGACTGGACTGACTGCGAGTTGATTTGCCGGTGAATTGTCTATAAGCATTGTTCCCATGCTCACTCTCCTAGTAATGAAGTTGCAACAGTGGCCAATGCTCAGATGCTGGTCCACACTGTGTTTGTTTTACTATTTTTTGACTCATCTTACTGTCTAAGTTAGAACCCGGAAATACGTGCTTAGCTGTTGCCATTACTTCACTTTGCTTGTATAACGTTTGCCGGCATTGTCTGTGCCCGTAGAACTGACTCAGTCAAGTAAAGTAGAGGTGACCATGACTGCAGATAATCAGTGGCCAACACAGGCCTAATTATCGATGCATCATTTAGAATGACCCAATTAGGTGTAGTGTTAGGTGGTTATGGTTTTTGTCCTATTGTCACTCTTCTGAGAGTTGCCAGTTACAAGTTGACTGTAATTCGCCGTGGACTATGACTGTATGTCATTCTGCTCACTTGTGTGTTCAGCATCAAGATGTAATATGCTACAAGTGTCGGACTGTGGATTTTGTATATTTTCAGTTGCTAAATATATTTTCATTCGCAGTTATAACTATGCACGCGTGTACGGTTGTTCGATTGAGTTTGTCATTTAACAGATTTGTTTTAAAATTTTGGTGTCGTGCATTCTTCATGATTGTCGGTATTATTTTTTCTGTTGCTTTTACCACATGTGAGATTGAGTAATGAATTCTGTAGAAAATGGCGGAAATGAGAGAACCACGAGGTCAGTCGGTGGCATATGCCGTGGGCGTTGGACGAGGAAGTCGACAGCCGTCTAGTGCAGCATCGACGTGCACGATTCCAGCGTCTGTTGGCAGGGGAACGGCGATGTATGCTTCAGGTGCTTCTAATAAATACAGCCAAGAGATGAGGAATGCTCAGATGCCATACGAAGAGTATTTGGTAACTTTGTGTTGTTTGATGATCGTGTTACAAATTACTGGATTTGTGGCAACATCTGACACCAGTGACATTGAAGAGGATATCAAAAGATAATGTGCTTATAGAGTATTGAAAGGATATGACAGGGCATGTGTGGAAATGGAAGATGGTTATCTAATTTGTATATTAATTGATGACTGTTGTGCCCGAGAATCTGTGATGCCTCATTACGGTTTGACTTAACATTACATGACAGGTCATGGATAGATATATGAATGCACTTCCCTGCCTGTTGTGTATCTCAGATCATTGCTAAAATATGTTCCGTGTATGAACATTTTTTGACTTCAGAGAAGTAATTATCGGGCTGATGCTGATAAAAAATGTAGTCGATTAATCTGAAAATTAACTTTGGTTAATTGGCTAATTTTAAACAATTTTTGTTTTGTTTAAGACAGAAATTGCAGAAACAAACTACCAATATAGTTCTTACGTTTTATGAACTACAGGAAAATATGAACTGTGTGGATTTTCTGTTTCTTGAATTAGGTTTCATCTATGCAGCGAGCCAAGTCAGCAGTTCCAGTTTGCTGTTTACACGACCAGAAATATGCAAATTAGCAACGTTGAGAAGTCCCAAATTTTTATCCAATTTTTAAAATTTCAACTGGTAAAAAATTAAACAGTTTAATCAGGTTGCTTAATTGTTATTTCAGCAGCCCTAGTGATTATAAATTGTTACCAAAATTGTCACTAATGTTTGTACTGATGTAATGTATCAGGCGAACAGTCAGACGCTGCAGAACTACATTCCTGGTTTGCACCGGCCGGGAGAAAATTATCCGACGTTGCCAGAGCCTCGTCCGAGTGGTGCTAGACCGAAGATGATTCCTGAGCAGCTGATAAGAGACTACACAAGTGGTGCCAAAAATGAAGTATGTTAATACGATGGGCATATGAATGTGGGTAGGACTTGTCATATACATTACGCAGTAACTACTGACTGTTTTAAGTTGTGCTTTTATATCACTGTTTCATTAGTTGTGTCACTTTGAATAAGACCGTCACTTTTTTTTCAAAAATTGGGGTTATAAATTACTAGTGCACAGGTTACATTGGTTATTGTTTGAATATATGTGTTCACTGTGTGTAAAATTCAGCCAGTTTTGTCGTGCTGTAACTTTCACTAATTCTGGGAATTTTTGGTGTACGGAATTTTTACGTGGAGGAAATAGCGTGTTGGTATGAAGGTGACAGAACCATTCGCTGATGAACCAACTTGCAGTCAGTCAATTCACGGACACGACGATTGGATGATGGGTAAACTTGTTGACAGTGAATTTGTAAAAATCACATTTAGAGTAACTATTTACACCTAATTTTTTGCCAAATGTGTCAGTGAATTGATTCATCTGCAAATCGTTCAGTCTGCAAGTTGCCTAGTCTACCAATTTGACCAGACTACGAAATTGACTGACTGCACGTTGGTCTGTATGCAAATCGGTGAGTAGTGTGATCACTTGTTCATTTGTTAAAACCTGTTGCAAACTTGCCAGAAAAGCAACTAAAAAGTTGTTGAATACCGTATTTTTGTGTGCATTTTTCGCAGATATCAGCAGTGTTTGAATACTGCTCAATGGTGAAAGCTAAAGTGGAGTTCCGCGAAGTGGCTGTGGCCGACATCCCAAACAATCACTTTGCTTTTGCGTGCGAGTGCAAGATCGCTGGCAAGCCGTATCCTCAGGGTGTCGGAAATACAAAAAAGAAAGCAAAAACTGCAGCCGCACGTGCTGCAATGGACATCATACTAAAACATGGTCTTATACTTTCAGGTATCAATTATTCTGCATTTTATAGTGGCCTAAGTAGTCAAGACTACGAGGTGCACTAAGGTGCTAACAGAAGAACAATCATTGGAACATGTATGTATGATGCTGAGATGACATTGCCAGGCAGTGCATTCCAGACCCTTAGTGCCAGCAGCTGGAAAAGATCGGCTGCCGATAGTCAATAGCATGGAAGACAGAACAACAGTTCTTTGTGTACACTCTGGACTTTGTTTCTTTTCGGCACTTTGAGCCAGTGAATATGCGTTGTTTGCCACTGTAGTTGTGTTGTAGTGCTGTGACGGTTTCCATTTGTGAATTTGCGGTTGGTTTCGGTCGGTTTTTGCGGAAAAAAACCGCAGTTCATGGTTCTGTTTCGGTTTTTACGGTTCCAGATTTTAATCATGTGCAGAGCAAACACTAACGATACGGGCAAAAACACCTGCATATCGGTGGTACAAAACAGCGACCTCCGACACAGCGGATGCAGTCGATGCAACGGAGAGCTGATAATAATAAGCATGTTGCAAGTTGCAACTTGAAACAACATTTGTTGTAGACTTGACCTGTGTATGTAAAAAGGTCAGCGAAAAACCTCCGTGCATTCGTCAACAAACACGGTTTACAAACAACAGACCACACGCGGCAGGGCTGCCACATGCGGACGAAAAATAACGTACACAGTAATTCAATAATATAGTAATATTATCGATGAAATTTTCAAGGAATCGATTTTTGCTGTTCGATTTTCAAATAGCCCTCTTTCTCACTCGCCGCCACCGCCAGTACACGTCAATCTATAACGTCGCAAATCTCGTCAAACCTTGACTAGCTCGCGCTCCCGGCCACCTGTTACAGCGGGTGGTAGTGCGACGGCAAAGTGGGCTGAAGTACAGCGTTGGTGAAAGCGAACTTCAAAGACCCAAAGTGCCCAGCTGTCAAGCCAGCGCAACTTCCTGTTAGTCGGTGTAGCAGACTCAATACTGTTGCTGCATGCACGTGTACCAGTAATCGGGGGTCGGCCGTGGCCTGCCGAGTATATTATTGCGTTGAATAGGTCTTGAGTTGACGATCGCTGTCGGTCTACTTCACAGTGATAACTCGCGCTTACCATGCACTTTCAAAGCATGCGCATAGCTGCTCAGGTATTAAATGGGAAAATTTAGCTGCGATGAAGACTTTGAAGGCACCTTCAGTCTCCTCGCCTGAACCAGCTCATTGGCTTTACACCGTATGTGTCAAACTCCATCTAAGACACGGAAGGACAAAGAGAAGTGTCTCTTCGTTCGTTCGTCCGTCTGTCCATTCGTTCATTTGTTTGTCTCTATCCGTTGTGTCTGTCAGGAGCATCCATCCTATGGGGGGAACGAACCGCAATGCTTCACAGAAATTTAAAGGGGAGGGGATAAAATCTTGGATCAACCAATAAATACACGAAGTTTGGTCAGTTAATCATCAGGAAATTTGTTAACATTTTTGCCACCAGATGTCACATTTTAAGGCTAAAATGCACCAAATTCGAATCCCGTTCGTCCGTTTTTCTTGACACAGTCCACAAGTTGCAGCGATGTCAGACGTCGACACGGCGTGACGGCGGCGATCTCGGTGGACGTTGTTGCCGTGCGTATTTGTACATCTATCCGTCCGTCTGTTCATGGAGTTTGACACTATATATATACAAACGTCGGACGGCAAAACCATCTTCACTTGGCTCCAAAAAACCTCAGTTTCGGTTCTCCATGGTTCTGACAAAAAAAACGCCGTTTTCGGTTTCGGCTTGGTAACTGTCACAGCACTATTGTCTTGTTTCAGACTGTGATTGTATTTTGACTTTGAGTCAATTTTTTGTGCATCGACAAGGTTGGGTAGTATAAAATTCAGAGGAGACACTGAAGCATTAAGAGGCTTAAAAACTGCTTAATGTCACACAGTTCAGTTTTCAGCGAGTGTTCTGTACAGTTTTGCATTCTTGAGGCATTTATTTCATCATACACGATTCCTGGAGTGAGGTAATAATTGTTTAAATGTTATCTGTGGGAACAGTTTTTTAATTTGAAGCTATACCTACTAAAAGCTGGATCCTGGAATCGGTAGTAAGACGACAGAAGTGAATTGTGTGATGCTAGTAATGAATAGGCTGCAGTGATAGTAGTGGCAGTGTGACAATTACAGCCTAAACTCGCACAGATGGTGCAACAACATGTCTTGTGTGAATTTATCTGGATACGTAAGACATGTGACTGTTTAGTTGAATGTTCACTATTGCATGCTGTTTAGTAGTAGTGTTAGGGTTAGGATTAGATTTAGTGTCTGGTTGGTAAGTTGTTATGCATACGTATTTGTACGACTTTAGGTTGTGATTGTCACGAACTGGATCATATCGTGAGCTTTCTTAGTCGGTGAATTTGTTGATGTGTATGAACTGCACCTGCTGTGCTTTGTATTTATCGATCGTCACTGTGAGAGTGCAAAATGCGTTGGTGTCGATTGTTGATGGTAGATGATGAGGAGTATGGCGATGTCAGTGAAGCCGCTGCGGCATCAGGAACTTCGCAGTCGGCAGACAAGTACGATCTCGGGAACAAGAATGAAGTGATGATGCTGCATGAACTGTGCGCGAAGAAGGGCATAAAGTTGGAGCCGGTGCTAAGCGACAGAATGACAGCAGACGGGCAAGTCTTTACTTGTTGCAGTACTAATGCCGCACAGATTTCTCTAGACAGCAGCCGTGTTTGGAATGCTCCGATTGACAAAGATGTGTAGTGGCTGCTAATTTGTTCTTGTGCTGTGAAGCTGTGCGTTTTTGCAGAACGAAGTTGCTTTGAGTAGCAGCGTATTTGTTCAGTTTAGTAGCGAACATTTTTTAACTGAGCGTTATGGTCTGTGTGCATGATAGCAAGCGTGCATTTTCTGCATGGAAGAATTGTCAACATAAACTAAGTTGTTTGTGTAGAATGTCAGCGTGTTGTCGTTTTTCTACTATGTCGAATTGCAGAAGAAAGAGTTGTTAGTTCGGAATTTGTTTACAGTCGTATACATTTTTCGGACTTGTTAGTTGCAGTGACAAAATTATCGCTCCTTCTGATCTCTGTCTTAATGCAGTTCTGTCATGTTTGACATAACGAATGCACTGTCGGGATTTTGTGCTGCATGCTTGCAGGTTGTTCTATTGTCAGTTTTATGGAGACGGACAGTTGTTAGGCTCTGATAGTGCACTAAACAAGAAGGAAGCTAAGACGAAGGCAGCTGCTGATGCACTGAAAAATCTTCTGTTCGCTGATTCAGTATGTTGCATGTTTGCGTAATTATCCAGTTTTAACGTTCTTCCGCTATTGCATTCAGTGTGAGATCAACAGTCGTGTCAGGTCCTAAGTATTTTTTGTTTCAGTTGACCGTTGTATTCTTCTCATTAGTCGGACGCATGTCAACTTAGGCAACAGAGCCTTCTGTGCAGATGGATCTCAGGTCTGGAATAATCTGGTGGCTGGTTTAGCGTGGCGGTAATGGCGTTCGTTACATCAACGAAGTTAAACTACGTTGAGCCCGGTTAGTACTGGGATTGGGGACGACCTTTGGCTGGTCTACCATCCCGGTAATCATCGAGGCCACTGAGGCCCACTCAGCCTGGCCATCCCTCCGTGAATAGGTGCAAGAGTATGAAAGATGGTTTCGACAATCTCTGGGAAAAAACGGCGTTTGTGAAGTTATGACCGTATGGCTATTGATAAATCAGTTTATGAACAAAAGTTTTTTTAAATCTGCCAAGAGAACTCTGACAGCCAGATGTGTTATACAACCATTTCAGGCAATCGCTGAAGACGCTTTTGTTTTGGCAGTGGGACGATAGCACAGTGTGAACCTGTTTAATTGGGCTTCAGAGAATGCTTTTACTTGCTTGACACTTTCTGTTTATGAATGCTGCAAGAATGACTGCTGACAAAAGACATTTTAGGCAGTTTGTGATCTGTGCTGATCAGCCGAGCACTGAAGGAGAAAGAATTATACGTTTAACAAAAATTATAATAACAATAATAATAATAATAAAACAATTTATAAGGCGCAGTATCATTGCTAGAGTCACTGCAAGGATGCCGTACAATGTTCGCTGCTCATACTCTGCAAAACAGTTGGTCAGTGAAGTAGGAACGTGAGAAAAGATATGTCTTGAGAATGTTTAGTGTCAAACTCCATCTACATGACAAACGGACAGGTACGTTTTTTCTGTTGTGTCTGTCATGGGCGTCCGTTTTATGGGGAATTGAGGCGTGATGCTTCATAGAAATTTAAGGGTGGAGGGAATAAAAATCAGGTATCAACCACAAAATTCGGTCAGTTGATTATCGGGAAAGTCATTAAAATTATTGCTACCAGATGTCACATATTAAGGCTAAAATGCACTAAATATGATTCCCGGTGTGGTACGTTTGTCCGATTGTGTCTTAGATGGAGTTTGACACCTATGCAGTTTCTATAATCTGTAGGAGGCACCGAATGGCCTCAATAGTGCTGATGTGCCATTAAGAAACTGCTCACTCGCTCACCTGTTATGATGGACAAAGCCAGAGTTACCAGACTTGTATGCTCTTCCCAGTTTCGGAAGCTGCCGGTCATTGTCGGTAGTTGTTGGTTTACTTGTGAGTGTGGGTTGATGTGTGCAGCAAGTTACTGATGTCGTGCATCACTGGGACGCAATGGCTGCATTGGTGCGCGAGCGTGTGGTCTGGGTCATGAATAATGTGCCTCCGTCAGTGCGCGGCTGGAACGTACTTGCTGCTTTCATTCTAAAGCGACGTATGTATCGTCGCAGTGTCTTCCAAGTGCAGTGCGATTTTTCTCATTTAGATGTAGCCATGTTAAACACATTTAACATGGTCGTCTGTCTGTGTTTGTGCAGTTTCTCTGCACGATTTTCATAATAAATAATTAAAATTACCGGTGAGAGCTTTGTGAGCTTATTGATTAGTCAAGATATCGGGCTATATCGTCTCATGAAATTAATTTTTTTATTATTTTCCTATTTTTATCCTATTCATATCTTTGTTACTCTTTTTCAGCTCACTGTAAATAATTAAATTCTGTGGGAGATTTTCAGTATGGCACTGTACAGCCGACATTGTGCTGATGTGCCGTTAAGAAACTGCTCACTCGTTCACTCACTTTTTGATTGCTGAATTCGGTACTTGAAGCTACTATGTTAAATTGGTGCAGTGTCAGTATGGTCTGGAGTGAGCATCTGTTTTTTTGTGAAAAAATACTTTTAATTCCCAGCAATGTTCCACCATTTTAGTTACTTCTGGCACCTGTGTTCTTATCCCCGATTGCTACTGCGGATGATACAGTGATGAATTTTCTGTTCTTGTGTGCTAGTAAAGGCAGTTAGTGGTCAGCAGGTAAATTGTAGTAAGTCATAGTCCATCAGGCCATCTTTAATCAGTTGCAGCCATTATTCAAAGCCAAGGTTCCCGCACCGGCTGCTATAGTACGATATATTGATAGATTGTCGATTATCGGCTTTCAATTCTTGAAGGAAAAGGAGTCAGACAATCGGTGCAGGAACCCTTCAGAATCCACCTTGCAACTGGAGACCCTGCCGTACCGGATTATACGCTTTGTAGAAGCAAATGAGGCCATTGGGACAACAATCTGCTGTTTGTGAGACGTGGACGACCAGCCACACTGGTGACACACAAGGTGACACTGGCGGGAATGAGATAGTGACGAGAATAAAAATATATTCTACCATTACCGGTGCATAAGGACAGTGTATGCAGTATCATATTATCATAATAATCATACCATTTGTGAGAAATATAGTAGTAATTTTTTGTGGCATTGGCATTTTGTCTGCTTTGGCTGGTTAGCGGTATTGCGTGATACGTAGTTTACGTACTAATAACTGTTGTACCAGATCCGGAAGACCAAGGGACAGTGGTGTCTGTTGGCACTGGAGATGGATGCGTTGTCAGTAAGAGCCTTTCACCCGACCCTAACGGCCGAGTGGTCATGGACTGCCATGCGGAAGTGATTGCCAGGAAAGCTCTCATGAAGTATGACATTATCTGCCAGCAAAATGTTGATTTTCTCTTCTGTTTTACGTGTTATTAATTTTGTGAGTCAGCGAGTGTTGTTGGTGTTCTGTAGTTTTGTTTTGTCATTCATATGATTTGACTGCTGGTGGTACCATCTCTTCCACAAAGCTGCTACATGTTGCATGTTACGGACTGCCACCGTCATTTGTCTTTTACGGAACCTGTTTGTCACTTTTGCAGATAATATTTTTTTTACAGTTTTGTGTTTTTGTTATTTTATTGTTTGCAACAATGATTTTTTGTAATTAAACAATTTAAAAGAACAAAATTTTTTTATTTGGTCTGATGCTGTAGGTTATGCCATGATATGCGGTTAATGGCAAGGCAATAGACTTGTTCTTAACTGAATGTGAGAATTACTCTGATGCTTATTACCACTTTATGAATGACCTTTACGCATGCTGCCTGGGTGCTGTTTTGTGTTATACTCTTAATATTGCCGGAGAATGTGCCGTTTTTCTGACACTTTCAGATGGTTCTACAAGCAGATACATTTGCTGTATTCCAACGAGCCTGTTTCTCTTCCTTCGGTGTTTGAATACAATCCAGAGACATGCAAACTGTGTTTCAAGCAAACAGTATCCATTCACATGTATATTTCAACTGCTCCTTGTGGTGATGCATCAGCTTTTCCGATCGAGTAAGCACTTGCTATTGCACTCCATTGTGTCGGCAACGAATACAATAGCTGATATGGCGTAACTTGCCGTATAAGTTTTAGTTTTTAAAGTTGTATATTTCTAAGTGGGCAGTTTCAATGAAGGCATCCGTTGAGAATGCAGATATTCTAGTTGTGTTAATGCCAGTTAGGTAGAAAGCCCTCCTTGGTTTTGATCACATTGCAGAGTGTTGTTTGGACATTGTTTATGGTGTTTCTAAAGCTATTTTGTCAGCTGTGCGAATTTAGCAGAGACATTGTGTGGCGAATTGGTTGCAGTAGTTTCCATATATAGTTTACCGTCGCTACAGCACGAACATGGAACAGTTTGCCAGCTGAAGTGGCATCGTCAAATCTCCTGCAAACATTCAAAACCAAACTAAAATCAAAATTTATTCTCGGCATCGTTTCCAAACTATTATAGTGTTTGTAAAGTGTTTGAAGTGCTTAGGCATTTTTCTAAACTCTAAATTTAATGTAATGTGATGTAGCAGTTGTTGACTGTTTTTAGCAACGCTCCGATTCTACGCGAGGACGAAGCGGAAACGATGAACAAGGGAATACATATGCCGACATTCGACATACCTGCTCACGGAAAACTCCGCGTGAAAAGTGAAATCGGTCGGTTGATGGTGTCGCATGCTTTGTGTTATATCTAGCACATTGTCAGTGTCAATTTATGTACCAGTTTCGCTATTGGCGTACCACTTTTTCTAACAGTTTGCACATTAAAAAAACAATATATATATATTTGATTAATCGTCCACTTTTTTGAAACTAAAGAACTTACTACCGAACAGACGTAGTGTGAAGTAAGTATGCTTTTAAGTGTCATTATCATCTTGAAGATTATTCAAAATACAGCATTTGGTGGTTTATGATAATGACTTGCCTCACTAAATCTCATTGGCATTTAAGTATCACTAATCAATATCGGCATATGTTTTGCAACTAGTTTACCTAACCACCGTGTAATTACATGGATTACTACTCATTACGAACGCTGGAGGGGTGGAAGGCTGAGTTGGCCTGGTTGGTTGTCCCATAGTGGACACTTTACCCATGAAGTGGTCACATGTCAACCATAGATCAGGGAAAGTCCGCCAGCCAAATACCGACGTCCTAACCATTGAACGACGCCTCCGGCTAATATTCTATATTCATTGTGAAGGTTGCATTTGACAACTTGTATCAAATGAACACGGTGACGACGATGATGACTGCGGTAATCGCACTGAGAAGGAGTGGTGTTGTGAAATGTGTTTGGGAAGGCTGCACGAGTCGACCGGTCGACCGATTGCAGGATCAGGCGACGTTGCGAAACCTGCGGAATGGTGTGCAGTGCATTCGGACGATGTCGTGCAGCGACAAGCTGATGCGCTGGAATGTGCTCGGCCTCCAAGGCTGCCTGCTGAGCCAGTATCTCGAGCCTGTCTACTTGAGCAGTGTCACCATCGGTGAGTGGTTATTTTATTTGTTTGTGATACTTTTATCTCTTGTTGCGCATTAATTGCAGTTAATGCGCGATTAATATTAGTAGCGATTAAAAATTTAATTGTCACATCGCAAAATCTGTTTCATACTTGCACTATTTGATCTTCAAATTGGCACGTGATACGGAAACGGTGCATGATATAGCACATTTGCCCAATGTTTGTGGTCTTACTGTTAGTTGGATCAGACATCTTGATTGATTAATAGTTGCCAGTTTGAATTGGCAGTTTATACAGTTCTTTTCTTTCTTTTGTTAAGAGGTATTCCACAAATTTTCAACGTTTTCGCGCTGCAATTATGATGCCTGCCTTCGTCCGTTTTTATTTCCAGTGCTGTAGGTTGCATGATTTCGGCGTGTCGCATGCTGTAGGTGATAACTTTGATCTCGGGCATGTGACGAGGGCGCTGTGTTGTCGAGTGACTGAGTCTCTGACTCGAGAGCTTCCTGATGGCTACTCACTGCGACATCCTTTCATCGGGCGAGTTTCCGTCTACGAGCCAGCTACGAAACCGGGCAACCCGTCTCGCAATATCAGTATCAACTGGTCCGCTGACGACAAGGTGCCTGAAGTACTTGATGCAAATGAGGGAAAAAGCATCGATGAGTACGTAATTTTTTGCTTTTTTTCTTCATAACTGTATTTAGTGCTTTTATGTCTTGTTTAACCATTTTATTGATTGACACTTGTTATTTTTACTGTAATTAGCGTAAACTAAACCTTGTATTATTATTATTGTTATTATGATTATTATATTCTATATTTTGTTGTTTTTCTCTTATTTTTAGTCAGTATTAGCATGTGCCCACAGACTTTGACTTGCGACCAAACAGCCACACGCAGCCCTGGTCTGTTGTTTAATGGTCTTAACCCCCGTAATCCGTAATCCATGGATTACTACTCATTTACCATCCCTAATAATAATAATAATAATAATAATACGAAATTTAGGCGGCTACAGAGGGATGGAAGGCTGAGTTGATGAACAGTAGTAGAGATGGGTGTTCAGACGTTTCCTATAAACAATCAGTGGTATGATCTTCCAATGATCACTCATTTGTTGGAAAATCTAATGTTACCCAATTACGGGTTTCTACGTCATATTTTTTTGCTGTAGGTCGCCATTCAAAACTGGTCGTAGTGGTCATTTTCATGCCAGTCGTCTCTCAAAAGCTGGCTTTGACTTTCGCTATCAGAAGTTGGCGCGCGAGACCGGAAACTTGCATCTGGTTGAGAAATTCAACACGTACGCCGACAGGAAGCTGGCAGCGACGGATTACTACAAAGCGAGAGATCGTCTGTTCGACTACCTGAAGAATGCGCACTACGGTGAATGGCTAGCGAGGCCTGACGAGCTGGAACATTTTTCGACGGAATGTCGATAAA